>Ga0307515_10019245_pt1 | contig 12305 bp, 10 predicted proteins | sample 17_EM_MG_FD_194513 | JGI IMG/M metagenome (GOLD analysis project Ga0307515, IMG submission 194513) | Populus trichocarpa ectomycorrhiza microbial communities from riparian zone in the Pacific Northwest, United States - 17_EM | ecosystem: Host-associated > Plants > Roots > Unclassified | place...
GCCGGCCTTTACACCCTCACCCCGAACAGCCTCAGCCGCATCGTGCCGCCGTCCGGATGCATGGCGTAGCGGATGTGAGTCACCGGGCCGATATCGACGAGGTCATTGCCCTTGAATTCATGGGCATGGTCCATCTGGAGCTTCTTTGGCGCGAGGATGGTCTTCCAGTTCTGCGAAGCGAGAATCTCCTCCTCCGGGAAAACGTCGGGATGGTCTGGCAGGTAGGCTCCACGGATCTCGCATGTGTCGGGGAAATTGCCCTTGAACAGCTGGGTATCGACAATGATGCGCTTGAGAATGCCGGGATGGCCGAGGCGGATGATGGTCCAGTCGTGGCCGGGGCCGCGGCGGCGCTTGGTTTCCCAGCCGTCGCCCATATTGAGGCCGGGACCCGGGCCGAGCAGCTTGTCGGGATGGCCGTAATGGGCGTCGGACCAATGCAGCGCCTTGGCGCCGTGGAAGATGAAGCCGAGGTCGATCTCTTCATCCGGCGTCACGCGGCCCCAGTCGAAAGCGGCCGCACCGTAGACGCGCAGGCGCGCAATGCCGCCATCGGGATAGATGTGGAGGCGCAGATGCGTCCAGACCCTGTCCTTGTCGGCATTCTCGAAGAAATGATGGCGCGAGGCGCCGAGCGGCGATTTGGCAACAAGTTCGGTCCAGGCTGAATCGTCATTGGGGTCGGGATCGCCATCGAGACTGTGGGCAGCCTCGATCGAGGCGAAGGGCGGGTAGTTGCCGGTGAAATAATGGGTATCGACATCGAAGCCGTTGATCCGGCCGGGCATGGCGAGCTTGACGACCGCATAATCGTGGCCGGCAACTCGCTTGCGGCGGCTTTCCCAGCCATCCATCCACTTGCCGTTGTCGTCATATTCATCGAGCAGCCAGACGGCGGAATGATCCTGCAGCATGCGTGACAGCGGCGCGAAGAATTCGTCGGTGGAAAACAACCCCACGGCGCCCAGGCGCGCGGAGGCAAGGTTGACGGTGCCCGCGGCCCAGGACGGCAGCGCTTCTGTCTCGATCATGTCAATCTCCTGAAAAGTCCATTGCTTCCAGCCTCAGCCGCGCGATCTTCTCGACCTCGTGGCACGCGGCGGCGAATTCCTCCGCCTTCGTGTGGTGGATGCGGTTCTCGAAGGCATGCAGGATTTCCTGCTTGGTGAGCCCCTTGACCGCGATGATGAAGGGAAAGCCGAAGCGCGCGTGGTAGCGCGTGTTGAGGTCGGTGAAGCGGGCGAATTCGGCCTCGGTCAGCCGGTCGAGCCCGGCGCCGGCCTGTTCCTGGCGGCTATCCTCGGTCAGGTCGCCCGCGATCGCCAGCCGCCCGGCAAGATCGGGATGGGCGCGGAGCACGCCGAGCCGCTCGTCGTCGGTGGCGGCATGGAACTGCGTTGTCAACACCTCGTGCAGCCAATCCGCGCTCAACCGGGCGGGAATCGTGTTCCTGTCGAAAGCCCGCTCAGCGACCCAGGCGGAGTGCTCGAAAACGCCGCCGAAACGCGCTACGAAATCCGCCCTCTGCATGGCTCCACCTAGTCTGGTTCGTGTTCTTGTTGGGTCATGGTCTAACGCGGCGACAGGGGAAAGTCGAGAGCGCGGCCCAGTCCTCCCGGTTAACGGCGCGGTCGCGGGGCATAGCATCTCGCCCCCCATAAGTCAGGGGCGGACGGTTACCAATTGTTAAGGGGAATTACTGCAATCTTATCGGCATAGGCAGGAGCAAGGGTCCGTTTCCCCTGACCTCCGACGCCCGCGACATTCGCTGGGCCGACGCCTTCACCATAGAACAGGCACGGCATGAAAGCTGCCTGGTTCAGAAAATCAGCACCAATTCGGCGGCCCTGACATGGGGCCGCCGCTTTTGCTCTGGACGAGCGGATGGTACCCGCTGCGTTGGTGGCTCAGAAGTCGAACATGTCGTCGAACTTGTCGATCTGGCCTGGCCTGACGCCCTTGAACAGGATTGAATCGCCTCCTCCGAAATCCACAAGCGTATCGCTCTTGCCGGATTTCCTGATGGTCGCGCCGCGCACCATATCGTTGTCGACGCTGACAAGATCCTGCTCACCGAAGCCGCCCACCGCGTCGAAATCCAGGATCACATCCCTACCGTCGCCTTTGCGATAATAGAAGAGATCCCCTCCATCGCCGCCGCTGAGCTTATCCCTGCCGCGGCCGCTGAAGAGGGAGTCCACACCATCGCCGCCGATCATCCGATCGTTGCCTTTCCCGGCGAACATCGTGTCTCCCAGGTTCGATGCCCGGTGCACGTCCTTTCCCTTGAAGGCAAGATTCATGAAGGCGCTCGTCGTGTCGGTCTCATCGAGTTGATTGTGGAAGATCGCCGCGCTGATCTTGAAGTCTGTCACGCTCGCGAGCTTGTCGCCCTCGGCGTTGAACAAAGTCGCCGACGTTATCTTCCCGGAGTTCAGTCCGAGTTCCGCGTCAAACCCAAAGTCTGTGCCGTCCAGAACCATGGTGAAATCATCGTTCGACGTGAATACGACCTTGGTCGTCGAGACGACCTCGAAGGTGAACGGCTCGGAGCTGTTGAAGAAAACCGTCAGGTGCCGAAAGCCTGAATCGTCGGCGATATTGTCGAAGAATGTCGCTTTAGCCATTTCAAACTCCTGTTGCCAGAATAAATCCGAACGATCTCAAGACATGGGTATCCAGCCGGGCAAGGCGCATTTTCCCCTGCCCGTGCAATGCTTGGCGTTGCATGCTTTGACTGTATGAAAATTAGAGCATGGCGAAATAAAGCTGTCAATTTGGAAACAATCATTGGGGGAGATGCACCCAAAAATGAGACAAGTTACGTCGGCGCTTGGCACTTCGCAGGTGCGGCATATCGAGGATTCGGTCGAAAATCTCGGAGGATGGGGTTGCGCCACGGGCTTCCACCGGGGCGAATACGCGTTCACCGTTAATATACCGGCGCGAATACGCGTTCGCCATTAATATTATAATTATAATGTCATGGTAACATCATCACAATCTATAGGTTCTTGCGGGAAGGTCGAGACATGAAGGCGTTCATCTCCGGGCGGCGTATTCGAGGCAAGGACAATTCCGTCAGTGCCTGCCTTGCACGCGACGAGGAGGGCGCTTTCCTTATCGCCGCGGCGGTTGGCATGTTCGTTCTGCTAATCGCCGTGGGCACCGCGATAGACTTCGCCCTGGCGCTCAACGAGCGTGCCAAAATGCAGCAGGCGCTGGATGCCGCGGTGCTGGCCGCGGTTCAGGTGAGTGGCATTGAAAACCAGAGAGAGGCGGCCGAGCATATCTTCCAGGCGAATTTCGACGCTGGTGGCATCGATTTCGACAGCAACCTGACGCTCACCGCCAACGCCGACAAAAGCGTGACGGCAATCATGCGATTTCACTCCGAGACCGCCTTCGTGGGCCTGATCGGCATCGACAGCGTGCCGCTCTCGGTCAAAGCGAGCGCAATCGCCGTGGCCACCAGCACGCCGGGACCATGCATCATCGCGCTTGGAAGCACTGGCCAGGACGTGCTGATCAATTCCGGCGCCAGCGTGACATCAACCGGCTGTAGCTTTCACGTGCATTCGACCGCGAACCCCGCTTTCATCATGAACAGCGGCTCGACCATCGCTCTCGCGGACTTTTGCGTCAAAGGCACGAACTACATCAAGAATGGCGGAACACTGAACAACATGCACACGGGATGCAGCGTGCAGGCCGACCCTTATGCGGGTGCGCTGCCGGAGCCGACGGTGCCCGCCACCTGCACCACGAGCGGCTATTTCAACGACAGCGCCGTGACGCTGGAACCCGGCTTGCATTGCGGCACGGGCTTCAACGGCTCACCGACCATTACCTTCAAGCCGGGCCTGCATATCATCAAGGGAACGATGATCATCAATTCGGGCGCTACCGTCATCGCCAATGGCGTGACTTTTTACTTCCCCGACGTGTGGAGCGAACTTCGCGCCAATGGCGCGCTCAAATTCACCGGCATCGCGCCGACCACGGGCACCTACAAGGGCATATTGATGTTCGAGAAGACGAGCGACCCGTCCAACAACGCCTATAAATCGCAGTATATTTTCAACGGATCGAATGGCGAAACGCTCGAGGGCATCATTCACCTGCCCAATCGCAACGTGACCTACAATTCCACCACCAATGTCACGGCCAAGATTTCCCTGGTCGTCAACCAGATGATCCTGAATTCATCCAACTGGAAGGTGGAGCCCTATACCGGCGCAGGCGTATCCTCCGCCGCCAAGGGCGCCCGGTTGACGGAGTAATACCAAGGATCGATGATAGGAAGCCATAGGATCGGCTCGATCTTCGTTTCCGGCCAGGAGAGGTTCGCAGTCACGATGCCTTCGCGCATCGTGCAAGAGCCTAGACGCCGCCGGAGACGAAGAGAAGCCGACCGACATCATCTTGGCAGAACCCTCCCTGCGCTCTTCATAGAGCGTGCCGGAGACATCCTTGAGATAGGTGTAGAACTGGTCTCGCCGGAGTTGAAACCCTGGGGCGTAGCACCGAGAACTGAAGCCAGATCGCAAGGTCAGACGACGAAGAAATCCCCTGATGTCAGAGCAAGACCGCTGTCGAGTTCGGCGACGCGAATGGCTTTGCCCGATTTGCTGCCATCGGCATCATAGTACAGGATGCCAGTATCGGTCTCGTAAATCAGCCTGACGTTCTTGTTGAGCGCCGCGCTGCCTTCGCCGGACTGAAACTGAATTGCATCCAGCGCCTTGAATTTATAGGATCTCATCTCGGTTTCGGCCCCGGTGCCGGTGAGCTTGAACACCGCGTCGTCGAAATAGAGCCCGTCATCAACCGCGACGAAATCATCGATCACGTCAAAATTCTTGGTGTTGTGCGCTGCGGAGGTGAATACGAAGGCGTCTGCACCAATGCCCCCGTTCATCGTGTCGTTGCCGTTGCCACCCGAGAGTACGTCGTCGCCATCGAGCGCGGTCAGTAAATCGTTGCCATCGCGGCCAGCCAGCCAGTTCGAGTCTGCGTTGCCCGAGAGAACATCGCCGAAATTGGAGCCAAGGATGTCTTCGATGTTGAGAAACACTGCGGTGCCGCTGCCGACATCATTGGTGAATTCAACACTCGCGTCATCGACGGACACGGTAACGCCAGTTTCTGAATAAAAGAAGTCGAGCGCATCCGATCCATCACCGCCATCGATCTCATCGTCGCCGGAGGAAAGCACCAGCTTGTCGTCGTCATCTCCGCCGTTGATGGTATCGTCGCCCGTCGAGCCGTTAATCGTGTCGTCACCAGCCCCGCCTTCAACCGTGTCGTTGCCGTCACCCGAAAGCAGGATATTAGCCCCGTCGTCTCCGGTAATCATATCATCGAATGCTGAACCCCAGGCATTTTCGACGCCAGAGAAGGTCGTGGTGCCGGTGCCCGATACGTTCTCGAAGTCCACCGTTCCAGACGCAAGAGACAGTGTCACGCCCGCAATCGCGTAGTAGAAATCGAGATAATCGGAACCTTCGCCGCCGTCAAAATCATCCTCGCCGGAGGAAACGATGAAGGTGTCGTCGCCGGCATCACCCTCTGCAACATCGTCATCCGAGCCACCATTGACCACGTCGTTGCCGCCGCCGCCTACGATCGTATCGTTGCCGTCGTAGGTGAACAGATTATTGTCCTTGTCATCGCCGGTGACGATATCGGCGAAGTTCGTGGCGCGGACCTCTTCGATGCTCTTGAAATCAGACCGTCCGGTCTCGGCGCCGATGGCGTAGCTGACGGTCTTTTCATTCAGATCGATCGTCACGCCCGCCGTCGCATAATAGAAATCGATAATGTCGATGCCCTTGCCGCCGTCGATCTTGTCCTTGCCGAGGTGAACGACGAGGTGGTCGTTGCCATCGCCACCAAAAATCTTGTCGTCGCCCTGCCAGCCCCAGATCGTGTCGTCGCCGCCGAGGCCATGAATGACATCGCTTTTTTTCGTGCCCTCGAGTTTGTTGTCTTTCTTCGTTCCCTTGATGTTGGCCACGTCCACCCTCGTCGATTGTAGTTTCCTCTTGCGCCAGCCATACACAACCGGGCCGACCCGGCAAGTATAATTCGGGACATCGGGATATTTTCCACCGACTACTCAATAGATCGGCACGCAATTCAAACTTTTCGCAAGCAATTATCCAAAAGCCGGCGTCGTGTTTTGGGAGGTGACTGCTAAATGGCCTCACCCCGGCAAATGATGCTCGTGCCAGTGCCGTGCGATGTCGATGCGCCTGGGCACCCAGACGTCGTCGTGCTTGAGCACATATTCGATGAAGCGCTTGAGGGCCGCCGCGCGGCCGGGGCGGCCGACGAGGCGGCAGTGGAGGCCGACGGACATCATCTTGGCGGAACCCTCTTTGCCTTCTTCATAAAGCGTGTCGAAGGCATCCTTGAGATAGGTGTAGAACTGGTCGCCGGAGTTGAAGCCCTGGGGCGTGGCAAAGCGCATGTCGTTGGTGTCGAGCGTATAGGGAATGATCAGGAACGGCTTGCCATCGATGCCGGGCACCCAGAACGGCAGGTCGTCGGAATAGTTATCCGAGGAATAGAGGAAGCCGCCCTCCTCCATCACCAGTTTCAGCGTGTTGATCGACGGCTTGCCCTGGTACATGCCGAGCGGACGGGTGCCGGCGACTTGCGTATGCAACCGCACGGCTTCCAGAATGTGCTTGCGCTCGAGGTCTTCGGGATAGTCCTTGTATTCATGCCAGCGGTAGCCGTGGCTGGCGATTTCCCAGCCCGCCTCGTTCATCGCCGCGACCGCTTCGGGGTTGCGGGCCATTGCGAGCGTGACACCATAGACGGTGACCGGCACGTCGAGCGCGGTGAACATGCGGTGGAGCCGCCAGAAGCCGGCCCGGGAGCCATATTCGTAGATCGACTCCATGTTGAGGTTGCGCTGCCCCGGCCAGGCAGGCCCGCCGACGATCTCGGACAAGAGATTCTCGGAGGCAGGGTCGCCATCGAGAATGCAGCTTTCACCGCCCTCCTCGTAATTCAGCACGAACTGCACGGCGATCCTGGCGCCACCAGGCCATTTGGGATCAGGGTTGTTGCGGCCATAGCCAACGAGATCGCGCGGGGTCTTGATATCAAGCATGCGGGTCACCTTTGTCCTTTGGACAAAGGCTAGAGGGCACGTGGAATTTTGTCGAGGGGCGCCTTAGCCGAACGTTAGACGTTCCGCGCGAGAATGGCGTTTCCGCCAAGCGGTGAGATTTTAATGGGTGTGCTGTTTCAACAACTTGAAAGGCATGGCTTTATCTGCATATCTACAACGCAGCATAGTATCATGCAATCAGACAAGGAATGGACAAGCATGGCAGATCAGGCCGGCCTGGTGGTAACAGGCGACGAGTTCGCAAATGACCTTATGGCCTATGCGGAATTATGGCCAGACGGACTCCGAGTTTACAACGTCATAAATGCCGGCGACGGCGACGATGAACTTTCCATTGGTTCGGGGTTCGATTACGGCGTCCAGTTCAATGGCGAAGGCGGCAACGACACCCTGCGGGGCAACAGTGCCAGCATGACACAGATACATTATGCATCGGGTGGAGACGGTGACGACTTTTTTGCCGATTGGATGACCGGCGTCACGGCCACTCTGTCCGGCGGTACCGGCTGGGATACGCTGGGAATAAGTTCCGTGAATGCGCTCTCGGTGGAAAATCTGACACTCGAGAGCATCGAGGAACTTTCCCTCGGACGGAGCATCGAGGCGACGCCAGAGTTTCTCATGCAATTCACGGAGATAAACTCCCATGATGATGGTAGTGGCGACGCTCTGAGGATCACGCTTACCACGGGCGGAACCTTCACATGGAAGTCCGCTTGGTCGAGTGTGAATGGGGATCTCAACGGGTCTGACGAAGCTGACATCATCAATATATCGCAAACCAAAAAAAGATGGGAGATTTCTGCCGGCGAAGGAGACGACATCATAATCGGCGGCAAAAGTGGCGACTTTCTTTTTGGCGACTTTGGCAATGACACGCTTTTGGGCGGCGACGGGACTGACGAAATCAACGGAAGTTACGGAAACGATACGATCAACGGCGGCAAAGGCCGTGATGATCTATCAGGCATGGATGGCCTAGATACTTTCGTTTTCACCGCGCATTCGGGCAAGGATACCCTCTACAATTTCGAGTTCGAGGGTACGGATCGGGACAAGATCGATCTTTCGAAGATCCACGGGATCAGCAGCTATCGCGACTTGATGCGGAACCATGTCGAGGCGGGGAACGACAGCATTATCATCGAGATCAGCAAGAAAGATAGGATTTACCTTGAGGGCACAAGCAGGCAGGACCTCGAGGCGTCGGCGTTTATCTTTTGAATTCAAACGCCTAACGAGGCGATCTGCCGTGGGCGTGAGTTCTCCGGTAGCGATGCCGTCGATGACTTTGGGATGGCCTGGCACGCGGCCGACGGCCTTGGAGTGGTTGGTGCCAGCCCAACGTTCAATGCTCTCGGCACCGTGCAACGCGAGGATCCGGGCGCGCACCACCCCAAGCATCAGGCGTGCCGGGGTGGCGTGGCGCGGCGCGGGTTCAGATCACCAGGAAGTCACCCGCGTTCAGGGTCAGCCCATCTTCCAGGTCGGCAATCAGCACGGATTTGCCCTTGGCGCTGCCGTTTGCGTCGTAGAAGAGCCGGCCGGTATCGGTTTCGTAGATGATGCGGTCTTCGCGATCCTGGGCCTTGCCACTTGCATTTGCGACAAATTCGTCCCTGCCGAGCTTGCCGTCGCGGCCCAGCGCCTTGAAGGCGCGGTTGTCGAACAGGATCCGATCGTCGGCGGCACTGAAATCAATGATCAGGTCGATGTCCTGACGATTCTGCGGCAGAGCCGAGAAGACGAAGCTGTCCTGGCCATCGCCGCCCGTGAGCTGGTCTGCACCCGCGCCGCCGCCGAGCCTGTCATTGCCGCCGCCGGTCGCGATGAGATCGTCGCTGGCGCCGCCATCGACCGTGTCGGCGCCCGAATGGCCGATATAGCTGTCCTCGCCATCGAGCAGCCTTATGCCCGCCTTGGACATCGTCAGCTGCTGGATACCGCTCAGGTCGAAGATATCGTCGCCGATGGAGCCCGAGAGCCTGAAACCGTTGGTGTCGAGATGTTCGACGCCGGCTGCGATATCGATGGTAAGGAACTGGCGGCCGGTGTCGTTCATCAGCCGCACCGCATCCGTGCCAGCGCCACCGACGAAGGTATCCATGTCGATGTCACCGATCCAGAAGATGTCGTCGCCCTCGCCGCCATCGAGGAGGTCGCGGCCGGTGCCGCCGTAAAGCTCGTCGTTGCCGCCGCCGCCCTGGAGCGTATCATTGGAATTGCCGCCATCGACGACGTCGACGCCGCCGTGGCCGATGAAGATGTCATTGCCGGCAGCGAGTTCGATCGCACCGGACCGGTTGATGACGGAGGTCAGGCCGCTGAAATCGTAGAGATCGCTGCCGGCACTGCCGAGGAGGTCGAAATTGGCGAGATCCAGGATCTCCACGCCGGCCGTCGTATCGAGTACAATTTCGCTGCGTGTAAGGTCGCTGAACAGCCTCACCGTATCTGTGCCCGATCCGCCCAGGAAGGTATCGATGCCGGTGCTGTTGCCGCCTATCCAGAAGGTGTCGTTGCCTTCGCCGCCATCGAGATAATCGTCGCCGCGGTCGCCATAGAGATTATCGTCGCCGTTCTGGCCGAACAGCGTATCGTTGAGGTCGCCGCCATTGAGCGTATCGTTGCCGCCACCGCCGTAGATGTTGTCGCGGCCATCGCCGCCGGAGAGCACATCATCGCCGGTTTCGAGATCCGGGTCCGCGCCCTGTTCATAACCAAAGATGTTGTCGCTGCCGATGCTTCCCTGGCGCGTATCGTTGCCGCTGGTGCCGTAGATATCTGACATGAACTTTTCCCGATTTGATGATCACAGGCGGGCGGCGCTGCCGCGAGGCTGTTTGCCCTGTCAGGTGATTGTCATGATTTGGGGTGGGGATCAGTTATCAGATTTGCGTATTTTGATTGGTCATGCGGATTTTATCGGCAAGTAGCTGATGCTCAGAGCATGATATGGCGGCGCTGCAGGGCCAGTGCTACGGCAGCCAGCGTGCTCGATACGCCATAGGCTTCGCGCACATTCTGCAGATGCTTGCGGACCGTTGCTGTGGAGATGGTGAGAATGTCGCCGATCTCGTCGGCGGTCTTGCCCATGGCCGCCCAGAGCAGGACCTCGCGTTCGCGCGGACTGAGCAGGCGGTCGCGATCCTCCTCGCTTCTCAGTGCCTCGACGCTGCTGATCGTCACCATCGCCATGAGGTTGACGGCGATGCGCTCGCGCTTGCTGAGTGCCAGCGTCTTCTCGGGCGACGCGAAGGACATCAGCGCATGCCAGTGCCGGCGCGAATAGGCGGGCACGATATAGCCGCTGCGCAGCCCGAAATCCGCCGCCTCATTGACTACGCGGCTCGCCTGGGCGGTCCTGTAATAGGGTTCGGGCACCTCGTTCCAGAAGAACGGGCGCTCCGTTTCGCGGCTGTAGCGGCAGACGCCATCGATCTCGGCGTAATTGCCGCCGACATAGCGCTCGAACCAGCCTTGCGGCCATCCGTTGAGTTCCACCAGCGGCTCGAGCGCATCCCCTGGCAGCGGAATGCCGCTGAAGATGAGATGCTCGAACCCCAGCTTGCGGACATTCTGCGTGAGGTCGGCGAGCATCGGCCGCGTCGAACGATGGTCCGGGCATCGGTCGATGAAATCGAACAAGTCCTGCTCTATCGCCATGCGCCTCCCCGGAGCCGTCCCTGCAACCATGTTTAGAGTATGCCGAAACGGAATTTCAATTCACAATCGCGCGTTTTTGTGGCGATCCTGTATTGTCAGGCGGCCGGGGACACCTCGCGCGCGATCTGGCCTTCGAGCGTGAAATTCTCCGGCAACGGCGCGGTGCTCCGGCCGAGGACATGGTCGAGCGCCGAATCGGCCAGCCGATGTGCCATGCCGAAGGAAATTTTGAAGCCGCCAGTGAGCGCCACGATGTTGGGATGGCCGGGCACGGGACCGACCAATGGGTCGCGGCCGATGGCCTTGGGGCGAATTCCGGCCCAGCGTTCGACGATCTCGGCGTCGCGGAGTACTGGGATCAGGTTGCGGGCCTTCTCGATAATCGCGTCGAGCTGATGGTCGGTGGACAGCGGATCGTCGTAGTGATTTTCGCTGGTCGAGCCGATGGCGGCAAAGCCGCCTTCATGCGGCACGACATAGACGCCGTCAAGGAAGACGACCGGGAGCGTGGGATCGAGATCGGCCTTGAGAAGTGCCGCCTGGCCCTTGACGCCCTGGCCGAGGGGTTTCGGCAGTGGCGGCATGAGGGATTGCAGGACGGGGAAGCTTTGGGCGCCGGCGGCGATGAGGGCGCGGGAGAAGGTGAGCGAAGCCTCCGAAATTTCAGCCCTGCCCCTCCCCGCATCCAGCCGTTCCACCTTGGCATGTTCAATGATCCGCACATTCGGCTGCCGCATCAGCCAGGCCTTCAGCACAGCCATCAGCGCGCGCGGTTCAACCCTGGCGGCGAGCGTATCGAGGATGTAGCCGGCGGCGCAGGCGGCGGGGTCGATATAGGTACCTTCGGGTTCGCCGTCGCGGACATGCCAGTGGAAACGGTGATCGCCCTGGCGCCAGTTGGTGTCGGCGTCACGCTGGTGGCGGAGCGCGATCTCGCGAAGATGCGGCCTGGGCAGCGGCACGATGCGGCCGGCACGGCGGAAATTGGCGCTGAGGCCGGTTTCGCGCTCCAGCCGCCCGATCTCGCCGGGCAGCGAGACCAGGGCATCGAACTGGTATTGTTTCTTCTGGTCCCAGCGATCGGGCATCCATGGGAAGAGCGCGCCGAGCAGGCCGCCCGAGGCGCCGCGACCCACCTCGCTCGCATCGACGAGGATCACCGACAAGCCCGCATCGGCCGCCTTCACCGCGCCCCACAGGCCCATGATGCCGCCGCCGATGACGAGGACATCGGCGATGAGTTGGCCGGAACCAGAGAGAGGACTGTCGGCTGGGGCCATCGATGGGATACCGGACGCTGCGCTGGAGTGGATCGACGGCGATATGCCCTATTCATCGGGCTTTGGCGAACATTTTATCAGGTGGTGGCGACTTCGGCTGGAACCCGCCCGCCGCCGGATTATTGTTTTCCAGTGGACGCATGGCGGGTCACGCGTGCTAATTTGTCTTCCGAACCCGGAGTGATCCCCATGGACAGAACCGAACTCGCTGG
>Ga0307515_10019247_pt1 | contig 12305 bp, 8 predicted proteins | sample 17_EM_MG_FD_194513 | JGI IMG/M metagenome (GOLD analysis project Ga0307515, IMG submission 194513) | Populus trichocarpa ectomycorrhiza microbial communities from riparian zone in the Pacific Northwest, United States - 17_EM | ecosystem: Host-associated > Plants > Roots > Unclassified | place...
AAAATATCACAAATACATATACATGAGCACCTGAATTTTTTTTCTAATAAAATATTTAGTGAATCATTAACATTAATATTAATATTAACAAAAATTAATATAGGGAGTTTTACTTTATCCCTCCTCCTATATTACTATTCACTAGACTAATATTTTTCTTTCTTCTCTGGCTTTTATTTTTTCAAATTTAATTATATCTTTTAATATTATATTTATTAAGGATTGAATTTCATAATTTTTTTTATTTATTTTTTATGAGGTTATCTCAACCTCGTGATCCAGACTATAAGTTTGACGGGTTATTTTGATTGACTTAAGTTTTTTTTTTCTTTTTCTAAGTGACTTTTTTCTCTTGATTTTGTTCATAAACATTGAGTTAATTGGAAATTAAACTTCGTGATTTGTTTTGGTTTGCTTTTTATGAGGTTATTCTTATCTCATGACTCGAGTTATGGATTTGACCGGGTTATATCAAAACAATCCCCAAACAGTTCAAAAAAAATTTCTATTAGAAAAAAACATGAGCAATGTTCAAAAATAAATTTTTATGTTAGTTTTTTTATTCGACCCACAACGTAGCACATGCAAGTGATCTAGTTTTAATCTATTGGTTCATTCACCTTGGATTTCTCTAACCCAGTGATCCTAGATTGTTTTAAACGAAATAAAAACGCGCAATCCACAAATCATTTTAAATATAAAAACAATATTAAGAGCTTGAAGAATTTTTTACAGTGTTATTAAACTTGACCGAACTAGTTAATCTTGAAGCCTCACGATTTAGCTCATTGTTTAACTCGAGTTTCCAATTAAACCGCACGGAAGCTAGCTCGAATTAAATCAATCGTTTTCATAGGTCCAAATATAATCTTAATGATTAGTAAAAACATGGCTTAACTTTTAAAAAAACTCTAAGATGTCAATTTTTTTTAAAAAAATATTGAAATGATAACAGATTGGATTGATCCTAGTCCCCCGATGACATGTGTTATGGACTATATTAAGTTTAATAATTTTTTTACAAATTATTTTTTTTAATTATATGATAAAAATATATGCTCATAAAATTGAACACCTACCTAAAAATAAACACTTATTTGAGATAGTGATAATCCTATGGAAAGCAATAAAAAATAAATCATGCAGTTTATTTCCCAACCAATCTAATATTAAAGAAAAAAATTGAGGAATTTTTTTTAAAAAAATCGAGGAATTTTTTTTAAAAAATCAAAGGACCAAAAATTAAAAAAAAAATCATATTCGTTCAGTAGGTAAATTCATCAAACTCGTGAATCAGGTTACTTGGGTTAACACACCGAACTTGTGAACCAGGATATGGACTCTAGCGGGATTATAATTTATTTTGTTTTTCAAACTATCTTTTACTTAACTATATGATTAAAAAAATAGATAATTGCTAAATCGAACACCAGGCCAATACTAAGATGTTAAAAAAATACAAAAAAAAAGGTTAAACTTGTCATACCTGTGAACAAGGTCAACCAGCCAAATTTGTGAACATGTCAATGTATTTTATAAAGTTAAATAATATGACTTTTCTCTTAAACTATTTTTTTACTGTACGAGGAGGAAATAAAAAGGGCCACTGGAGATAAACCAACCATTTTTTAGTGACACGCGCCACCTCTATAGGAAGACGACAGAACAAAACTACACGACAAAATCATATTTTTAACCACCGGGATGAGCCGTACGCGCCAATAGCTTTTTCAAGTTAAAAATTAATATTTAAATGATAAATTATGTTATTACCCCTGACCAACCCAATAATCACAAAAATAAAACCCTTAAGTGAAGAGATAGAATTACCCTTGTGTCAATGACTTAATGTTTTTTACACGGGTAAATTTATAATTTAACTATAAATCAAAAGGTTAAATACTTGAAAAACGTTTTGTTATGAGATGAATGATTTTTTACTTTTAAGTGTACTAATGTCATTTGCCGTGCATTAGTATGAGAAAATAATAATAAAACCCCTGAACAATTCTCAAATGACAATTAAATCAAATAAAAATATTATTTTACTTCTAAAAATATAGCAATCTAGAGTGTTTTTTTGAAGGATAAAATCATTATTCTACTATTAAAATCCACAATAAACAAAAGCAAATCCACTATAAAAATACTATACCTTTTAGCTTTTCTTTTAATTTATATTCGTGGCGTGGGATATACATGTGTGTTGTATCAGAAAAGTAGCAATCCATCAAGAACCTTCCATATCGTCCACCTACTGTGTTTATTTCAAGATTTTCCGTCTAATCATTTCTCATCTTGGACAGTGATTATAATATGTATACCCCAAGAAAGCATATTTAGAGATTACTGTGTCATCAAGTAAAAAGAGGCCAAGCAACAGAAAAAATATCAAAGCCATGGATATCTTTACTGTAGTTAGATTGAAAGAAGAAACTCTGTAATTAAACATTGAAGAGTATGGGGCAGAGAGGAAGAAAGAGAATGGTCGTGTTTTTTTAATTTTTATGGAAGTGCTCCAAGAAATTTATTGCATCGACTCTAATCTTCACTGTAACTGTAGATGGATCGTGTGACTAATGTTTGTACTTGGCAGCTTAAAACCCAACCTGTGTAAGACTTGATTCATGAGTTGAGTTGAGTTGAGAAGGTTAAGAAAAGGTTAATTGAAGTTAATTTTAAAAAAATTAAAATAATATGTTTAGACTAGAAAAATTAATGGATTTTTGTCCATTTCACGTAGTTCATGTGTTAATCTTGATTCCATCAAGTAAATTTCGTTTTATATTATTTTTAACCCAGTTTAGTCTAAACTTGAATCAACTAGATTTTAGATTGATCTATAAGACATGTTTGTATTTTATAGCTAAGACTTTGTCTGTGTTTTGAATTGCATCGTATTTTTAAAAAATTTAAATTTATTTTTTTACTTAAAATAATTTTTTTTATATTTTCAGATTGTTTTAATGTCAAAAATAATATTTTAAAATTAAAAAAAATTATATTTTAATATATTTCTAAATAAAAAATACCTTAAATCATCATTGCTATCACAATCTTGAATATGCATATGCTTCCCTACCTCAGCTTTTTTTTAGCAAACACTCTTTCTTAGATATGAAAAAAAGCTTAACTTTCTGTTTTCAGAAAAAAATATTTCACGATACAACAGATCTTGAAAAAAAAGTAACATGTCTTTTGATAGATTATTTTAATTTTTACAAAGAAACAATGCAATATATATATATATATATATATATATATATATATATACCTGTACACTACAAAAACTACCATCGTATCAAATGATCTCAAACTGGTAAAACCAAGATAGCTTTCGCTTGTTAGAGCTGTCTTTTGGCATGATTGAAACTGTTACAAACAAGTCTCGAAAACACTTTTCCAAAACTTCATTTCATTGCTGGTCAAAAAAACTTTCAAAACTAAGAAATATGGGGTGTTATCAAAACTACCATCGTATCAACACTGTTTTTCATTGCTTAGTAGCAGTCCACGCAACAACAACAGCTACGACAACATGAATGAGATGAGAGGAAAATAACAGAAGAAAGAAGAAAAAAAAAGTGGGGGAAGAAGGCATCTTTTTCTTTTTGTGAGTTTTGGTTCCGGGAAGGGCGAGAGAGACACGCGGTGTGAGAAGGGACCCACCATTTTGGTGTTGTTGGATGGTACTGTTGTTGTCTCTCTCCCCCCCTCTCATTCCACATTACTTTTTTTTTTACTTTCATGTCTAGGTAAATAAAAGCACTAAAGATTGTTGATTGCTTCCATCTTTCTATGTACTATACCTCTCACCTTACCATTTCCACATCTCTTCTACATCATCATCGTCATCATTACACCACCTTTTCGCTCACTTGACATCACTTTCCGGCAACAAGTCCGATCTCTTTTCCTTCTCTTTAGACAGGATTATTAAATTACTTCCTGGCAAGTGAAGTCTTTTTTTGCTTACTTTTCTTTCTATGATTGATTCAATTGAGGAAATTCTAGAGCTGGAAGTCGGGTAAGGGTTTTTGGTTTTTTGTTAAGTGGGTTTTGGAGGGATAGGTAGTTTGATTAAAGGGTAATCTGGTATGTGGGTTGCGGTTAACTGGAATCATGGGTGTGTGGGTGTGGTTTTTTTGTACTTTTGGGGAAGAAGCGACGCTGATTAGGTGTGATTTTCATTTAAATCTTTCGTCTTTTTTGGTTTAGTTTATCTGGGGTTTTGCTGTTTTTCTTTTTAGTTCTCAGTGTTGGTTCAGTTTGTGAAATTTTGGATCTTTTGGGTACTCGTTATGGAGGCTAGATTTGGAGGTGAAGCTCATCATTTCTATGCTACGCCCCCCTCCGATATGCGGACAGTAGGGAAGAGAGGTTTAGAATGGGATTTGAATGATTGGAAATGGGATGGCGATCTTTTTATTGCAAGCCCTTTGAATCCGGTACCATCAACCGGTATCAGTAGGCAGTTTTCCTCTCATGGGGTCGGGACAGGAATTCTGGCCACCGGTAATTCGTCCAACAGTTCATCCTCATGCTCCGATGAAGTGAATCTGGGAGCTGAGAAAGGAAAGAGGGAATTGGAGAAAAGGAGAAGGGTTGTTGTCATTGATGATGACAATTTGAATGATCGAGAAACTGGTGGCCTTAGTTTGAAGCTTGGTGGTGAAAGGGATGCAGGGAATTGGGAGGGAAGCATCGGAAAGAAGACGAAATTAGTTGGGAGTGGCTTGAGCCGTGCAGTTTGTCAGGTGGAGGATTGTGGGGTTGATCTGAGCAATGCCAAGGATTATCACAGGAGGCATAAGGTTTGCGAGATGCATTCCAAGGCTAGCAAAGCTCTCGTGGGAAATGCTATGCAGCGTTTCTGTCAGCAGTGCAGTAGGTATGTGTTTAAATGCTCGATGCTCTGATCTTTATTGGTTATTTACTGCTATATTAGAACGGGTACATATTTTGAACATAAATAGTGATATCTTATACATATTATGGTTTGCAGTACCTTATATTCCTCCGAAAAAATTCTTTTAACCGATGCCGTGTCAACTTTTTTGCAGGTTTCATGTCCTTCAAGAGTTCGATGAAGGAAAGAGAAGTTGTCGTAGACGTCTGGCTGGCCATAATAAAAGGAGGAGGAAGACAAATCCTGATACTGTTGGCAATGGAAGTTCGATGAATGATGATCAGACCAGTGGCTATCTGTTGATAAGTCTCTTGAGGATACTCTCAAACATGCATTGTAAGGAACTCCATGCTTCTCCTATTAGAACTTATCAGAATTAATTCCTCGAGGATTCCCACTTTGTCCATTGATATTACCTTGATTTGCTGTTTCGTGTTGTGGGCTTCATTTGCTCCCTCTAAACCTGGGTCACCCTGTATTATCTTGTTGGATGAGTAACGTGTATTTGATATTTAATAATTCTGTCCCTTTTGAACTGCAGCCAACAGGTCAGACCAGACAACTGATCAGGATCTGTTATCTCATCTTTTAAGGAGCCTTGCAAGCCATGACGTTGAACATAGAGGAGGAAACATCTTTGGACAATTGCAGGAACCTCGAGATTTGAGCACATCATTTGGAAACTCAGCGGTAGATTCAACTTTACTCTCAAATGGTGAAGGACCCTCAAAGCCTTTAAAACAGCACCTGACAGTACCTATGTCTGGTATGCCGCAACAAGTTAAGCATTTGCATGATGCTAATGGTGCAAACATACAGACCGCATCTTCCTTGAAACCTAGCATCCCAAACAACTTTGCAACGTATTCAGAAGTTCGAGAGAGTACAGCAGGACAGGTCAAGATGAACAACTTTGATTTGAATGACATTTATATTGACTCAGATGATGGCATTGAAGATATAGAGAGATCACCTGCTCCTGTGAATGCAATGACTAGCTCCCTTGATTGCCCTTCATGGGTACAACAAGACTCCCGTCAGTCGAGTCCTCCTCAGACAAGTGGAAATTCAGATTCAGCTTCCGCACAGTCACCTTCTAGTTCCAGTGGAGAAGCTCAGGTATGCTGGCACCAAGAATATATTCCTATAGTCCCATTGAAAGTAATATTTTAGCACTACGATGTTATATCATTCTATAGTAGCACAATTGTCCCAAGATTTTCCATTTTAAATAGTAAGGCATTTCTTTTTAGAAGAACATCTCACCTTTCAGCTGAGACTTGGTGAAATGTTGATTTCTTGTATTTGTCCCTAGATTTATATTTCATTATGCAGATGAAGCATCTGTTCTGTCTTTTGACTTTCATCAGTAAACTTTTTCCCTTTTCTACCATTCAGAGCCGCACAGATCGAATAGTTTTTAAATTATTTGGGAAAGAACCAAATGATTTTCCTTTTGTCCTGCGTTCCCAGGTACTCAAAATTTAATTTGTTCAGTGCTGCTGTTTGATGTTTCTTTCCTTACAAAATATGATTCTCTGAAATGTTTGGGTTTTCAGATTCTGGACTGGCTATCTCATAGTCCCACTGATATTGAAAGCTACATTAGGCCTGGCTGTATCATTCTGACCATTTATCTTCGTCAGGCTGAGGCTGCATGGGCGGAAGTAAGCTTCATGCACTCTGATCATTGTTATTGATCCAAACTTCTCCAGACAACATTTGTGGCCTTACAATTTACTTTTCCTGTGTATAGCTTTGCTGTGATCTTGGCTCCAGTTTGAGCAGGCTTCTGGATGTATCGGACAACACTTTCTGGAGAACTGGATGGGTCTACATTAGGGTGCAAAATCAGATAGCATTTGTTTATAATGGTCTGTTGCCTTTGATTGTCCAAGTAATTTAGAAATCTAGAAGAATGGTTTAGTAATAACAAGACTTATGAATGAAATATTGTGAATTTTGTGTTGCAGGTCAGGTTGTTGTTGATACATCCTTACCTCTCAGAAGCAACAACTATAGCAAAATTTTGAGTGTCAAGCCAATTGCCATATCTGCATCTGAGAAAGCTAAATTTTGTATTAAGGGCATCAACTTGTCTCGGCCTGCCACAAGGTGATGATTGCTGGTTTTCATATGACATAGAATTGTTTAAGAAGAAGCTTTGGCTTCCTATATTTTGTGCAGTCTCTTTTTTATTGTGTTGGTTTAATGTGCCACTAAGCTACCTTTGTGCTTTCCTCCTGTTTTTCAGATTACTCTGTGCGGTAGAAGGGAACTATATGGTTCAAGATAATGCTCAGGAGTTGATGGATGATGTTGGTAGCTTCAAAGGTCATGATGAGGTCCAATGTGTGAACTTATCTTGCTCTATCCCCACATTGACTGGAAGAGGATTCATTGAGGTGTTGCCTTCTGCTTCTCATCTCAACCCTGTTCTTTTCTTATCCTTACTTATTCAGCATTGGATATATGCTAGTTTCGAATCTAAGATTTTTTTTTTCTTATTTCCACTGAATACGTGTGTTTATTAAAGTGGAACTTAATAAGTGAACAGATTGACTATTGAAGTACTTTGAATGTGGCTTTGTGAATTAGATATATCTAGGTTGATTTGGGGATAACTTCATTACTATCTCAAGGAGATTATGAACTAGATGTATCTACGCTTGTCTGGAGCGAAATTCATTACTCTCTCAAGGATAATTCTTTTCTTGAAACTGTATTTTAAACTAACCCCTATGTTGAGTCATCTCGATTCTTTAGTATTTTCAAGCATTTGCAAATTTGCTTTCGTAGAATACTTGTACTTTTTTGAGTGTGCCTCTCTGTATGCTAAGTTCAATCTTTTTTCTATCCAGATCGAAGATCATGGCTTTAGCAGCAGCTTCTTTCCCTTTTTAGTTGCAGAGGAAGATGTATGTTCAGAGATTCGCATGCTTGAGGGTGCATTGGAGTTTACTGAAACAGATGCAGATTTTGGGGAAACTGAAAAAATGGAAGCCAAAAATCAAGCGACGGACTTCGTTCATGAAATGGGCTGGCTTCTTCACAGAAGCCAGCTAAAGTCCAGATTGGGCCACTTGAATCCTAGCATGGATCTCTTCCCTTTAAGAAGATTCAATTGGCTCATGGAGTTCTCCATGGACCATGAATGGTGTGCTGTTGTAAGAAAACTCTTGAACATACTGCACAACGGAATTGTTTGTACTGGAGACCAGTTGTCTCTGAATGAAGCATTATCAGAAATGGGTCTTCTTCACAGAGCTGTGAGGAGGAATTCTAGGTCTCTTGTGGAGCTCCTATTAAGATATGTTCCTGATAAATTTGGATCCAAAGACAAGGCACTGGATGGTGGAAGCCATGAGAGCATTTTGTTTAGGCCAGATGTCATAGGCCCTGCTGGTTTGACACCTCTTCACATTGCAGCTGGTAAAGATGGTTCTGAAGATGTACTGGATGCATTAACTGAAGATCCTGGAATGGTAATTCTTTTTCTAATAAACTAATTTCTGGACCTTCTGAGGAGAGCTTTCTCATAAATTTTGCATTTGTACTCTGGCATGAATATTTACCACCACCAGTTGTATTTTCTGCGCCTCTTCAATCTGGATCACTGTGTTCATACTTATGTTGTCACAGCAATAATCAGTGATAGTAATTGAAATATAATCTAATCTTTTTTGATTGCTTGATTTGCAAACCTAATTTGATGAGCAGGATCGCTTTAGATCGAGAAGTTAATCAGGAGGGTGTTGATTTAGCTATATGTTCCCCTCATTTTATATTGTTCCTGGAGTTCTCTTTTTAATTCAATTTAGTGATGATAGACGATGTCTTGAAGTGAAATCTAGCTTCATTTGATTGTTTTATATTCTGGCCTTTAATATAGCGGCCTTGTTTTGTTTTCATTCCACTTCTCAAGGTTTATATTACTTGTCTTTATTTTGCATAGCCAGTGGATGGTTTTCCATTCCTCGTGGTGCTTTCATTTGTTTTTTTTTTTTTTTAAAAAAAAAATCATGTCTGGACAGGAAGCAAATTTTTTTTATCAGCAGTCATTGAATTACATCTTGGAAATTGAACCCAAGACTGCTTCTCAATCACTGTTACATATCTGGCGGGGATTTTTAGTTTGTCTTCGTTTTATATAAGACTTCACTTGTATGTTATATTTCAGGTGGGTATTGTAGCATGGAAGAATGCCCGTGACAGCACAGGCTTCTCGCCTGAAGATTATGCTCGCTTGCGTGGTCACTACTCATACATCCATCTGGTACAAAAGAAAAGTAAGAGACAAGTTGTTGGGCATGTGGTGCTTGACATCCCTAGCAATCTTTCAAACAGTAACATTGCCATTAACGAGAAGCAAAATGAAGGGTTGACCAGTGGCTTTGAGATTGGACATACAGAATTGAGACCCATTCAGCGCAACTGCAAGCTTTGCAGTCAGAAGGTGGTTTATGGAACAGCCAGCAGGTCTCAGCTGTACAGGCCTGCAATGTTCTCAATGGTGGCAATTGCTGCGGTTTGTGTCTGTGTGGCTCTTTTATTCAAGAGTTGTCCTGAGGTACTGTATGTGTTCCGTCCATTCAGGTGGGAATTGTTAGACTACGGAACAAGTTGAGACCCATTAATGCCCATTGTAATGACATATGAATAGGTGTCTGTATTATTTTGTATGCATTTAGACTGTAAAGTTGAGATTTCCTGTATAACCATCGACTTGGACATGCACAGTTAAGATTCAGTTATGTTATTGACATATTTATACCATCACCGTCAACTTGCAGCAGTAATTATAACCGTTGTGGGCGTGGCGGGTGGCATTATATGAATTTTAGTGCTTGTTTGTATGCAAATGATTTTTTTTTTTTTTTTGTTAAAAATAAAATTTTTAATATATTTTTAGATTATTTTAATATGATGTGAAAAATAATTTTTTAAAAATAAAAAATATTATTTTAATATATTTATAAATAAAAAAATATTTTTAACTATAACTACTATTACAATCCAAAAAGCTTTAATAATCTCCTTCATTTCCTCATTTTAATACCCTAATAAAAGAGATTAAATTTCGTCCCTATAAATTTCCTTTGTTCTCCCCTCATTCCCTACAATCCATGCACTCAACTCTGTGGATGAAAGGCAAAATATAACACACAGATAAAGGATACGGAAAAAAAAAAATTACTGGTTTAGATTTTGATCTCAGAACAGAGGCCAGCAATACAAATGTGGATATATTGTTAACACGTGCGCAAAGCAATAAAACGTAAATTTATCATATGGCTACCGAATTACTTTTTGGTGCAATCTGTTGGCTTAAAAGACAGGGACTTCCCTTGAATGTTATATTCTACCAAGAAGTTCATTTGTGCAACGTTTCCGTAGATTGAAATTCCTGATGTAGTAGAGGCGAAGGCCAAGCACACAACATCGTCTGAAACTTGAACGAAGGTGTTAATGGGTTTAAGTTTCACATCCGCACCAGTGAAATGTGCAGTGATTGCAGGAACCTTGAGATCAGAAGTAGCGCTATAACAAACACTCAGAAATCCACTTGGGTCCTCAGCACGCCGTCCCTCAACTTGATTGCCTACCGCTGTTGAAAGATTGGAGAAGAAATCATCTGGAACAATTGTCAAAGTTGTACCTGAATCAATGATGATGTTTCCCTCACCGGTTCCCAAAGAAGAATCACCGAATTTTATTCTCTCATTTCCAACACTCATGGCTTCTAGAGTTAGAAAGTAGAAGCTGGACATGGTTTCTGAAGATAATAATGGGGTAGATTGAACTCCAGGACCTGAAACAACAGCGTTGCTACCAAAGTTTAGTTTGCTCGAGTTTCCAGCTCGGGAGGAAAGTGGCACCAAACAGTAGGAGAATTTGCCACCGACTGAAGAACCCATTTGAGAAATAAGGGACAGTGGACCGGCTCCAAGGCCAACGATACCTGAACCTTTGTCACTGAAGGTTCCATCATTTTCGTGTCCACAACCAATGACAGTTTTAGGGAAAGACACTGGACTGCCTGTTGTGGAATCCAAAGTGATAGTATCAGAAGCAACATTTCCCATGGTGTACGATCGATCACCATAAGAATATTGGTATTGGCAAATATTACCAGAGCAAGTACTTTGATCCAGCAAGCTACATTGCCTTGCGTCACAAGAAAAATCTCTATAAGTTTTGGAAGACTTTGGATCAAAAAGAGGATCCACTTGTTTGTAACATCTCTCGCATGGCTTGCACTGTGTCCATATCAGATCACTTCCTGTATCTGCTATACCCATAATCTTAAAAGGCGGTGTGCCCAAGGATAAACTCATGAGGTATTCACCTCTGTTGGATGTAACATCAGATTCAGCCGCTTTAGGAGAGACCGAAGCAGCAGCAATTGGATCGAAGTGGTGGACACGACTAATGGATCGACGCAAAGCATTGTTGATACGCTGGAGGTCAGTCTCTTCAGAGTTGTAGAAAGGGGACAGTGGTGAATCACGGTGGATTAGGTCCACAGTGAAGCCAACTTTGCGGGCATAGATGCAGCCAAAGCCAGAAACACACAGAAGTGCAATTGCTAGAGCAAAAGAGAGAGGAGATCGAAAAGCTGCCATTATAGGAATATTCAGCCTAGCTATAGAGACGTCGAGGATGTTTGCTTGATGGATTCAAGGTGGGATTGGGCTGTATAAATATCTACAGATTTTGAGAGTAATTATTGCCTTACTATATTTATTCGGATGCATGCAAGGAGTATTTTTGGAGTTCGTATCTTCGTATCTTGAATGGATTCGATGCATATTCGTATTTCCATTCAATGTACATCGATTCTCATCTAGTACTGATCTTCGGCTGGCATGGATTTTCCTTTTAAATCCTTTCACTTGGTTAAGAAAATCTTTAGGTGAATCGTATTTCAGTATAATTAACATTAATTTATATACATGGTAATAACCACCTCTTGCTTGAATTTGGACCATTTTCTTTCTGAGGTCTAATTAATGTAAGAATCTCTTCACCATTAATGTACTATATATCTGGTTAATTTGATTAATTTCTGAACATAGCCTCCCCCCTTTTCGAGAGGAGTAATTAACCATCGGCTAAAACCAATTTAACATTAATAGATTGTTGATTTAGCCAGATTCATGCTCATTAACTGCACATATATTCTGTCAAGTTCAAAGAAAGAAAGCAAAATGCAAATCTTTTACTGATCCATAATTGAAGACTGTTTCTTAATTTGATGACTTTCTTTTTTTTGGGAAGGTGAATTGTATAATTAAAACTATAAACGTAGTGATTTTCTTTCCACTGAATATATTTTGTTAATTACATTTATTTTTCTTAATTATATCGTTATTTTTTTCCTCAAAAAATATAT
>Ga0307515_10019248_pt1 | contig 12304 bp, 13 predicted proteins | sample 17_EM_MG_FD_194513 | JGI IMG/M metagenome (GOLD analysis project Ga0307515, IMG submission 194513) | Populus trichocarpa ectomycorrhiza microbial communities from riparian zone in the Pacific Northwest, United States - 17_EM | ecosystem: Host-associated > Plants > Roots > Unclassified | place...
CGCATTCGGATTTCGTGGAGTAGAGCTGATTGACCGCTGTATCGGGTCGCGGATCCACGTCGTACTCAAGAACGAACGCGAGTTTACAGGCACGCTGTTGGGGTTTGACGATTTCGTTAGTGAGTTTGTCTCCTTTCAGAACCTGTCTGCATTTACAGAAGGAATATTGACGAGATAATTTTCCTCCAACTCTACTCTCAAACGCTTCAAATGGTTGAACGGGTTCAGATATGGTGCTTGAGGACGTGAATGAGTACCAAACCGCCCCGAGCGGGGAGCGAGTCAAGACAAAGTTGCAAAAGACACTATTGAATGGGAACAATATATGCATTGTGAGTCCTTGGAGCCATTGGTTTGCAGCTGGGTGGTCGCGAATGGGTTCTGACCACGGTCTGGTAGCTTGTTCCTGGAAGCAACGGGCCGGAGGACTCTTAGAATTCTCCAATGGTCTGAGGAGAAGGAAGTTGACAATAATGTGGGACTGCAGAATCTATTAGGGACGGATGTGCAGCTGATCGTTGGCTCGCATCATGCAGGCGATGAAAGTCTATTGACTCTTGTAGAGAATACGGACATACCCAAATCATGCCCATCCAGATCTTGAGTGTGCTTCCTCTTGGTAACCTCCATGCGTAACAACTTTCATCCTCGTCTAATGAGTACGCTTTGGAAATCGACCCGCTGCTTGAATCGAGGTCGAGATTGTGCTCCTGTGCCTATTGCGTAATTTGATAAGGATCCCCGTAGCCAGTCAGACTCTTCATCGCCACAAACAAAGCTATCCATCCTAGACCCGTCCCCGTCTGGCTCCAAGGCTGCATCACTCGCCTCGTACAAGACGTCTCCGTACGTCTGATCTCGCGAGCAGGTCATATCCCGAGCATTTTAATCCCCTTAATTGTTCCTCGCGGAACCAAGACGTGCACTTGCCAGCGCTTGCCCATTGCCTGAAGATCTCTCATGAGTGAAGGCGCAAGTGCACAGGTATTGCATCACAGGGATCGAGAGTTGTCCGTCTAGTGGGAGTTGAAGCGCTTCTCTCCGATTCAAGTGCGCCAGTCGCGAAGGCGCGCATGTGCCCTCGTCTTAATCCGCACTTGCGGGGCTGCACGAGTTCCAGTGTTCGCTCCCATGACGTCCAACCAGTGTTCGTGGTGCGGACCGAACACAAGGGGTGGTCTTCATGGGAGAGCAAGTCGCCCAGTGGTTGGCCAATTTCTCTCACCTACTATCCATGATCATGTTTCACCAGGTTGGGGTCATACTCGCGAGTGACCATAGTACTGGTTGATAATGGGTAGTGATCAGAGGATTGGTCAACAGTATGGCCGGCGAAAACCACATTGGATCGAATTTGGGAAAAGCGCTTTGGCTTCCCGGCCAATCCTCCTCAGTATGTTGCACAGCTATTATTATCCTTGTAGGAATAGCTGGAAGTGACTCGGGATACCCTTGAGAGGGGGTACACACGGGGGCTTCCCCCAGAATTTTTGGAATCCGGTGACCAAATTCGCAAACTGGCGATCATCTTTCAACAACCATACTCTTGTTTTGACGAACACTGACTTTTCACAGGTCGGTCTAATTCTGTTGTAGATTAGGCGGGTATGAGCTTAGTGGGCGATTCACTGTAAGGTGACGGCACTTGACGAGACAAATGATAAGAAATGATACATAGACCCAATATAATGTATAGTATAACTCTAGGACCCTACTTCCATCCGTAATGCCCAGATATACCAAAATGATATGCATTGAATTCATTATTGTTTCATACCTTGTAACTTTCAAGAAATTGACCATTCGATTATGATACTTGAAGCCAAATGTGCACTTATTGCCTAACTTGATAAAGGTCATATCAGGCTGGTCAGACTCCTTCATCTTAGACCCGGCCACGCACGACTCGTCCCGTACAAGGCGTCTCCGTACGTCTGATCTCGCGAGCAGGTCATATCCCGAGCATTTTAATCCCCTTAATTGTTCCTCGCGGGACCAAGATTGCACTTGCCAGCGCTCGCTAAATGCCTGGAGATCTCTCATGAGTGAAGGCGTGAGTGCGCAGGTACAGCATCACAGGGATCGAGAGTTGTCCATCTAGTGGGAGTTGAAGCGCTTCTCTCCGGTTCAAGTGCGCCAGTCGCGAAGGCGCGCGTGTGCCCTCGTCTTGATCCGCACTTGCGGGGCTGCACGAATTCCAGTGTTTTGCTCTCAATGACGCCCAACCAGAGTGTACGTGGTGCGGACCGAACACATGGGTTGGTCTTCTTGAGAGAGCCCGTCGCCCGTAGCTGGCCATGTCTGACTGACTATCCATGACTACTTTCACCCAGTGGGTTCATAGTCGCGAGTGACCACAATGCTGGGTGGGTCATGGGGTGTCATCAGATAATTTGGTTTGCAAGATAGGCGACTAACCCCACTGGATCGAATTTGGGAAAAGCGCTTCGACTTCCTGGCCAACTCTCCTCAGTACGTTGCACAGCTACTATTATCCTTATAGGAATAGCTGGAAGTGACTCGGGATACCCTTGAGAGGGGGTACACATGGGGGCCTTTCCCCAGAATTTTTGGAATCCGGTGCCCGAATTCGCAAACTGGCAATCATCTTTCAATAGCCATACTCTTGTTTTGACGAGCACTGACTTTTCACAGGTCAGCTTAGTTTTGTTGCAAGTTAGAAGGTGGATATGAGCTCCGAGGGCGATTCACGAGCGGCACTTCACAAGATAGATGATGAGAAATGATGGTAGACACAATATAATGTATAGTATAATCATAGGACCCTACTTCCATCCGTAATTGTTGGATTATTAATGTTCTAGCTGTCTTAGGTTCTAGCAATAATATCTCTCGATTTGGTCCACGTGTTGCTTCTCGTCTACTATAAGATGCTACTAGTGGTACAAATTTCCGTCAGTAATCAAAGAGGCAAACACTACACGACCCTTATCAAGCGCAAGGACGCAGACACAAGTATCTGTGCCAACCTGTTCTCCTTGTCGCTCTGGAACCTCGTGTGTCGAACGGAAGGCGGTACCGTGCATCTGTACCACTTCCCATTGTCTCTACTGATCCCTCGTTCTGGGCACCCGCCCTACCTACCCCAGCTCCCGCCTCATCCTTCCGCATGGTTTCCGTGTCCCGTTCCCTGCTGCAACCAACCAAACCGGATAGGTCAGCGGCCGACAAATAGGCTAATGGCGTTGCTCGACCTCCATCAGCCTACCCGGGTACCGACTACCGCTCCGAAAAACTCTCGGAGGAGAGGCCGGCTAGTTCGAAAGATGGGGGCTTGGAGGATCGACGAGTGTCTGGTTGGAATCGGAGGCGGTAGACGCTTTGCAAAGGGCCTTTTGATACTTTTCTTCTTGAGTCGTTTGTACCCTCTCTTCATAGAAGAGGAATAACCCGTGAATACGTGACTGTGACCTGGAACGATCGTTAGCCAGGCGGTGAGAGAATGAGATAGGACATTATCAACGCCTACCGTCCCTCTAGCGCTCTAGATCCGCGAGGTGTGTGTCGTCCTCAGCACCCCCGCCAACTGGACGAGCAGACCAATAGTTGGCCAGAGCGGAGTAGATCGCATTCTGTAGGCGTCAAACGACGTGTGGAAAGTAGTAAGAGTCTAAGACGGACGGCTTCGGATATATGATGCGCGTCGTTGGCGTTAAGGTTTGCAAGCTCGCTCAGTGACCTGTGGGAAATACTAAGAACAAAGTCGGCTAGCCGAGAGTGCAGAATTTATTTAGGGGTGATGTGCTTGCGATCGCGAAGAATATTGAGCCTTGTGGAGAACCCAGACGGACCAAATTGAGGTGATGATTGATTCATATGTTGCAACTTTCAATATGTATATCCAGATCCAGGATATTGACCTGCTCCTTGAATCGAATGTGTTACTTGAAACCTTATTGGTAAAGATTAGTTGGTCAGACTCCTTGCTTCATCGCCACAAACAAAGCTATGTATCTGAGACCCGTCCAGCTCCAAGGCCGCACACTCGCCCCGTACAAGACGTCTCTGTACGTCTGATCTCGCGAGCAGGTCATATCCCGAGCATTTTAATCCCCCTTAACTGTTCCTCGCGGAACCGAGACGTGCACGTGCCAGCGCTCGCCGATTGCCTGGAGATCTCTCATGAGTGAAGGCGTGAGTGCATAAGGTAAAGCACGTAGGGATCGAGGGTTGTCCATCTAGTGGGAGTTGAAGCGCTTCTCTCCGATTCAAGTGCGCCACTCCTGAAGGCGCGCAGGTGCCCTCGTCTTAATCCGCACTTGCGGGGCTGCACGAGTTCCAGTGTTCGCTTCCATGACGTCCAACCACAGTGTTCGTGGTGCGGACCGGACACACTGGTTGGTCTTCATGAGAGAGCAAGACGGCCAGTTGTTGACCTGTATCTGACCTACCATTCATGTTTCACCAAGTTGGGTCATACTCGTGAATGTCCATACTGGTTGTAATGGGTGGTCGTCAGAAGTCCCGTCTACAATTGGCCGAAAACCGCATTGGATCGAATTCGGGAAAAGCGCTTTGACTTCCTGGCCAGCTCTCCTCAGTATGTTGCACAGCTATTATTATCCTTGTAGGAATAGCTGGGAGTGACTCGGGATACCCTGGAGAGGGGGTGTACACCAGTGCGTCCCCCAGAATTTTTGGAATCCGGTGACCGAATTCGCAAACCGGCGATCATCTTTCAACAACCATACTCTTGTTTTGACGAAAACTGACTTTTCACAGGTCGGTCTAATTCTGTTGCAGGTTAGAAGGCGGATATGAGCTTAGAGCGCGATTCACTGTAAGGCGACGGCACTTGACGAGACAAATGATAAGAAATGATCCATAGACATAATATAATGTATAGTCTAACTCTAGGACCCTGCTTCCATCCGTAATGCCCAGATATACCAAAATGATCTGCATTGAAATCTTTATTGTTTCATACTTTGTAACTTTCAATATGTATGCTCAAGAAATTGACCATTCGAGTATGATACTTGAAGCCAAATGTGCACTTATTGCCTAACTTGATAAAGATCAAATCAGGCTGGTCAGACTCCTTCATCTTAGACACGGCCACGCATGACTCGTCCCGTACAAGGCGTCTCCGTACGTCTGATCTCGCGAGCAGGTCATATCCCGAGCATTTTAATCCCCTTAACTGTTCCTTGCGGGACCAAGACTGCACTTGCCAGTGCTCGCCAAATGCCTGGAGATCTCTCATGAGTGAAGGCGCGGGTGCACAGGTACAGCATCACAGGGATCGAGAGTTATCCTTATAATGGGAGTTGAAGCGCTTCTCTCCGATTCATGTGCGCCACTCGTGAGGGCGCGCGTGTGCCTCCGTCTTGATCCGCACTTGCGGGGCTGCACGAATTCCAGTGTTTGCTCTCAATGACGTCCAACCAGAGTGTACGTGGTGCGGACCGAACACATGGGTTGGTCTTCTTGAGAGAGCCCGTCGCCCGTCGCCAGCCCATGTCTGACCGACTATCCATGACCAGTTTCACCCAGTGGGTCCATACTCGCGAGTGACCACAATGCTAGGTGGGTCATGGGGCGTCATCAGATAATTTGGTTTGCATGATAGGCGACTAACCCCATTGGATCGAATTTGGGAAAAGCACTTCGACTTTCTGGCCAACTCTCCTCAGTACGTTGCACAGCTACTATTATCCTTGTAGGAATAGCTGGAAGTGACTCGGGATACCCTTGAGAGGGTGTGCACACGGGGGCCTTTCCCCAGAATTTTGGAATCTGGTGACCGAATTCGCCAACTGGCAATCATCTTTCAACAACCATACTCTTGTTTTGACGAGCACTGACTTTTCACAGGTCAGCTTAGTTTTGTTGCAAGTTAGAAGGTGGATATGAGCTTCGAGGGCGATTCACTAACGGCACTTGACAAGATAGATGAGGAATGGTAGTAGACACAATATAATGTATAGTATAATGATAGGACCCTACTTCCATCCGTAATTGTTGGGATATTAATGTTCTGTCTTAGGTTCTAGCAATAATGTCTCTCGATTTCGTTCACGTGTTGTTTCTCGTCTACTATGAGATACGTAGCTGTCTGTCCTAATGCTACTAGTGGTACAAATTTCCGTCAGTCATCAAAGAGGCAAAACACTACACGACCCTTATCAAGCGCAAGGAAACAGACATGCCAACCTATTCTTCTGGAACCTCATGTGTCGAACGGAAGGTGTTACCGCGCATCTGTACCACTTCCCATTGTCTCTACTGGTCCCTGGTTCTGGGTACCTGCCCTACCTACCGAGTTGTGAGTAGTAAGAGTCCAAGACGGACGGCTTCGGATATACGATGCGCGTCGTTGGCGTTAAGGTTTGCAAACTCGCTCAGTGATCTGTGGGAAGATAAATTAAGGACAAAGTCGGCTAGCCGAGAGTGCATAATCTATTTAGGGGTGATGTGCTTGTGATCGCGAAAAATATTGAGCCTTGTGGAGAACCCAGACGTACCAAATTGAGATCTTGATTATTTCATACGTTGCAACTTTCAATGTATGTCCAGGATATTGACCCGCTGCTGCTTGAATCGAATATGTTACCCGAAACCTTATTGATAAAGATCCGGTTGGTCAGACTCCTTGCTTCATCGCCACAAACAAAGCTATGTATCTTAGACCCGTCCAGCTCCAAGGCCGCACACTCGCCTCGTACAAGACGTCTCCGTACGTCTGATCTCGCGAGCAGGTCATAACCCGAGCATTTTAATCCCCTTAACTGTTCCTCGCGGAACCGAGACGTGCACGTACCAGCGCTTGCCGATTGCCTGGAGATCTCTCATGAGTGAAGGCGTGAGTGCATAAGGTAAAGCATGTAGGGATCGAGGTTTTCCATTTGATAGGAGTTGAAGCGCTTCTCTCCAGTTCAGGTGTGCCAGTCGTGGGGCATGCTGTGCGCCTCCTCCGCCCTTGGGGGGTCGCACAAGTTCTGGTGTTCGCACCCTCAGGACGCTAATAACCTGGGCGTGTATGTGGCGGGCGTACACGGCCCAGCTAGCGTCTTGAGAGTGGGATAAACCGATAAAAGTCGGGGCGAGTATCAACCACGGTGTCCTTTTGTCTGTTAACCAGATGGGGTCATAGTCGCGAGTGACCATATCCCTGGGGTGACAAAGGATTACGGTGGTTGTTCTTTGCTCAGCATTGAATGAGGTTTACAATCGGCTCGAATTTGGGCGAAGCGCTTTGACTCCCTGGTTAGCTCTCCTCAGTGTGCTGCACAGCTATTATTATCCTTGTAGGAGTAGCTGGAAGTACTCGGATACCCTGGAGTCTCTGGCAGAATTTTTGGAATTTGTTGACCGAATTTTGCAAACCTGTTGAATGTACCGATCATCTCCAACAACTGTGTGAGTATTTGTGCTCGTGTTCCGGTGAACTCTGACCTCTCAAAGGTCCCCTTCATTTTGTTGGTCGTGATATGTTGGTACCACTTAGAGAGGACAATTGATTATCAAGGTGACGGCATTTTACAAGACCAATAATACATAGATATTGTATAGATGTACATTGTAGTCATAGAAACCTTCCTTTCAAATAGCCGAAGTTACATAGTTTCGAGATTGATTCTTATAGAAACGGGACATGCATAAGAACACGGAGATAAAATGTACATGATGAGTTGTACAATGGGTGCTATGGAGCTTTATGAGCTGAACGAAAAGGCGGTGTCAGGTGTCAAAATCTGGTGCTGTTAGCGGGGCGAAAGCACTAGGATTGAGACCTTTCGGGATTCAGCGCGAAATTGAGGGTGCTAGGGTTGCGACTAGTGTCTCTCGTTGGCTGTTCTATCGCCAAAGTACTCCGCGATTGTACAGGAAGACGGTGCAGCTGTACCTGAGACATCGAAGGTGACGATGACTGTAGGATGGAAGCTTCGCCTTGCGCATATTGCGGGAAGATAGGAAAGGGAGATTGGGCCAGCGGTATGGACTGGAGTGATGGCTGCGACGGTGACAAGACAGGTGGTGGAGTGACAGCTCGTGGAAGAGGGCAAGAGGCTCTGTCCCATTCAGCCTGTGCTGTTCCTAGATATAATTCCATATACGACAGCTGAGACGGCATCGCAATCAGAAAGGCGGCTTGCACGGTATCAGGTGCGGGTGGAGGAGTTCTAGCCTCTTTGGAAACGGAGGTTGTGGGTAAAGGGCTGCCTTTGCCACCCGTGCCGCTTTGCGGTGGCGAGGGGGTTGAAATGAGGCCTGGCGCACTTTGCGTGCGTGAAGCTGAGCGCCTATTGTGGAAGAAGGATGATCCAGCGAAAATGTTGATTAGATTCTTCGTAGAAGCGGATGTCTTTGGAACCGACGTCAAGACAAGCGGCTAGAGGAGTGAAAAGAAAATGCTATTAGATAAATAGGTCCAAAACAAGGGTGTGGCGAATCTTGCCGCACCTGGATGTCGGCCCACTTCGCAGGATTTACGAGCCTCCGCGCACGCGCTTTCAGCACGACGGCCTCATTGAGCTCTGGGATAGGCTGAGAGAATGGCAGAGATTGTGAGTTGGACTGCCCGAGGTCGAACACAGGTGCAACATATCCCCTTCGAACTAAATCGATGAGGCGTCGTTGAAAGCGGAGGCGAGCAAAGTAGGATCGAATCGCGAGAATGACGAGGCCAAGACATATCACAGCTGAAGGAACTAGATCAGAACTCATCATAATACCCAATGAAAATGAATCCACGTACCGGCGACAACTGTGGAGAGAATATAGAAGGGTGAGAGGAAGGTTTGTGCGGGCGGGCTGTCCGTTCCAGTGTTTCGACTCATTAATGACGTTTATGAATAGCTTGATCGATCTACAAGAGTTCCCAGATAGTCATCAAAGTTGTGAAGGGGATCAAGATGTTGGCGACGTCAATGTGTCCATTGTTGACCACTTCCCCGGCGGAAGTCGAAGCCTGCTCGGAGTCTTATGAAAAGGGAAAGAAGGCACCGGAATTTGCTATTCTTAACTCATACCGGCCATTCGGCGGGACGTAATGGTGATCTCACAATCCAAGGGATATTAAAGGTGTCACACATATAAATGCAGGGACTTATAAGAAAACCATTAGGCAATGAGGGGAACAGAATTGCTGAAAAATCAGTGAGCATAAGCAGTGATCTGCGAGCCATTTGAGGGCATTCCCGATGGGGATAACACACTTACGACGGTGACATTGAGTGCACCAAGTGCGTGATAGGACATCCAGGGTCATGAGAACTATTATACTGAGACTAGTCTCCATGTCCCCTTATCATACACACCCTGAGCGAGGCTTTCGAGCGCTAGAGCAGTGATAATTTAGCATACGGGAAGTCGGGAAATGCGGAGTACGAACCATAAGAAGCTGATACTCCAGCAATATAACGAAGAGAGAGACTCTCCTCCATCCGGTCTCTATAGTCGCTGGACAATTTCCGCCTCGAAGTTCCTCTGCTCGTCATCGATATCAATTGCGCCTGGTATGGGAACCAGGATACCAATACCAACATCATCATCTGATGCTGAACGCGGCGAAAGTTTGGAACAGTACTCTTGAGGACCGGCTACAGGAAATATCTATCGTGGAGAATATGAGTAGAGGGTAGTGGAGAGATTACAGGAGGTACGGCTTTCAGTGAAAATTTAGAGACTACGATCGATTTGACCATGACGCCACGTTTCGGATAGTAACGAGGTGGGATTATATTTTGTGGTACGGGTCCCCTGGGAGATGGCTCCTACGGCGTCTGCTCTCACACAGGGCTCATCGGCGGCAACGTCAGCGAGAATGAGGTCCACCTCCTCTATTGAGTTACAGCGAGATCAAAATAGAAGGTCTCATATAAACTCACAATAGGCCTTCGAACCAATAAGTTGGAAGTGTAATTCTATCTTCAATGTGGTGAAGTGTGTGAAGCGTATCATCCTACCCCTGTGAGACCTGTTTGTCCGAGTCAAGAGGAAATGGTGGTCGGTGAATGGGTATCTGGGCATTACATTTAGTGCCTTTCACTCGGCGAGTCGTTTGCGGGGATTGACAACTGCTCATACGAGGAAGAAGTCGCGATACGAATGTGATGCCGTACAAGATGTATTGAAAAAATGTCCTAGTCGGCCCATCCAACTACTGGGTAACGCTGGCGATGGCCTATTTCAATAAAACATTAGCACGAATATCCGCTGCGGGCAAGAAATAGAGTTTTGTCTCAGATCGGAAAATGAGGCGACAAATAGAAGCCACGAAGTGAAACATACCCAGCTGATCCTCATTCCTAACCCACCCCCCTACATCACTTTCACCTCACAGGTCTAACAGCCGGCCATTCCCACCCCTAAAAGCGATATCCGGATTATCTGCTTGATATAGGTGGCGGCTTGCGCCGTTGTTTGAGTAATAAAGCGTTGAGCACCTCATTGACCGACTGGATCAAGGCATAGTAAGATCCAGAAGGATTGAAGATGCCGTACAGGAGTACCAGTTGCTTGGTTGCGCTGAGATACGCTTGGTGCACGGTCAGATTGGCGGACTGCAGCACGAATTCGCCATTGTCCATCACATGTATCAACGATCGTAGCTACCCCCTAAGCCAGAACTGGTTTCGCTCCTTCATGTCCGACGCTAAACAATATATCGTCGGCTTGCAGGTTGAGGGTATTGCTCTATCGTCTTTGAGGTTGAGAAAGGTAGCCTCCCTGGCCGAAATTCGCGGACGAAGAGGCCGTCCCAGGACTTAAATCCATAGTGTGACTCCTCGGAGGCATACACGTACGTCTTGGTAAAGCATGGCATCGCGTAAGAGCCAAACCAGCCGCCCTCATGGGTGCCGAGGACATAACGTGATTCTGGAGATGAGAGAAGGGAGGACCGTACGTCGAAGAGTACTCTGAATTGCGCGTTGACTTTCGGGTGGAAGGGTACGGAAGCTGGTGAGGGCTCCCATCGGCTATCCAAGCGTTTCACCGATGAGGAAACCGACGGGATCTCCATCCTGCCATACGGAATGATACAGCTGAGCCGGGTAAGCGTGTTTATATTGCCGAACCTTCAATTTGGTCAGTGCTAACTCAAAATATAGTACATGGTACAAATGTTTGCGGGTCACCATTTGCATCGCTGTTCATGAGGGATTAATCGAGCGGTCGATGAAAACCCAAGTAACGTATCGGAAATTCTTCGATAGCTCTTTGAAACTCTTGGGAGTCTGAACGAAAGCCCTTTGATGGGAAAGGAATCGTCATTGACTTCAATACCGTGAGCTTGCCGTGGCCCAATAGCCTGTCGATCCTGGGCAAGCCCGTGCTCTGCCTTCGACAAGGTACTGGTCTAATTCAATAGCACGACCATTGGATCCTAATACATTCATTCGATATTCAATAGGGCCCATTAACCGGTGGACGAGCAAATTGCTTACCACTGAACCAGGTGGCAGGGAAGGAGGAAGGAATGTAAAAGGTCGTAAGAATCGCACTGCTTTCCAGTCGTTTGCGCATATGAAGGGGTCGAGAATGCGAGAAGGACAGCGAGGTGCCGTCTCAGGCATCCATCATGTTGCACGTATGACGGCGTCCATATTTGGCATGCGCGTGCATGTCGGATGCAATAAGCACCTCCACGGCGGCCCCATCTTCCGAGAATTGGCACCAAAGTGAGGCTTCAGCACCCAGCGGGCGCCCACACAGGACCCCACACAACAGGTTGGCGGCTCGCAGCACGGTCATCACGAAATAGACTGGGGGCCACTGTGATAACGACTTTGTGGGCGGAGACGGGAACGGGGGCCCTGAGCCCGAAAAAATGCGAGGAAACCAGATACTGTGGTTGGCCGGGTTGCGCAAAGTCGGTCTAAGCGCAAGGGTAACAGGAAGTGGTGGAGGTAGGCGCCTTGAGACTGATATTACGCCCAAAGCGTGTAGTGCATAATATATGGCGTCCGTCATTGCGCAAAAATCGGTCATTGGGAAGACACCAATACACGCTGAGTTACACATCAAGGACCCCTATGAACCAAAGCGTCAATATAAACCTGGACATACTTGATTATGGTTTCATAGCGCTCGAGATTGGCTGAAGACACCGCGTCACCGGGGGGCCATATGTTGTTTGAGGCGTTCTTTGATACAGTCAGTTTGCTTCTGAATGCAGCTGATCTCGAGATAGGGTCTCCCCTTGGCAGAGTGTGACATTCCGCACTGGGACTAGCACGCCGAACACGAGTCAGATGTGGCCGGGTCCAACTCGTATGTATTATAAAATGGGCTAGTACTAGAATACGGACAAAACAACAAGGTACTTATAAATCCT
>Ga0307515_10019249_pt1 | contig 12304 bp, 6 predicted proteins | sample 17_EM_MG_FD_194513 | JGI IMG/M metagenome (GOLD analysis project Ga0307515, IMG submission 194513) | Populus trichocarpa ectomycorrhiza microbial communities from riparian zone in the Pacific Northwest, United States - 17_EM | ecosystem: Host-associated > Plants > Roots > Unclassified | place...
TTCATTTAAAATTTAAATCAAAATCTTTAAACAGATTCTAAATATATAAAATATTTAATCAAGTGAATCAAACTCAATTCTCAGGCCGGATAATGAACGCCATACATTCAAGAACTGTGACCCCCTTGGCGCCTCTTCCATGCAGAGATAAAGTAATCTGCCACTTGCACTTTAAAAAGATTGGCTACCTCCAGTGGGAGAGCGGCAGCCTTGTAATCCTTGGAATTATTGCCCAGTGAAAACAACAAAACACAGACCTTCTTGAGTTATTTATTGTTTGGAATTGAGTTTGAATTTTTTTTTAAAATTTAAATTTATTTTAGTATTTTTAGATTGTTTTATATGCTGATATTAAAAATAAAATTTTAAAAATAAAAAATATTATTTTAATATATCTTTAAATAAAAAATACTTTAAAAAGTATTTATCACACTCCCAAGTATCCCATAAAAATGCAAGACAATCATACCAGAACATTACTTCCTCATGTCATTGTTGAACTATGTACTGTTTCAATTTCCTTAAATAATCAGAGCATGGCTTCAATAATTGAAAACTTATTGTGCCATAATAGAATGGAAGTTTGGAACGAACTTATACTTATACCCTGACTGTGTGTATCCTCTGTTAATTGGTAGGAAAAATGTTATTTTTCTTTAGCAATGGGTTTATTGGTCTTCTTGAAGGACTAAGTTGCATTTGGACCCTTTAACAATTTATCATCTCCACTAATTAAGAATTTTGAGTAATTAGTGTAGTATACTCAGTTAGGAATTAATTATAAGTGTAGAAAAATAATTAGTTTTTCTTCTTTTGCTATAACTTTTTTATAAACAATGCCTATAAACCACACAGTTGTGTTTAATTTGCAGAGTGTTAAAAACACAAGGTGCAAGATATCTCTTGAAATATGTTTGGAAGTGTGGTTGTGGTTGTTTTTTAAAGTGATTTTCACTCAGAAATATATTAAAATAATTTTTTTTTTATATCAGCGCATCAAATTAATATAAAAACACCAAAAATATATTCATTTAAAAAAATAAAAAAATTTAAAACGCAAAAACGAACCATAAAAAATCAAATAATGGCGTAGCATCATAAGCTATGTAGATACGATGACTGATCATTAGGTTCACAAGATGGCAGCACCTGTCAATGTTTTACTGATAAATTAGAACTTGAAATCGCAATGAATTTAGTTTAGGTTCATTTTAAGAAGCTAGGATTTCTAACTTTCAGAATCATGTTTACTTTCAAAATCTGAAATAATTGCAAGATGGGTTTGACAAATGCATGGTTACTAGGGAAAGGATTTGAGAGTTGCTATTCTTTTGGAGATTTCAATATGGACTAATTGAATATGAAGTCTCTACTCTATTGATTTTGAAAAATTCTTCAATGTTTTGAAGTAAGTTTTTTGGTTCATGTAAGGTAGCTTGAGAGAGAGAGAGGCTTAAGCATTAAAGCATGATGAAAATGGTATTTCTTATAGTTTAAGTATTAGGGAGAAGGTGTTGTTCCACGTTAGACAAGCTCTGTTAATGAATTCACTTACAGGAGTTGAACTACATAGCACAAGACAAATTGGAGACCGTGCAATGGACAACCTTGACGATTTCTTTGCCCTATACCCTTTGAATTTGTTGTTTGGTATTCATCTGATTATCATAGAGGTAGATTTATGCGTTGTTTAAACTTTGAAGGAAAAGCATGGTAGTTTCCACTTTGATTTAATGTGTTAATTGTAGAATAATTCAAAATCCTGTAACACATTGTTTGCTTTAACAGCCTTTGTTACCCCTTAATTTCTCCAGCTTTTATCGCTGGTGTCATCCACTGCATATCAGTTCAGCCATTGCTTCCTCTGAGTCCTGCAGTGCTTAAACTAGATAATTACACTTTGGAAGCTTACTGTGAAATGTGAGAGTTTGATAAAGCAGCAAAGGAGAAGAAGATCGAACATGATTCCAAGTATTGAAATCTGAAACTTGCATGCCGTAAGATTTGTGAGGATTTTCACGCTCTCTTCTTTTACTAATTCTGTGGTGGGTAGGCAATAGGTGTTCTAGGGATTGTGAGTTTTACGGGTTTTTTTTCTAAATATTAAGATTCCTTTGTATTTGTTTGAAGAATGATCATGCTTTGGTACTTCTTCAACTTGTCCCTATATCTCGTGAGGCTTGCTGTCCATGCCAAAATGTCTGCATATGGGATATGTTGTGGTGTAACCTAACTGGACTTATCCAGGGGAAAATAATCCAGTGTTTAGCCAAGAAATCTGCATACTGTTTTGAAATGGCCAAGAGAGTAGATTCATCTTACTGGTCCGAAGGTTGCTCACTGACACTGCAGGTTTACTGAATTCCATAATATAAATATCCATAATTGACCCCTTTTCCCTTCATTATTACTCTTGCAAGAGTTCCATTTTATTTAGCTTCGCTTGTAATATTTTTCTTCTTTCTTTTAACTGAAAAATGCAGAGCAGGGCAGATGTTATTTGATCTCGTTTGGTATTGCGTATTGCATTTTTCAACTAGACGTTTTAATATTTTTAGCTTTGAATTAATTATTTTTTGTGTTTACATATTATTTTGAAATCAAAAATATTTTTTAAAAAATAAAAAATATTATTTTAATATGTTTTCGAATAAAATATCCTTAGAAAGTGATTGTCTGGCTCCTTGCTAGATGATGGCAATGTTTCACCAGCCTCCAACCTGTCAGGTTTTTTTTTGTAATTGCACTCGTTTCCAATAATTAAGAATGTCATAAATGCTTCGAAATACTATATTTAGCAAGAAGAGCCCGTGCAATCTGTTACAGACCCTCTGGTCAATAATCAATATGATAATAACTTGTGCATTTCCTTCAAGTTACGATAACGTTGCCTGAATTTTCCGTTTCTGCATGATGCTATATGTTCATGGCTGGGAAATATAGTTGACTACACTCTGCGACATATGTGGTGCTGTTAATGCGCTAAGCTTAAAATTTCCCTCGAGTGAAATAACATTTCAAGGAATAATAAATGCCTACAACCTAGAAGTTCCAATTTCGGGACCAGCAGAATGGCTTGGAATTGTTTTCAAATACTTGCCATATTCTCTATATATCATGGATTTGTGCTTCCCTGAAATGGACTGAAGATGTCAAAAATTTCAATTATTAGGTACTCACCCACACAACCGACCTTTCCTCCCTCCAAAGTTCAAATCTTTGTTTTTTTCTTAATATGGAAGGCACCTTTTAAATACAATCATTCTAACTTGCTAGACAAAGATAGTTAATCTGTGTTATCTTTTTAGTATATTCAAAGCTATATGCACATTTTACATTTAAAATATAATGACGATTGAATTTTAAAAATGCCATGTGGTGTAATTCACATTTATATAAAGTAGTCTCCCCCACTATCTTGTGGATTTTTAAGACAAAATTAATGAATGAACATCACAGCGGTGGAATTGCGTATAGCTAATAATATTTGTGGAAGAATTAATTAAAGACATGAACATCATGTAGGTTACTCCATCCATTCTATAGTTTTCGCGAGTCAACTTCAGGTTGATAAGAAAAGAAGAAATAAACTGCTACACCCAACTGCTGGAAACTGACGGGGGAAAAAATAACAGAGCAAATTGAAGAGAAATAGAGCCTTCTTTCACCCATTGCCTTTTAATTCAGAGTTGGTGCAAACCATCTGCATAAAGTATAAAGAAAAAAAGAAAAAGAACACGAATTTTGAGGAAAAGCTATGCTCTGATGTATATCCCAGATGACAAGAAACTCAAGAAGCAAACTAGAAAACCAAAAATCCTTTCAAAAGATTATAAAACAAGATAAATACTTATGTACATGAGTGGACATCTCTCAGTTTCTTGGGAACTTTTTTTGTTGGTGTATACGACTTCAATGTTTTGATGGCAAGGAAGGTGTCTGTGACTCCACTAGTATTGACCATAGGACGTGCACATCTTCATATTGGCAGGATTTTACATCCTCATACAGAATGTATATCCCTCTTCCTGAAACAAAAAGAAAAATGCAACAAATTGCACTTAAGTAATTATAAAATTTAGGATGAAGTTTGATTAAATGCAGCCAATTAAAAAAATAAAATTGAAGGAGTCTTTAGTGGCAGGTCAGAAAGAATTCGCAAAACGATTTCTATAGAAACATAAAAAGGAGATTGGATCTGGGTGTTTGGATTTCTTGAGAACTGGTTTTAAATTCATATGGAATCATTATAAAAGAGAGAAAAGAAAATGCCAGGAGAAAGATGCTCGGATATTGGAACTGAAACTGTAATTTGAACACAGATTGGCCATGAAGAAAGTCCTGTGCCAATGGTAGGATGTTGCTTGATCATTCTCTAATAAGCCAAGAACAATAATTAAGATAACAAAGAAAAACCGTGCAGAAACTAGCACACAGAGAAGACAGCATGGAAATGCAGTTATAGGTGCGAAGAACATACTCTTCTTTGGAGTTGAATGTAGACGAAACCACAGCTTCTTCAATGGAGAGAGGAGGGATTGCAGCCACCCCATTTGGAAAAGTGGGTGTGGCTCATGTACAGGTGAGAGAATGGGAGGGAGGGGAATAAGACAGAAGAACTGTATGGTTTGCTTGGACAGGGGTGCACTTAAGGCCAATACTGTAGCTAGCCCAGACACATTTACATTCCCTTGCCGGCCAATCATGCATTTCACATTTTGCTCTTGTTGCAGTGTCATTTTCAAACCCTTTTACCCTTGTAGTAGAAGAAGCCACCTCACCAATCAGCAGTGCTTTGTACACTTCCCACAGACTCTCTTGATCTCTTGTATATAGTATATATACACATCCCCATATTTTCACTAACTTCCCTTGTGCCTCAAGCCTCATATTTTTGGAGTCTTTACTGTTGTTTTATAACAAGTTGGATAGCACACAGTCTTGTGGGGCTTATGTGTGTTTCAAGTAAGCACAATCTTCCTTCAAGAGTCTTCTACAAGAGTCCCTCCCCGTATCTCCACCTGTCCATTGAGCGCCTTTAAAGAGAGTTTCTATGAGACGAGTTAACCAGGAATGCCAAACTTTGTCCATGAAATTGATACTTTCAACATCTCATCAGTTAAATGTAGATAGAAGAGAACTACAGAGAGTACAAAACTGATAAATGTTGAATCATCGATCTTAGCTGATGTTCTTGAAGTATGAGAGTGAGAGGCAATGCCTGTAACAATGAAGACTCTCTTGCGTCACTTTCTAGGTGGAATTAACTAATGATCGGGTACGTAGTGGAAATATGCTGAAGATCGATGATAGTGGAAACCCTCTTAACCCTTCCAGTTACTCTAGTTAAGAAATTTATGCGAAATATGCTGAAGAACCTATTTCTTCTTGCATCATCTTTGTTTAATCTCTCCAGTTCCAAGTGAGAGATCGGATTTTATTTTCTTTCTTGATTTGCTTACAATTGAATTTCATCAATAAAGAATTAGACTGTAAAGGCTAACTAAATTATCATATACATATTTCCTCAATTGTGAAATACAACAATGAGCTCAACTTCCAATTTGCTGGCACACCGTGTACATATCCCAACTATTTCCCTGGGAAAGTTTCTCCAGGAGCACCAAAATCAAGTAGTTCTTTCTCTTTCGAGCGTTAGATACTAAGATAATTTTGTTATGTAGGCCAGGCCAGGTGAAGCCATCTTTGAGGCCGCGGATGTTGTTTTTAACCTAAGCCCAGCCGAGTAAAAGTTGAGCAATCGAGTGTGGGCTAGCCAACAAAAGAGCCTTATCCTCGTACACTTTATCTGAAACACTGGGAACTAGAAATATTAGCCCCTCTCTCTCTCTGTTTTTTTTTTGTGTGTGTGTGATATAAGATCGAATATAAACATAAATTATTTAACATTTGATAAAGGCAAGGGATAAGAAATTCTGAGGCGGCCAGTTTATTTTCCTCCGAGCATACAGAACATTTTGGAATGGGCCTATTTTACATAGTGCAGGTTTGCCTCATATAGAAGACCGCAAATGATGGCCTGGGTTATCAGGCAGATGCGCCGACTCCAAGCAATTATTTTGTTGTAATGCTGTTAATTTCGAAATGTCCCTTCCGAAAATTAGTTTTGTGAGCAGTAAGAAGACGCTTTTGTAATTATATTTGTGTGTTTTTAATACATGTTTTTTTAGTATTTTTTAATTATTTTGATATGTTAATGATAAAATTTTAATATATTTTTAAATAAAAAATACTTTTAAAAAACATAATAACGTTAAATGATTTCAGTTTATATGCCATGCATAACACCACCTATCAAATGATGATTAGTGATTCATTACTCAAGAAACTCATTCGAACATTTCTATTTTGAATTATTAAAATTATTCTTAACTGTCGTATTTCGATTTTGAAATTTATGCGGAATCAGCATGTAGATTTCACAATTATATTGGACAAATTCCCCGACTGGTTGCTCTTCATCCATCTGATCTCTTCCCTGGAAGTCATGCGCCATGATAGTGTCGACAGCTGCAACCCACGTCATTGCCTGCCCTCTGCATCGATGTCTTGTAGCAATAAAAACTAGATATAAAGTTAGAATACATACAACGTGCAAGGATCCAAACATATGATAAAAGAGTTTTTAATGGTGGTGGGATTCTGGCGACTGCAAGGCCCACGGACAAACTGCACAAAGCGGCACCGCATTAACCACAATGTAATAATCCATGTGAGTGTATAATTAATGTAACCAGGCAACAACGAATCCAAGAGAATCGATATCGCATAATGATGCAGACGAAAGGGCACTCGAAGCTATGGCCCTTTAATTTGTTGCCTTGATATCGCATCCTGGAGAATCTTGTGCATTTTGGAATTGCGTTCAAAACGAGTTTCGTGTAATTTGATATTTTTTATTAAAAATTTTTTTGATGTATGATATTAAAAATATTTTTTAAAAAAATAAATAATATTATTTTGATTTATTTACAAACAAAAAACACTTTAAAAAAACCATCATTATCACACTTCTAAATACTCCGGATGAGTCAATTTTTGAAATCTCAGGCTATGGGTTACCGGTCGCCTGACTCATAGTTGTCCATATCGTTTAAGGTTCATGGAATTAGAATTTACAAAAAGAGTAGGAAAGAATTACAAATCCCTTTCATCCCTGAAAATTCCCACTTCATTCGGCCTAGTACAAACGGACACGATCCATCCGTTATCAGTTCTGTCCAAATCAAACACGGTAAGGGAGGGAAGGGCCCTGCCAGTAACGTTGGTTATTGGCCTTTTTTCCTTCTCCTATCTACTGCGTTATTTTAAACAAAAACAGGGTTACCCTTTTCACCATAAGCCATTCTTATAATCCTATTTCTTAATATATATATATATTTGGGAACCGCATAAATGCACATGCATGTGAACAGAGAAAGAGGGAATAGAAGCCAGAGAGGGAAGCACTGTTGTGCAACGCATCGTTTGAATTTAAAAGGGGTGTTGATTTAACCATGATAAACATGTACCTTTGTATTATTTGGGGCTGTCAGGGACATCTCTGAAGGGAGGGTACGGAGTTTCAAATTTTGAAATCTCACGCAAAGGGGTAGGTGAAAGGAGAAAAAACAAAGGATTAAGGAGGCAACTTTAGGGCAATAGGGCCACGTGGGATGGGCATGAAGGCAACAAAATCATATCACAAGCACACGCCTACTTAGTTGGAAAAAAAAAACCCGATAATACTAGGATGAGCAGTCCTTGCTTTGTGAGGATGGGAAGAGCAAGAAGCTAGGCTAGAAGGTTCTCAGGTGTAAGGAGTGGAATCTTTCTCTTTCGTGAATGGAGACAAGGGAAACAAATCTCTCACTAAATACACCCTTTGTATTTTTTTCATGTAATTAGCACGATAAAGCTTACACTTTACTTTGGAAAGCCCAATTTACCAGCCTAAACTACGCTTCGGCTATCCCAACCCAAAATCTATCTTAAGCCCCGCAACGAAAGCCTCCTTTTTCGGTTTTTCAGCGTGTTTGGTTGGATGGTTTAATCTATTTATTTTTTTGTTAAAATCCGAAAAAACATTATTTAAATTTATTTTTTATATTATTTTGATATACTGTAAGAAATAATTTTTAAAAAATATAAAATATTATTTTAATGTTTTTTTAAAAAAAAAACACTTTAAAAATGCGTAACCAATTAAGACAATTGTCTCCTTTTTCTACTGGAATCGCAAGCGCTACTTGAGAGTGTGAGTTTCAAATTTCCTTTTTTCTTTTCCATAGCAAGTCTTGTGGTGGAAATGAATAATATTTTTTCATTGATTAAGTTAGCTAACACAGCACTCCCTTCAAGCCTTTTATTTTATGCTGTGTTGAGAGTCAATTATCGTTTGACAAATGATAACAAAATTATTATTTTTTATTTTTTATTGACAAAATATCATCACCAAATGAGTTTTTATTTATTTATTTTAATTATAAATGTTTAAATCCATTTATATATATTTCGATTAATTTTTTAGATTTTAAAATTAATAATTATATAAATTTTGAATAATTATAAAATTTATAAAACTCAAATTAATAAAAACTGATAAATTCAAATAAACATTTATTGTTTCAGGTGGTTGTTGCAGAATTTTCGTAAAATGACACGGCGGATTAAGGGAAGAAAATATACAATGAGCCATTAATGCGGCGGGAAACTGGAAACCGAAAGCTCCTGTGGCGCGTGGATTAGCTCAAATCAAACAAAACCATGACGTTTTGTGCACGAAGGTCGTGGTTCAAGTCTTTTCATTTTGACTTTGAAGGGCATGATTGTGAGTCTAGAAGCTCTTCAAAGTTTCGACTGCTTCAAATTAAATTCGAATAAAAGAAGTTAACTAATTCTACCATATTTTATTTATAATCTATTTGCCGAGCCTTTTTTGAAATTTCGATAAAGATGGTCTTTTTCTAACTGAGGAGAGCAAGGAATAGAGCCTTTTTATTTATAATCAAAAGAAGTTAATTAATTTTTTATTTATTTTTAACACCAACTCATTAAAATAATCTAAAAATATTTTAAAAAATATTTAAATCACGATACAACTTCATAAACAAACACTGCCGTTAATAAAATCTTTCTAGTTATATCAAGTAAAGAGACCGACACGTGGAGAATATTCGGAATTTAGTGCTTTGTCTTGACTCTCGTGGCAAGATGTAGGAAACAAAGGTCCACGCCGTAACAACAACGGAGTTAGGCATTGCTTCGTCAATCTCTAGCTACTTACGGACAAATACGAAGGTTTTGACTCGTAGAATTATGTGCATTGGATCATATAAAATTCGGATTCAATATATGCATCGTCGTGTTAATTTGGTCATTCAGACAACAGAGAGTACATACTTATAGCTCGGTAGATTCATGTTAGTTGTTAGAATCTCAAATTTGTTCATGTATATCTTTATCCATTTCGACCTTCATAAAACCTTCACTAACATCAAACAACATCCTGTATTTTTGAAACCTTAACATGCAATGATGAGAGCTTGCATTTCTTGCACCCAGAAAAGGAACAAGATCTTAATTGCACAGTACAATTCTGTCGTGGACGCAAACATGACTCGCAGACTCAATTTTCTACACTGCAATTGCTCAGAAATTGTTTTTTGCTTTTTTTTTACCTATTGTTATTATTTTAGTGAAATATTCTTCTTACAGTGATTTTATTTGTTGTAATTTGTTTAGGATTTTTATAATTTGTTTTTTTGGAATTCCTAAAGCTTTTAGGTTGGTTTTTGATATTATTTAATGAGTTATAAAACTCTTAGAGAAATAAGCCATATTAAAATTTTCTATTCATCAATTAATATAATGTTTGAAAGTGTAATAGCGGTTGTAATTTAAAATATTTTTTACTTGAAAATATATTAAAATAATATTTTTTATTAAAAAAATTATTTTTAAAACGATCTAAAAATATATAAAAAAATTAATTTAAAAAAAAATCAAATTTTATAAAAACACGATTTCAACTATATTTCCAAACACATCAAACTAAAATTCATGTGCTGTCATATTTCAGCTATTATTTTGAATTAAAATCTTGTTGCCTTGCATCAATGACTAAAATTATTGTATGTTTAAGAGTGTGGTTGTGTTTGTTTTTTAAAATATTTTTTATTTAGAAATATATTATAATAATATTTTTTTATTTTTTAAAAAATATTTTTAATATTAGTACATCAAAATAATTTAAAAACATCAAAAATAAATTTTCTAGTTTTTTTTACACCCAAAAACGAGGAAGGAACAAAATAAGCAGAAAAGAACTGCTCTATTATCCACTAGTGGCAATATTATCGTACGACCCCTACTGTATTAATTTCTCGACCAAAATAAAACATGCATCCAAGTGCCAACTGAAACTATAGCATGCATAAACCAGATCAAACCAGGCAACAAAAAAAAAAAAAACACTGTTTACTGCAAATCTACCGTCATATATCCCGAAATATCCGCTCACGGGAGTCCTTCGATCTCACTATCCATAATCCTTTTCCTTCGAAGGTTATCATTACATAGGCAGCGAAGAAAATTACCAAAAATAATGAAAACAATATAGTACACCGTTGTACTCGAGTTTAATTAATTACACTGCGCCACTGCCCACTGCCCACTGCAGCTTTCTTCTTTATTTTTTCTTTTACATTTTTTTTTATAAAAAAACTAGCAGTTCATTTTCCATAAATGAACTCTTTAATGAACCCGATAAAGAGAAATCGATATTTTACTGCAGCAAGTGTGAAACTAAATGCATGTCCTTAAAGAAATAGAGCTAGGACACTGGAGAAAGATGGAAGAAAAGAAATCATTAAAGGGTGGGGGCGGTGACGTTTTCCGTTGCGGTCACTACCAAAATCATAATGGACATTATAATAAAATAACACTATAATTCTTTTCTTTTTTTCTATATATATATATATATCTTTGACATTGTTAAGTATTTCTTTATTGGTTCTGTATGCTGCATTTTATAACGGCGTTATTAGCTATAGTTTGCTATATATAGACTCTAAGTCCCCTACTCTCTTTATTCAAAGTTGCCAGTTTCTACTTCTACCTAAGCAACTTTCTCTCCCTCTCTCACTGCAAGTTCAAGTTTTTAATGGTGGCGTGAGGCAGAAGTTTGGTATATTGGTTTTCTTTTGATCTCACACTGTTTCTCTCGAAATGGGCAAGAAAGAACAGTATCAACAACAACAACGGCAGAAAGATCACAGGGACAATGATAGAGTTGAAGCTGTTCTCAAGCTTCTAAGAAAACAAGCTACACTCACTGTTAAACAGGTGGGCTTCTGTTATTTTCACTGTTCACTTTCTGCTCTTAAACTAAGCTATATATTATCACACTGTTCACTTTCTGTTATTATCACTCTTTTCACTTACAACTTTTTCTACAGTACTGCGAGCAAGTGTGTTTCATGATTTTCCTGTTACAGGCTTATCATTTGTTGTGCTTGGTCTTCATCGATCTCTTTAGGGATTACTATATATGAATCTCTCTGATATGTGACTATTAATTGACAGGAGAAGTTCTGCAACAATGCTTGTGTAGAGAGGTTTCTAAGAGCAAAAGGTGATAGTGTGAAGAAAGCTGCTAAGCACTTAAGGGCTTGCCTTTCTTGGAGAGAGAGTACAGGCACTGGTATCATAACCTCCATTTCTCTTTTCCATATTCTTCTATTCATTCAAAAAAATTTGCTCTCTATTTGTTCGCTACCACTCTCTTTCTTACAACCATTCTTTCTTTTTGTTTCGTTATGCTCGTGGAATCTTGCTTTTCTCAGTTTAATTAGTTGAATATTTGGGCGTTAAAGTAAACATCACTGTAATCATTCATCTTATATTTCAAAATAAAGAATCGAAATTTTGTCATTGCAAACTCTTCTCTTTCCTGATTCATATGGTCTTGAATGGACAGAGAATTTGATAGCAGATGAGTTCTCAGCTGAGCTCGCTGAAGGAGTTGCTTATGTTGCTGGTCATGATGAAGAATCCAGACCTGTTATGGTGATTTTCAATTCTTTATCTCCCTCCCTTTATTAACTTTTTTTCTCTTCAAGAAAGAATGTCAAGAGTGAATAAGCTTACACAAATTAATTGGAAATAACCTCTCTCTTTTTTTACTTTTACATGTTTCTTGTAGATTTTTCGTATTAAACAAGATTACCAAAAGCTCCATTCACAAAAACTGTGAGTGTATCCTTTTATTTATTTATTTTGCTGTGGAGTAAATTTTATTTTG
>Ga0307515_10019250_pt1 | contig 12304 bp, 9 predicted proteins | sample 17_EM_MG_FD_194513 | JGI IMG/M metagenome (GOLD analysis project Ga0307515, IMG submission 194513) | Populus trichocarpa ectomycorrhiza microbial communities from riparian zone in the Pacific Northwest, United States - 17_EM | ecosystem: Host-associated > Plants > Roots > Unclassified | place...
AGACGTACAAGGCTGGCAATTACAAACAAGCATTAGAGCATAACAATGTTGTTTATCTATGTGAGAAGTCTGCACCGCACCTACTGATCGTATTTTTCTTCTTTTGGGATTCTGTTTACTATCATGTTTGTCTTGTTATTGTTTGGTTCTTGATACTATTTCAGTTGTCTGGCCAAATTATAAATTGCATAATATAAAGCCTTTATATATATATATATATATATATATATATTATGAACATTGCAGAAATGAGGAAGCTAGCTCTTAGACTTGAGCAATGTTTTGATGAACCTAAATCGATTTCAGAATTGATTCTGATTCTTTCCTTTTAATATACGAAACCGAAGGCTGTGAATAGAACTTAAAAGAAGCACATTTCTGAAATCCAACTTGTTCTTGAGAATATTGGGTTTCGAAACGACAAATTTAATAATTTTTATTTTTTGAGAGTTTTAAGATCCGTTGGATAAATTTAGAATTATTTAGAATTTATATAAAAATTACTTGAAAATCATATGTTTTTTTCAGTTTTAAATATTTGAAGGATAGTTCTTTGCAAACCATAAATCATCTAAGTTTTCGGTTTCTAACAATAATCTACACAAACCACCAATAAAAAATCTCTTAAACTCTTTTAGGTGAAAGAAATTGTTATGCCTTTGAATGCTAGCTCTTTTCTTTTGTTTTTCAAGTATTCTATAACTTAAATAGCTTTTTTTCTTTTTTCAAAAATATAAAAAATAAGAGACATAACATTCTATTGAAAAAAAAAAACTTGAAAACTATATAAATAACAAAATACCAATTTTCCCCCTAAATAATATCACATATATTATTTCAGGATAATTTTATAAATTTATTCAATCAAATCTCTACTTAATTTTTCTAAGTCTAGAATTGTAATTCACTGTACAAATTACACTATAGTCCTCAATTTCTAAAACTTGTTTACAATCAAGCCACACTTGATTAATCATTCCATTTAAATTTCTGACCAATTGTTTTTATATGTGTGACCCATTAGGTTCTCTAATAAATTGGCCAAATATAAATAATAATCTTAAATAAAATAGAATTAAATAAATCAAACAAATTAATTTATTATCAATTCAGGAATTGATTGATTTATATTTGAAGATCAAGTACAATGTCTAACAACTTATCATGATCCCTCAAATATTAAAATATAAAGTCATAAGTGGTTTGACTTAATCTTTTAAGTGATCAATTTATTAATGTAATTATTATTCCTTATCAACAATGTCCCAATTTAGTTATTATAGCATGAAGAGTGTCTAACATGTTAAATCATGTTTGTTCTCAACACCATAATCATTAATTTTTTGAATAAAATTTGAAACTCTTTTCAAATTTCATTCCATTTTACGCAAGGATTTACAATCAATAATATTTGAGAATAGATAAAATATTTTTTAAAATTTACCTAGGATAATGACTTATAACGACCCCAACTTTCTATACAATTTACAAATAATTTCCTTCTTTGATAATGTTAGAAACGTGGTAAATTTTTTTTATGGTAATAATGGTCGACCAGATCAATTTTTTAATCAACTGGTTTATTCCTACAATCTAACATTTCCCTTTACGGTTTATAATAATGGTCGACCAGTTTAATTTTATCCATAATTTTATCAACCAATTCACTCCATAATTTTAATATTTCCCTTACTGATTGATCAATCGGTTGACTGATTCCATTGATCAATTAAAATAGTAGCGAATTTAATTGTTCAATTCATCAAATGGTCGACCGTTTAAGCAAATTCAAACATTTTTGTCATTCTTCTTTTGAACTTTTACCAAGTTATCAATAACTCTCATCATGCTATATTTTTGCATCGTATAGTCTAATCATTCTGAACTCATCTCATACCATCATAACTTATTATTCAACTTCACAATTAATATACAAATGCAAGATATTACACAAATTCATAAGAAAACATCATAAGTATGAATTATATATTTAAAATCCAAATGCAAAAAATAAGGAACATAAGATGTACTAAGAAAATCTTATCTAAAGTGATAAAATACTAAAATCTTGATATTAATTATATATCAAATTTTACATTGCAAAAGAATTAGTTACACAAAATTACAACATCATTAATTACAAAAATAAACACTCTATTCATCTATTCATTCTATATGAGGATACGAAGTACCTGAAATTAAATTAATATTAAGTATGAGTCAAACTAAGTAATTAAAATATAAACAATTCAGTAATCTCATGGTAAGTTATAAACTTAATTTATTTGTTTAATCATTTATATGATCTTATTATATCATCTTTCTAAGTCACACTCTTCAAATCATTCTTGCATCATTACAACCAACCAATTCCGAGCATAATTTCACAATGACCAGTTAACTAATTTCACTGTTCTTTTTACCGGGCATTCATTTCCATCATTTGGCAATCGATTTTACAACCCATAATCGACACTAGTTTTATCACAGAACAACTATTTCCACAACCCATTACTGGACACACTAGTTCTATCATGGGTTAGCTAGTTCCATCGTCCATAACCGGCACTAGTTCCATCACAGACTAACTAGTTTCCCATCCTATTACCGGGAAATAAATCCATTATAGGATGGCTAGTTTCTCAACCCATTACCGAGCACTAGCTCCATTACAAGATGGCTAGTTCCTCACATATCAAACATTAAAAAAAACTTAACACATTTAATAAAAATGTAATGACTTGATTCGTCATAAGGATATCAAGGTGTCAGGCTCTTATCTGGGGTTTGGGCGTGTGGTGTTATTCTCTGTTGTTGTCTTAAACTGCCAGCCTCTCCTGTTTCAATAGGAAACATTATCATCGTAAATACATCAACCATAAATTAAATCCCTTTTCATAATACTCATTCGTTTGCATGACTTTTTAAATAATATGTATGTTTCTATTTTATCATTCAATATAAACATATTATTCCATATCTTAAGTTTAATTATTTCACAATAAATCTTACATCATAACCAAATTAACATGAATAATTCCATATATAAAGCTTAATCCATATTACACCAAAAGTACCATCACAATAACTATGGCATCATTTCATGCACAACATCATCTAAATAATAATCCATATTAATTCTACATAATTATAAGACATTAAATAGATCCAAACACTTCTTTAATTGTCTACCAATTGGTCGACCCTTTTTTATCTCATTCCACCATTATTACTTGTTCCCTTTATCATGATTTATCATCAAATAAAACCTTATCTACCTCAATTTCTTTAATTTGATCAATTTTGACATTCCTTATAAATCTTTACTAAGAACCCTAATTGATTTTTCTTGGATTTTAATCATAATCAATTAACTTTTGTTCAAATTGATATGAATGGGTTTTAAACACCTTACCTGGTAATAATTTGAACTTTAAAAGCTAACCAATTGAAGTTTGTCGTTCCTCTCTTCTTTCCTCCCTTTTATCGTAAGTTTCTCCCTCTCTCTTTTAATTCTAGTTTCAAGATTGTTTAGTTTCTCAACCCCTTCATTATCTTGTCTAATTCTTTAGTTTTTCTCAAAGAATTTCCCTAAATTATCTTTTTCTTTTTCTTTTTCCTCTCCATTCTCAGTTCTAACTAGTTGTTTATAAAGGAAGAACTTAAATTTTTGGTTTTTCCCTTATTTATTCATGATCAATTGGTCGACTAGTTCCTTACTTAGTCTCTAGTAAATTTTAATTTAAATTTTTGGTTTTTCCCTTATTTATTCATGATCAATTGGTCGACTAGTTCCTTACTTAGTCTCCAGTAACTTTTAATTTAATTTTTCATCTTTATTCAAATCTGCCCTTATTTATAAAAAATTTCAAGGTCTTCTACTTTAATTATCTTAGTTGGGGTTTATATAAATCCTCTCTTGATTACTTAAATACATTCATATAGTTCATGTTATACTTAATACTTGCCTATTTGTTACCCTTGATTAGAACAACGTATAGTAGGATCAAAACATAACACTCCTTATATAAGATAACTTGTGATCTAAATTTTAAGGATCACTTACACAAATGTCACGTAAGTCTTTCCATAGACATAAGTAATCTCTTTATATGAGATTCTCATTCGTGTCAGTTCGGTGTACATTTCATCTAACAAGTACCTATATATTAGTTCTAGGTATCTCTCATACCTCAACTTATAAGAACAATTGTTTTATTTTATATAGAAAAGAACATAATATGTATCAATCTCAACAACTCTAATTAATATCCAGTGTTAATAGAGCATTAACTATGAACATTTTAGGAACAATGCTTTGATGTACTAAGAATCTCATAATTATAATAACTTTATAATCTCTTTTGCAAAGCATTTTTGTCCAAATGACTTTAATTTTACTCTATATATATTAATCAAATATTAAATTCATTAATCAAGTATTTGATGAATATTAAAGATAAAAAAGTCTTTATTAATAAATTAAATATATTTAAATGAATAAAGTTAATGTCATACGTAACCAACTGATTTGTTATAGGGCATATACACAAACATTTTTTCATTTGCACTAAAGTCAATCACTGATGTATTAAATACCATATCGCTCTACTTGACAATAATATTTTTACTAGGATAATGACTTAATAAGAGGATCTACAAGATGCTCTTCAGTAGAGACTCAGTTTATCTTTACATCTTCTTTTTATATGATTCTCTAATCAAATGGAATTGTTTAAGTATATTTTTGGATCATTAATGAGACCTTGGTTCCTTTTTTATGCAATGACTCCATTGTTATCACAGTACAAGGCTATTGGATCAATAATGCTAGGAACCATACCTAGTTTAATGATGAATTTCTTAATCCAACCAACCTCTTTTGTCTTCTCAGATATAGAGGTGTGCTTAACTTTAGTTGTAAAATCTATTTTGGTCTCTTATTTGGAACTCTTCCAACTCATAGGACTATTATTTAGAGTAAAATATAACTAGATTGGGTTTTTTTTATTTTCAATATCTAATTAAGAACTAGCATCCAAATAACCATGAACTTTTATTTCATCTCCTCCATAGACCAAAAAAGTATTCTTAGTTCTTCTCAAGTACTTAAGAATATTTTTATCTTTTAGTAACCATCATCGGATTAGATTGGTATCTATTTATTATGCTCAAAGCATAAGATATATATGGTCTTGTACATAATATCGTATATATTATGAATCCTATATTCAAAGTATATGGAATCATTTTCATCTTATCTCTATTAATTTTTGTTTTAGGGCACATATAAATGGAGAGACATATCATATGCAAAATAAGTAAGTATCCTATTTTGGATTCTTCCATGCTAAATATTCTTAGCATCTTGTCTATGTACATAGATTAGGACAATCCAAGTAAGCTTTTAGATCTATCTTTATAGATCTTTATTCCTAATATATAGGTTGTTTATGTCATATCTTTCACGATGAAATTATTGGACAACTAGATATTTACTAACTATAGTAAATTTCATTTTCTATTAATAATATATTGTATATATAAAATATTAAAAAAAATAACTTCACTCCCATTAACCTTTTTATCAATACAAGTCTCATTTATATTTTTGATAAATTCAAAAATTTTATTGTCTCATCAAAATAGATATTTCATCTCCTTGAATCTTACTTATGTTCATAAATAGATTTTTATAGCTTGCATATTTATTGACAATTTGTTTTAGATTCAAAACTTTCAAGTTGTGTCATATACACATCTTCTTAAAGATTCTCATTCAGGAATATATTTTTAACATTCATTTACCAAATCTCATAATCATGGTATATAATTATAACAAGTAAAATCATTATGGATTTTAACATAGTTACTGACAATAAGTTTTATCAAAGTCAACCTATTTATCTTTGTTTACAACCTTTGACAACTAGTTAGTCTTGTATGTTTGTGCAATGCCTTCCAGGTTAGCCTTTCTCTTAAAGACCCATTTATATCCAAAATGTTTTATCCATATAGGTGGATCAACTAAGGTACATACCTGGTTGATGTATATGGAATCCATTTAGGTTTTATGGCCTTAAGTTATTTCTTAGAATCAATGTCAGATATTGGTTCCATGTAATTGGTAGGCTCATCAAGTATGAGCAACTCCTCATTTTCAGTTTCCAGAAGTTCATATCTTATTGGTGGATAGTGTGTCCTATCAGATCTACAGAGTTCTTATGTTTCTTGAGTTTCAGGCTAAATATTCAATATTATAGCCTCAAGCTCAGGTTCAATTTGGATGTAAGTTTGTGATTCTTGAACTTCTTCAAGTTCTGTTTTCCTCTCACTTCTCCTTTTAAGAACATAATCTTTTTTTATAAAGGTAGTATGTTTTGAGACAAATATTTTTGCTCAATAGGTTGATATAAATAATATCCAATTTTTTTTTTTTGGATATCCCACAAAATTATATTTATCTAACTTAACTTTTTAGATACAATATGTTTCATATAAACATCACATCTCAAATCTTTAAGTATGATAAGATTGGTCTCCTACCATTCCATATCTCTTACCATTCTCTTTTAGATAATCTTGAAAATCTTGGTTGAAATATTTACTATCCCGATCCGATCGAAGTATATTAATACTCTTTTCAATTTATTTTTTAATTTTATTTTTGAATTCTTTAAACTTTTTAAATGATTCAGACTTTTATCAAATACATATGAACATATCCAATATGATCATCAATGATGAAACATGTATATCTAACTATGACATTAATTGTTATTGGTCCATATACATCTGCATGTATTATATGGTCATCAATGATGAAACATGTATATCCATCTATGACATATATTGTTATTGGTACAAATACATCTACATGTATTAGACATAACAATTTATTAGATCTTTCACTTTTTTAGTAAATAGTGTTTTAGTCATCTTACCCAATATACAAGCTTTACAAATTTCATATGGTTCATAATCAAAATGATCAAATATTCTTCTTTATGCAATTTAGTGATTCTTATTTTATTGATATGACCTAGTCTATAATGCCATAAATAATATGAGAATTTGTTCTTTTAGAAATTTATATTAAACCTGAGCCTTTTAAGATCAAGTATATACAAACCATTTGTATAAGTATAAGATCCATAATAAACATCATTATTGTTGCCTGCATATAGGTTTATTTTGCTTTTATTCAATAAATTTAACACAATTAAAATAAAAGCTTCAATAAGCTTCTTAGCTTTCATGGTTGTAAGATAATTTTTACAATTCCTCTTATAGTGGCCTTCCTTTCCACAATGATGACAAGTTCCTTTGTTATTTTTTATTCCCTAAGTAAGATTCTATACTTGAATTGCAAGACCAAGTTAGCATTTAATGGTCATGACAAAGCCCAATTGACCAAATTTCTTAAAATAGTCGATCATCCTCAACACAAAGGTGTTGAACGAAGAACCATATGTCATCTTACAACGAAATAATTTATTCGAGGTCTCATACCTCTTAGTCCTACTAGCCGCATCAAACAACTCTTTGAGATGCATAATTATTATATGGGCATCCATATTATTTTGAAGTTCAAGTGACATGCAGGGTAACATCACACATTTAGCTTGCTCATTGTCATTAATATGATATTGATATTCAGTTCTTTTTTTTGTTATCAGTGTCCTCATTAATGATAGGAGGAATCAGATTTTTAAGAACATATAACTTTTTTTTATTTGAAAACAATTCACACATTTCGATATCGGTTCAACAAGTTTGGTTCAGTCAATTGATTAGTATCAAATATATTAAGCAGGGATATATATATTTTTACTCATGGTAATCTATTAACCTATTCATGTAAAGATAGGGAGTATTGGTTTCATGCATAAATATTTATAATTGAATTCAGATAAGGTCTTTAATCATAATTTGGTCTACCATTATCTTCCTGCAAACTAATAGCTCTCACTATTAATTCAGGAAATCTCGTTTAAATCTCCTAATGGGCTAGGATCCTATTTAATTTATATGACCTAGCTGAAGTAACTCAATAAATCAAAATATATTAAATTAGATAGATAAAATAACTTATCAATCATATTTTTATGTGATTCCTAGATCAATTAAGTGATAACTCTTTGTATAAATATATCATATATGTTTCACCTAACTATTACCTTTAATCTTATTTGATCATAAGTATCTCCTCCAAATCTTATAAATTAGTTAAGTAAGACCCAATTTTATAACATTAAACATATTCGATTAACAGTAACCTTGAGCAGCTCAATAAGTTATCCATAAATAGAACTTTGGTTTTATACATATAAAATTGAAAGGCAATATATCATGTTCTCATCATGTACTTAATGTATTAATAAGGTATTTATTATTTTAATTAAGTCTCATTCTATGAAATTAGTGGTAACAATTATATATAAGCATACACTCCTAGCATGTCATTCTATTTTGATGATGATGGACATATCTAAACTAACTCCCTTGAGCCATTAAAAGAAATTAGGTGGTCAAAACCTAGGTAGCCGCTGTAAATATTCATGAGTCTTTTACGAGCATCATGGTTGTAGCCTTTTCCGTCGTTCTTTCTTCATCATGGATTAGAAAATAGATTATCCTATCTAAATTCCTACCTTTCTAAATTACATAAAATTTATATAATTGCATAAGAAACCTCGTGTTATATTCAAGGGGAATTGGATGAGAAAAAAATTTTACAACCAAGAAGAAAAATAGAAAAAAGGCAGGACACGCAAACCCTATTTAATATTACAATCATTCAACCATTAAAAACACAATCACATTAGTCTTTAAATGTTCATAATCATCCATCATGCATAATAACAAATTAATATGCATAAATAAATATATTGCATGCTTCATTTCTAATATTGGCTTTATATGAAATTTTAAAATAATATGCTTACACTTAAAAATGTTAAATCAAATCCAATTTGATAATTTCCCAAACATAATAAATTTTATTTAATAAAAATTTCTTGAAAAACTATTTTTCAAATTTTAATAAGAAAAATAATCATATTAAAATTCTTACTAAATTCCTAAATTATTTGAGGAAAAATTAAATAAAAATTTTTTTCTTAGAAAACTCTCTTTATTTGAGAAAAACCATTTTTCTAAGCATTATATAATTAAATATTTTAATTAAATCATAATCCTATTAGGATATCACAAAAGTTAAATTCATGAATTAAACACTTTAATTCAATCCTAATCCAAATAGAAAAATAATTATACAATAAATTTAATTTGGATTTCAACTTTAAAATATAAAATCAATATTTGATATATGAAGAGGCAAAATTGTAATTCTTCCTAAATATATTGTAATAAATATAAGTTACAGGTAAATTACACCTCAGAAACCCTACTGTAATTAGGCCAAAGATGTAAAGATAAATTCGAAATTTAACACACTAACACTCTAATGTAACTAGGTATAAAGTGTAATGGTAGAATTGAAGTTATACCCACGAACCATAAAGAAGGCTCTAAGGGTAGAATCGTAATCCTCTCCCCTATCTCTTCTTTCTCCTTTGAGATGTTCTTGGTAGTGAGAACATTGCTCATTGCCAAAGCAAGCCCAGCAGTGACAACAATGGTTGCCGCTATACTGCCCAACAATGCTCATGGGTTCTACACGCGGGAGTGCCCATTACAATTCTTTTTTTTCAATGAGTATTCTGGCCAAATCTTGAAAAATCCAGCCAGATCTAACCAAAACAATAACCAAAGAACTTTTTTTTTTTTTGCTGAAGAGATTCATGAGAGAAAATATTTTTTAGGAAAATTACTTTGAACATAAATTAATTCACAACTAATGCCAATAACAATTAAAACATGCAATCAACAACCATAATTGTTTAACAATGGCTCCATTACCATGGTTGGATTTCTTAAAACACATACATGCAGCAGAAACAATAAATTTAATAATTGTTTAGGAGTCCCAAGATTCTGTTTGATAGATTTAGGGTTGTTTAGGGTTTATACGAACATTACCTGAAGATAAGATTTGTTTTACGGCTTTAAGTAATTGCTTCAAGGATGGGTTGTTATAAGTTACAAGTCATCTAAGTGTCCAACCTCTAATGGTAATCCACACAAACCACCAATGAGAAATCTTTTGAACTCTCTTAGGAGAGGGGGATTACTATGCCTTTGAGTTATAACTCTTTTTTTTGTGTTTTATGTGTTCTATAACTTACATAGTTTTTCTTTTTGTTCAAGAGTATAAAAAATAAAAGACATAACATTCTATTTATAAGAAAACTCGAAAACCCTATAAATAACAAAATATCAATCTGCCCCCAGAATAATTTTACATATATTATTTTAGAATAATTTTAGAAATTTATTCAATCAAGTCCATATTTGATTTTTCTAGGTCTAGAATTGTAATTCCTTATAAAAATTGCATTCTAATCCTTCATTTCTAAAACTTATTTACAATCAAATCACACTTCATTAATCATTCTATTTTAATTTCTAACCAATGCTTTTTATTTGTGTGATCCATTAGGTTCCCTAATAAGTTGGCTCAAATATAAATCACAATCTTAAATAAAATAGGATTAAATAAATTAATTTATTATTAATCAAACAATGTTTAGCAACATGCCATAATACCTCAAATATTATGAAAGTTATAAGTGGTTTGACTTAATTTTTTTCACTCCCAATTTAATTCTTTCATATTAAGTTGAATTGAGATTGAGTTTGATGTTTTATTTCGGTTGACTTTATATGGGGCTCTCGTAATTTTTATCTATGTTTCCCGACTCAATATTTGGTTGGAATCAATAAATTTATTATCATTTATTAGCACATGTAATTAAAAATAAATTTTGTAAATAAGAAATAAAAAAAATTATCAAGTAAAAAAAGGAATTTAAATTAAAAAAAAGCTCATACAAATGGTCATGTTAATAAACCATAACCACAATAATAATAATAATAATAATAATAATAATAATAATAATAATAATTACTCCATATGAATATAATAAAGCAACAAATGCCAATTAATTGGCTACGAAGCAAACGCATAAAGTTTTCTCTACTTCTCCTTTTATGTTCCAAATTTTGTCTCTTAGATCTATTCCTGATATTTCAACTACAATAGCCAATATGAATATCCCATCCTAATCCTAAGATATAAGGTAAAATGGTGGAACTCCTTCGCAATAGAAGATAAAAGTTCCAAACTTGTTGTCATAGGATGGTTACAACAACACCAAAATATTCCGATCAGAGACTTAAATCCTCAATCCAAATTCGTAGCAAGAAGATCTCATGCTTATGCTCTTTTTTGCTCAACTTAATCAGAGAAAGAGCATTTTCAAATCATGAAGCAACCCTTACAAAGCATTAAAGACAATGATTCCTCTTTATCTTCATAATCCTCAGTTTCTACAATCGGCCTAACAGATGATAATGAAAATGATTGTTATGGTATCGTCCCTCCTATACAAAAATATTAGGCAGTCAATACCTCTATAAAATAAAATAAAAGGTATTTTCAAAGGCCCAAAATATTTTGGCCCATTTTATTTCTTAGTCAAGATCCTCTAAACCACTAAGCCCAAACTATCAGGCTCATCTCTTCTTGTCGACACAAATGATTAAAATGGCTAGCTACCACTTTAACTTTTCAAAAATTGATCCCCTACTTGTATAAATGACAAACAACTTTTAGTGGTAATTGACAGATATATTTTTTAACTTTTCAAAAATCAAATTATTTACTTTACAAAATTTTCAAAGAAGACAGTCTTGTTATGTTTTATATAAAAGGACTCCTCTTAGGCTTTGAAGGCAAAACTACACAGAAGACTTCCTCCATAGAAGGCATCAAATACTTATCCCCTTGTAACATATTCAAATTTCCTCGTAACATTTTGTATTACTATCTCATATCCTGTAACAAGATCTATACTTCTTGGATCCGAACCTCTACAACCAATATCTTATGTATTAGTTTCAATATAAATTTAAGTTAGGTTCCTTTAAATATATCTCCTATTTAAATTTTTAAACATTTATCTTTTGCAAACTTAAGTATGCTCTATATTTGTCAGAAGATCTTGTCATTATTAGACTTGACTCTTCATTCACATTAGAAATTTATATGTTCTGTTTTAAAATCAAGTATATCAACTGGAAACTTGTGATCAGATCTTAAGATCATTTTCACGTGTAATAACACTATGTATTTGTTTCCAAAATCTTTTGTTTCCATTGGTTATTATTTATATATATA
>Ga0307515_10019252_pt1 | contig 12303 bp, 5 predicted proteins | sample 17_EM_MG_FD_194513 | JGI IMG/M metagenome (GOLD analysis project Ga0307515, IMG submission 194513) | Populus trichocarpa ectomycorrhiza microbial communities from riparian zone in the Pacific Northwest, United States - 17_EM | ecosystem: Host-associated > Plants > Roots > Unclassified | place...
CTATAGACTCAACCAAAAGGAAGAGCCCAACGATATGAGCTTAGCCTAGGGGAAGAGCTCAACCCTCGTAGGCTCAGCCTATAAGAATAGCCCAACCCTCATTGGCTCAGCTAGGGGAAAAGTTGAGCCTCATGGGCTCAGCTATATTTTAGATTCTACTCTCCCTATACCCCTAGGTCTATAAACAATCTCCCGATGACCTACCATATTTTCATCACATTAATGTTTGTATAAGATATATTTATCCTTTATTGATGCATATGTAGAGGATAATTATCCCTCTTTAATGTTATCATAGTAAAATAACACTTCAACCCCTCATATTCATAAAAGACAAGACTCATGGGTTACAAATACTCTATAAATCCTTCAAGTTCTAGGTTCACAATCTCTTCATTCTCAACATTTATAGCATATATATTTTCAAAGTTTATTTCACTAAAATATCATTGAATTTTCTTTTTCTAAAAAAATATTTATTTAAGCATCTAAGAGTTTCTAAACTTACAAAAAAAAAATCTTTTACCGGTAACAACCATCTTAATCTACCAAACATTAGATATAAGCTACTAGTCACCTTGACTAGTAAAATTAATTAAATTACTAAAATTAAAAATTAATCAATTATCTATTTCATAAACTTTATTTCTAAACTACTAAAATTTTTTAGGAACTCGTCACAATTATTTCTCTTTTCACGTGTTGTATTATAAATGCTGATACCGTGTCAGTTCCCTAACCTTCTACTTCCAATAGTAAGTTCCCTATTTGTTCGGTGGAGAAGCATTGTTGGGAAACATGATGAAGAGCTTGATGCGCATTTGAACTTTTCAAGCCCGAGAGCTCATCCATCCACTCAAGCTTGGCATCTATTGATATGATATAAGAAAATTGGATTGCTGTAGAACATATAATGAGTTAAGTACTGGCAAAAGAAAATGTATTTGAAGATTGGTGTCCAGAATGACATAAGCACTCACATGCGGCACTCGAAACTCATGCCATTATCTTTCTAGGTAGAGGCTTCACTCTCGACTTCCTCTTCCCCATCACTCGAATCCCACAATATCACAGATAATCAATTTTATGGTAATTAGATGCAATCTGGTAAAAAAAAAAAACCACAAAATCACGTAATCAATTAAAACCCTAGAATTTTGTGGCGACAATGTCAACTCAGCGCTGAAACCCTATTAATCGACTAATGCTTGGTGTCAGAAGATGAAGGTTAGACTCGGATACAAATTTAGGGAAGCTTCAGTCTGAAAGTCAAGAGAATTAGCCCTTTGAAACATTATATACCCTTAATTTAGCAAATCAATTTGCACCCACAAACCTAACTTGCTACAAATTAGTTATACCCAATGTGAAGGATATGGTTCTGTTCTCTTCTATCATGTTCCTTTAATCAAAGAAGATGGCATGCCTAGGGCTAGTGCCATGCATAACTCAATGTCATTGGCTACTCCATCAACTCACTTTCCATCTCATTAAAGAATGAATGGGAATTGATCTGACAATAACTGGGCAAACCCCATCGCTTTCCATCTCTGTTTTTGCTAAACTTGCTTGCTTTCATGAAGCCAACCTTAACAAACATCTCTTCCATTTAAAATAACATAATTGGTGGCTTGGGAAAATTCTAGGGTTTCCAATATGACAAAGCCAGTGATGGGGTGAGTTGGGATTGGCAGTGGCTAATGAGAGATAAAAAAAAAAATGCATCAATTTGCAGAGGTTTACCTTGACACCATTGTGAAGCTTATAGTAGTGGTCAATGACATAGAGAAGATGGGAGAAGTTGGTGACTAGCATAGAAGAAAAAGGGAAAAGATTTTTGGAGTTCATGTTATATTATTATATATGATGATAATTTAATTATTTTATCATATTTTAAAATTTGGATTTAACTCATGATGTAAAGTATAATTTCTAAAAGTGTAAAGGAAAAGTAAAAACATGAGCGGAAGATTAATGTGTGAAAGAAAAAGAATTGTCACTCGAAAAGAAAAGAATCTATCTCAGAATAATTTAATCATCTTGGCACAAGATCCATTAATGCTTTAGTTTCGGAACCAAGAACTACAAAACCAATGCCACAATAGCACTACGCATCATCTTACAGCTCGACTCCTTTTGTCATCTCTGTTCCTCCGATCTCGATCATATTCAGGATCATCATCATTTTCTGCACTTCGACGTCTATGTTCTCGTTCATCCCTGTTGCCTTTATGGCCATCATGATCTCTATGACTATCTGAAGTTCTCTTTCTGTAATCTCGATGGTCTTTATGGCTATCATAATCTCTTTGACTATCTGAACTTCTCTTTCTGTAATCTCGATCGTCTCGGTCTTTTCTTCTATCCATATACTTTTCTTTATCAAGTCGCTCCTCAGGATATCGACTCCCTCCTTTACTTTCAGGGTACCGAGTGTCCTGTCTGTGTCCTCTATCTCTGTCACTCTGCCTGTACCTCTCTTTTCCATCTTTCTTTTCTCTGTCAATTTGGTAATCTGGAGTGTCCTGTCTGTGTCCTCTATCTCTGTCACTCTGCCTGTACCTCTCTTTTCCATCTTTCTTTTCTCTGTCAATTTGGTAATCTGGATCACGGTGTCCATGTCTCTTTCCCTGTCTTGGACTTTCTGGAGTGTCTCCATCAAATACCATTTCATATCTACAAAAGTTTGTTTCCCTGTTAGACAAACATACGAGGGAGGAAAAGGGAAAAATGCAAGATTATTACTAACCTCGAATTATTATCTCCACCACGCTGCATATTATCGTCCTTCAGGATGTATTTTGAAGGTTGATGTTTGTTAGCAGGATCACCAGTGCAATCCTTCGCCATATGATCAAGAGCACCACATTTGAAGCAACCTCTTCCTGCTGTCATTAAGATAGAATGTAAATGCAACAATCATGTTATAAGCATCTGCTTATCTGATTATTTGATGATCAGTGATGGGGCTTTTGAGAGTCTGTTTATATGTGGCAGATTTCCTACAGAAAGCAATTGGTTGTTTCTAGCTCATTATGCACTTTTATAATCTTCCAATACTGAAATGGGATTGCTAGATTTATGCTCATTTGGTTCTTTTACACTCAGGTTTTTATTCTTTATTATGTTCCTCTTTCGCTCCCAACGTAAGTTTTATACACAAAATGTTAATCAGATAGCAATCTTCACCTTTACCCGGTTGGTTGTCTTTTCGCCTGAATTGAGACCATAGTTTTGCAACACTCTGACTAAAATCCACATGAATCCTTCTATCATCAATCAAAGCATTATCCATCTGCCATGAAACAATTAAATAAAAAGTTTCAGTTGGAAAACAAAAATTACCTCATGATACATTTAGTTGATGACATTCACAAAAAATATTTTAAAGTTTACATCAATTTTTTACTGTTATCATACACTAGGAACCGTGAACTTATTTAAACAAGGCACCCGATAGTAATCAGATATGCAGAAAGAAGAATACAAATCAAGTTCTCTGACAAAAACAGATTTTCTCAATCTTTCAAATACCTTAAAATATGCTAGCTCGCATGCCTCTTTGGTCTCAAACTCTGGTTGACAAAAAAAAAATTATACTCATTCAATAAAAAGTACGAGGATCATATTTTAACATGCCAAAAAGAAGATACAAAGATCACATAAAATTTGATCACTGTACATCAATAGAAAACGAAGAAACCTAAACATATGCAACAAATACACAGATTTAGACAAAGATGAGACAAGAGTTGATGTTGATGATAAATGATGCATTCCATCACACAGCAGTATATCATCTCAAAAATAGGTTATTGATCATTGTAGCTAGCATTCTCCAGCATGAAGAAATCAGTCTGGAGCTTATTTTCATAATAAATTGTAACTTTTCAGTAGAATTGCATAAACTGTTAGTGTGGCATATGAGTCTTTAGAACTATAAAAAAGCCAGCATATGCTCAATTTTTAAAATTCTCCCCATCTGCATATAACTTTTGGCTCATCCAAGTACTACGAAAAACTTGCCAAGAAACCTAGAAAATGGCTCTAACATTACCAACTTTAGCCAATAAAAATTCTCATAATTAGTTAATTGAGAATAGAGTAGTGCAGAAAGGACCATGAAATTCAAATTGTCAATAGAATCAGTCTGAAAATACTTGATTCTTTTATTTGTCATTTTTCTTCATTTTAGCCTTAAGGTTACAGTTTTTAAAGATTCAAGTGAAACTAGGGTATCTGACTATCTGAATAAATCCCAACTCCTCTTAAACCAGTAATATACAAGTAACGTCCTGCATATGAAAGAACATTTAAGGTAGCAACTTTATTACATGTCATTTTTTTAAGTCATAATGCACAGCCCTCTAATATTGGATTTCAAAATCAAATTTGAACTAGTGCAAGTGACCGAAGAGGACAGGACATAGCTGCGGGCACAAGAGAGTGAGAGACAGAGATCCTGAAATCTTAATGCTTCATGAACCACAAGTAAAAGAACACACATTTCCTAGCAAGATGGTCTATCTATGAGGGCACACCCACCAACAGAACACATTCAAATTATCATTAGAATCAGTCTGAAAATACTTGATTCTATTATTTGTCATTTTTCTTCATTTTAGCCTTAAGGTTACATTTTTTAAAGAGTCAAGTGAAAACTAGGGTAGCTGACTATCTGAATAAATCCCAACTCCTCTTAAACCAGAAATATACAAGCAATGTCCCGCATATGAAAGAACATTAAGGTAGCAACTTTATTACATGTCATTTTTTAAGTCATAATGCAGCCCTGTAATATTGGATTTCAAAATCAAATTTGAACTTGTGTAAGTGACCGAAGGAAGAGGACAGGACATATCTGCGGGCACAAGAGAGTGAGAGACAAAGGTCCTGAAATCTTAATGCTTCATGAACCACAAGTAAAAGAACACATATTTCCTAGCAAGATGGTCTATCTATGAGGACACACCCACCAACAGACAAAATTAGTAGAAAAATGCAGATGACAAGATTCCACTCACCTATAAATGCATAACATAAGCTGTCTCCAGTCTTATAATCACGAATTATATCAGCCCTGCCATAGTCCACATGATGAGCATTCTATTTTTCTCACAAATGAAAGCTTAAAAACATAATTGTCTTTTTTTTTAAGGGTTCCAATTACTCACGATATAACAGTTCCAAAGCGTGAAAAGATTGTATGCAAGTCCTCATCCTGCACCAAGAAGTTGGAACAACTCAACAAGGCTTTAAGATGACAACTGCAGTAAGAAATAAGAAAAAAGACACGAGAAGCTAACTCATAGATTCCCGTGCCACAGAAATGGAAAACAGAAGACTCACCTCAGTAACTGGATTTAGTTTACAAACAAATAGGACATTATCAGGAGGCTTTGTCTCAGCCTCAGGAATATCCCCAATCTGTCACACAAGATAAAAAAAAGAATGAATTAATATGTAGATGGAGTTTGAATAATTGGATTATTGTTTGTATAGATCCTTACACTCTCAAGCACAACTGCACTAGAATGTGCTTCCTTTGCCCGAAGAACCTCTTCTAGCTCTGCTGTGCCTAATTGCTCATCCATGGGCACCCAATCATCTTCGAGCCGCACGTCACCGTCAACCTAGTTACAATAATATGAATTGTTAAGGTAGGAAACTGGTGAGATGAGAAAAATTATCCTTGAGACCAAAAGTTTTGAAAAGAACATGAAAGAAAGAATACAGATTTAAACATGATTTGATCAAAATTGTCTCATATCTCTAATATCAAATCATCAGGTTGAAACTATTTATCTATCTGAGTTGATGTTACTCTTTCCTTGCCTTCACCTCTTTTCAGATCTATCATTCCGTTTCTTCTTTTTATTTTGCTTTAAATTCTATATGCCTTCAGAAGCTTTTTTGTTTAGTATTCAGACTACCAATCAATATTCCTTCACATTAAGTGTTGATGTTGTTAGACGAGATGGTGAATAGTTCACAGACAAATTTCTTTTTAATTGTTGGATACCATGCATAAACATTAGATAAACCAGGTCTGCCCATCCTTCTGAGCCACATACAACCTCGAGAACTAGTTTGTATAAAGTTCAAAATCATTTATCTTTGAAGAGCATCAGCTAGCACCTCATCCTTTGGTTTTCCTTCTGGAGAAGCTTCAGGGATCAATTCTGCCAGTTGGGAAGGATCATCAAAAGGATCATCAAGTATATATGCGTGTTTGATTCTGATCAAAGACAATGGGCACATGTTACTATCCAGAAATTATAATCAAACATTAAACAACAAGTGCATTTTGAAGAAGAACCAACCTGATATTTTTAAAAGGTCTATTCTTTTCATCCACATAAGCTTCATTTATCCTCGTTAAAGTTTCAAGCCCTTCTGCTATCTCTCCAAATACCTACAACAGAGAAACAGTATTGTGACTATCATAGAGAAGTGGAAGCCAGAGAGAAGTTCCTCTTAAGGGGTACACAAGGAACCATCCTGACCAAATAACCAACCGATGCAATTTCTTATTTCCATAACAGCTAACAGCTCATAAACCACTGCATTTAATCCTTTTCACACTTAATAGTCTGCTGTGATTCATATCCTATCCCACTGGTGGTGGTTTGGGGGGGGGGGTAGATTGGGAACTTACAGTGTGCTTCCCATCAAGATAGTCCAGATCATCACGCAGAGTGAAATAAAACTGAAAACAAGAACAGTTTTATAATCATACATCCAAAACACATATGCAAATTAAGAAGTGTGAAAAAGATTGCTTCCCGTTAACCATCAAGGAAGGAAAACAAGTCTTATCTTGTTTAAGACTCTTACTTATATACCTGAGAAGCATTCAAATTTTCTCCAGCACTAGCCATTGCAACAGTTCCCATCTTTGAATGTTTCAAATCAAGATGAATTTCATCGCCAAAAAAACGAGCCTGATCGCCATATAGAAATCTGAAATAACCACCACATGTAACGTTACATGAGAAACCGGATTTAGTTATTAATTACCAAACAACTAGATTTCCAAAACCATGAACAACCATAAAAGATTTAGTAAAACTCCATAAAAAAAACTCCAAAATACTATTAAAACCTAGACAGGTCATCAACATTCAAGTATATAATCAATGCATTTAAGACTCTTACTTGTAGACCGAATCGCCACCAGCTCCAGTACCAGTAGGGTCACCAGTCTGTGCAGTAAAATCCTTCTGGACTGTGTGAAATAGGCAACCATTATAATACTTAATCCTGAATCAGCAAATACAAAACCAAAAATATCAAATTTTATAGCCAAAACACTTCAAAGATACAAAAATTTTGCTCAAAGTTGATAAATTTCACAGTTTTTGTCAAGACCCAGAATTAAGTTCTTGAAACCCAGAAATTTAAATGATCTACATGACGAAATAGCAAAAAAAATAGCTACAATAGAGCAGTTTGAGATGATGGAATTAAAAGGGACTTACTTGCAAAGTTTCAAGAAGTTTTTGCAGGTTAACGGGCACTTGTCAGCGTATAAATCCACCACTATGTCACCTAAACTTGTAACTATTAGCACTGACATATTTTCTCTCTCTCTGTGACAGTCTGTGTTTGGTTGCTGAGAAAAGATAGCAAGCGAAGCGAGACTGAGCTGAGAAGGGAAAACAAGAAAAGAGATCTCTCGAACTCGAGCGGGTTCCTCTAGGATCCGAGAGATGGGGTCTAGTACTGTTAAAATGGGCTAAACCCGGACCGACGTTTTCAAACCATTTTATGTGAGTTGGATCTATTTTGTATCCATTGGGTTTGCTTGTGGGTTTAGTTCTAATCGTTGATTGATTCTTGTATTTGTCTGAAGATACAATTCACTTGGGATTTTTAAAAATGAGAAAGAAGGAGCCCATATTAGGTTTGAACTCTCAACTTCACAGCAACTCGGGCTTATTAATTATTAATTAACAAAAAAAAAAACTAAGCCTCATTTTACTGTAGCAATTTTAGTATATATTCTCTCACAAATCAGGATTGTAATAGTTATTTAAAAAAAAAAATTGATCCCTGAACTTTATTTTGCACAATTAAGCCCTTTTGAATCAAATTTGCACCCAATGCATATTTTTTAGGGGGGTGAATTGAAAGACAAAGAATTGAAGTGAAAAAAACGAGTAACATAGGTAGTGACTTTAAAATTTGGTTGAAAAAATCATTTTAGTCCCTTATCTTTTTTAGCTAATAGGTAACTAGTCCCTCTAATTTTAAAAAAACTCAATTTTGATACCAAACTTTATTTTCCTCTTTTTATAGTTTTTTTTAGGGGAAGAAGTCATTGGATTTCGGCATAGAAAGAGAACGTTTCCATTGACGATGATTTTAACCACTAAAACAGTGTATTTTTATGTTAAATGGTTCCATACGATGAGGAGAGTTAATATTATATGTTTTCTTACCTTAAAAGCACCTAAAAAGACATATATGAGATTGGAAAGATTTTTTGTTTTGGGTTCATTATGGATTTTGGGATTGTTTTTTATGTTATTGGAGGCCATAGATTGGTTTGACAAGATTCCAAAAGTGTTTCATAGGTGTTTTGGGTCAAAAAATATTTCAAAATGATTTTTTTGGTTGAAAAAACAAGAACCTTATTTTTCCAGCTACCATAATAGCTGAATTTTGAGGAATAATAGATGACATGTTGTATATTGTTTTTTGTCAAAGAATGTTGTCCGCCCCCATTAACTTAAAAAAAATAATGACTCGTGCGCGGGCCCTTTCTTGGTGAGCCAGGCACTTGGCTTGACCTCATTCTTTTCTTTTTTTTCTTTTTTAAATACTACAAAACATTAATCTTCTTACAATATTTTTAATATGTGTAGCCTTGTATAAAATACTTTTTTCTTTTATTTTACTCAATAAATTTTATGTGTATGTTGGTTTTTGTTACAAATTGTTTTTTATAAATAAATTCATCAAACACAATCGGGTAATAACCTGTGTTGCAATATTAAATATCTTGATCTATATTTTTCTTTTAATTTTTACAATTATGTTTTTATTTATCGTTGATGACTTTTTTATTTATTTATTTACAAAATAGTTTATGATTAATTTTATTAGATGCATACATAAGTTTTTCAATTTACATTTAAGACTTGTTTTTGTAAAAAAAAAAAAAACCTTGAAAAACTCTACATGTTCAATTTTTTTCATCATGTATTGATGTTTTCAAATTTATCCTTATTCTTTTGATTACTTTTTTTTTTCTTAATACTTTTATAAAAGTTTATTGTTTCTAATTTCACCCTTCAATCCAAATTAATTATGCATTGTTGTTTTTTCTCATTCTTTTTATTTTTTTCTTTTGTTAACGTTTTTATTCTTTTCAATTTAACTCTCGAAACAAAAATTCGTTGTTGTCCTTTAATTAATTTTTCTTCTAATTTTAACCCTCATTCTTTTAATTGCTATTTTTTGGGGATTTTTTTGTCTTTTTTTTTTCCTTTCAAATCATCCTTCAACGTTTCATCTCCCATGGATTGAGTTTCATGATTTTTTTTCATGTATAGTGTTTCCTGTTTAATGACCCAGGTCATAGATTTAAAAGGTTAATAGGGGTTGACATCTTTTTTTCTTTTTCTTTTTTTCTGGTATCGTTGTTTGACATTGTTTTTTTTTAAAAAAAATAGTTTTGTGGTTATCTTCAATTTCCTTTTCTATCGAATTATCTCGATCTTATGATCTAGGATATGGGTTCGTCGGGTTAATCCAAATTAGCTCACCTCTTAATATCCAAATTACATGTCTATTGTGTTGGCTCAGATTGGCTCACACTAGTTGTTTTTTTTTCTTTTATACCCTATTTTGTCCTTCCATGTTTAATTATCGAAAAAAAACAACAACAATATATATATATATATATATATATATATTCTCGTTTGTTATCTTTGCCTCCTTTTTTTCCAATATAATTTAAATAAAACCAACTTATTTAGTTAGTCAAGACTATAACCTGAGTAATTGAATTTCTCTTAAAAAAACACGTTTGCAACACCTAAAAATTGAATTAAAAAAACAGTGTAGATCTGCATCGTAGTGCGGGCACTAGTCTAGTAAAAACTAAGCCACGAGGGCATAGTATTATAGCAATGAGCAATGCTTTCCCCACTCTGGCCCTTCAAAAAACATACATTAACCTAGCAAACGAGAGGGAATTCAGTTTTTTTATAGGGACATATTCATCACTAACAAATTAATTAGTGTCAAACCTGACTTTTAACTTCTATTATAAATAGTTAAATGACTTAATTAGCCTTGTAAAAAAAACACTAACTTGCATCTAGGGGTATCTTAGACATTTTGATTTTCTAAACACATTTAAATTACTCATTTGCCATATGAAAAGACAAAAATAAAGCTTTTTTTCAAAGGACCTTTTCATCTTTTTTTATTACAATCAAGTTAACTTAAGGACAATTTAATATTTTTTATATATAAAATATTAATAAAAAGAGAAAGTGGTTGGCCAAAGCATAAGAGTGTACTACCATTTATATTTCATATCTAATTTAATTTTTATTTTTTTATCTTCTTTTGATTGATTTTTTTCTTCAATTTCATTCATAATCATTAGATTTTATTTGATTTTTATATTAAATTTGATTCTTATTCTCTTGATATTTTTAAATCCTTCCACTAATTAAATGTTTTTCTATTTTATCTCTCATCATTTGATTTCAATTTTTTTTCATGTTGAATTTGGGCCCTATTTTTTTTTACTGATATTTATTTTATTTTTGGATCTTTTTTTTTCAGATTTCATCCCTCAATATTTTTTTATTAAAGCCACAAGTTTCAAATGTTAACACAGGTTGACTTCAGTTTTTTTAGGTCTTTTTCTAAAATTATTTTCTTTTTCAATTTCATCATTCAATATTTGATTTTTTTTATAATTGGTCTTTATTCTTTTTTTTTCCACTTTTTTTTTCTATAGGATTATCCAAATCATATGCCCATGGTCACAGGGTTGGTGAGTTAACCCGAGTTGACTCTGATTTTTTTTGTTGATTTTTTAATTTTTTTTTTCAGTTTCATGCCTTAATATCTCTTCATTGAGAATTCTACTATGCTGTTTTTCTGACTTTGCCTTCCATGTGGTCAACCTCAACCTCATGACCATGATCACGAGTTTTGAAGGTTAACACTAGTTAACTTCGGTATTTTTTAACTTTTTTTTTTCAATTTTAACATCCAACATTTATTTTTTTGAAAGTTGGTCTTTGTGTATTTTTTTTTCTCACTTTCCTTTTTACGAAGTTACCCTAATCCTGTTCTCATGGTTGCGAGGTTAGCGGATTAATCCTGGTTGACCCTTTTTTTCCCTTTTTTTAAGAATATATTTTTTTAAAAAAATCTTCACGCCTCAACATTTTTTTATTATGATTTTTTCTTCGTTGCTTTTTTTTTGGTTTGCCTTTTGCACGCTAAGTCTTGGTCTCATGATCATGGTCATAAGTTTCAAAGGTTAATGTGGGTTGACTTTGGTCTTTGTTTAGGTCTTTTTTTTTTAATTTAATTTTTTAATTTTTTTTCCTTCAACATTTTTTTTATAATTGATCTTTGTGCTTTTTTTTTTATGAGGTTATCTCAATGATATGCCTATAATTACGAGGTTAGCAGTCAACTCATATTTTTTTGTTTTTTTTTAATTCTTATCATTTAATATTGGGTTGTTCTATAATTGAGTTTCATGATTTGATTCAATTTGCTTTTGTTTGTGATTTCTCTATACCTTTTATTTGCACAGACAATCATTTGATTATATAAAAAATATATTACAAGAATCATAGTTGCACAATCTAGTACATGACCCATGTTGCGAGATCAAATATCTTAATATATTTTTATTTTCATCATTCAATATTTTATTTTTTCAGAATTGGTTTTCGTGTTTTTTTCTCACTTTTTCTTTTTATGAAGTTGTCCTAATCATGTGCTTATGGTTGCAAGATCAACACGTCTACACAAGTTGACCAATGTGTTTTTTTTTTCGTTGCTTTTTTTAATTATTTTTTATTTAATATTGAATTATAATTTTTTTCTCTTATTGACATAAATGGTTATTTCACTAAATAAAAATATAATTATACCTGTTAAACATAACTAAGTACAAACCCGCGTTTCAAGATCAAATATTTTAATTTTAGTTATTTATTAATCTAAGTATTAATTTAATTAATTAAATACATGTATAGATATTTTGATTTATGATTGAAATTTTTTTAAATAAAAAAAATATATTAGAAAAACCTT
>Ga0307515_10019253_pt1 | contig 12302 bp, 12 predicted proteins | sample 17_EM_MG_FD_194513 | JGI IMG/M metagenome (GOLD analysis project Ga0307515, IMG submission 194513) | Populus trichocarpa ectomycorrhiza microbial communities from riparian zone in the Pacific Northwest, United States - 17_EM | ecosystem: Host-associated > Plants > Roots > Unclassified | place...
TTGATCTGTAGCCAAATCATATCCCAAATACGACGACTGGGTAAAGAACTGTTGGATATCGGTTTCGGGTCTGCTGGTGATGATAATTTTCAGCCACGAAGCACGTGTAGCCGCGCCTGTGAGAAGCTTCAAGAGGCGTGGTCGACTAAGATCGTCGCCGCATTCGTCGAATGCGTCGATGACAAAGACATGGAAATCGTTTGGGTGTTTAGGAAGTTTATCGAGCAGGTCAAGGAAGAATGAGTCGTTCATTGACGCCGGTGTCAGGTTTGGGTCGTTACGAAGACAATTTGCCACAATCTTTCGAAAGGGGGGGAAGAGTACCGCGAGCTTGAAGATGAGAGTCGGGAGGACATTCCTGGCCTCGCTCAAGTTCGGATCATCTCTCCGGCAGAAAAAGGCCCCAGCAAGCTGCCTTTTATCATGGAGACGTGCACAGATCGAATGAGCTAACGATGTTTTGCCGATTCCGGGTAAGCCGTAGACCCAGTATGTATTGCTCTGGAGAAGACCCTTCTCCTGTGATTCATTGACTACCCAATCTACGATTTCTTCGAGGCGAGATTTGCGGGTATCTTTCATACAGCTGAGGGTCCGGTCATACCCGGTCTTGATAGGTTCAAGCCGGCTGAGTAGAAGCTGTTGCTCTACACAAAGCTACTAAGAATGGGCTCACGCGATATTGGGACAATGTGTGCTTACCAATCCCTTTGACTGCGCGCAGGGCCTCGACATCGACTGCACGCAGGAAGTCTTCAATGACGCTTGCTAACTCTTCACCCAGTTTCTCCATCATCTCTTTGTCCCTCGAATGAAGCAGCGCTTCTCTTGTCCGCTCTGCGATCATCAGCATTTGCGGAATCCAGAACAGTGACAACCTACTGAATCGCCCATGCCTGACGTACTCGCATAAAAATTTGGCGATCGTATGCATTACTTCGAACATTCGCGGCATTATTTTATCCAAGATATCTGTCTCTTCGCTGACGATTTCGTCTGCGACCTTGTCCGCCAAAGGCGAGACACGCCGCAACTGATCCAGCAGGCTCGGTGGCATCTGATCGTATTTGTTTTGTTCCTTCAGGAGCTGAATGATCAAACGTTACCTCTGGTTTTGATACGCCAGTAGAGAGCACGAACCTCGAATAGGACTTTGGCAACACCGAGGACAACCTTTGCGATCGGATCCAACTAAGGGGTGTCAATGTCCTGCTGGTATCCAAACGGCAGAGCTGACCTCAGCGAGCGCAGCGCCAAGTTGAATCCCTCTTCCCAAATTCCTCTCCACCGATGTACTCATCAGTGGGTTGTATCTCTCCATCAATGCTTCAAGTTCTTGGAGCGACTCGCGCAGAGATTTCGCCTATGCGGACATTGTTAGCTGGCTGAGGTGCGCAGGTGGTAAAAGTGACGAACGGTAGCACCCGCAGTGAACCGTAATTCTAGAGACACATGGGTCTTTCCAATGGCAATGTCCTCTGCCCTTTTGTTAGACATGAACGGATGAATCGGTCATCACGACTGACTCTGTACAATAAACTCATGATTTGTGGTACCCCAATATTCATCGGAGAGCCCTTGTAGGTCAATCTCTTCGTTTGCCTGTGTCTTCTTCTCTTTAAACAGAAGCATTGCGACCCTTTGGATCTTCACGTGCATTTTGGATGTCGGGGAGATATCTCTACGAACACAGAGCCCTCAGTGTGTATATATAGCGAGAGCAAGGGACGTACACGAGTTGGATTGGTGTCCAGTCATGGGTAGCATTCTTCCGTAATTCTATCTTCTGATTTCCCACAAACAACACCAGGTGATATACCGAATTCCGACCACCTTGCAGAGTGATTTCTGTATGACGCGCAAATCAGCGGTGTGACCCAGATCGGAGTGAAGCGCCGCACGATCTAAATGTAAGCTTTTCGGTGGTCAGACAACAATTCTGCGCTAGCTGTCTGGGTGCTCACAAGTGGACTGGCTTGGGTTCTTGAGTGGCCATGTTGGTTTGCCTTCGTAGACTTAGAGCTAGCTGAGGATAAGGAGAGGGGAGAAGGTGCAGATCGGGCGTTAAAGGCCACTTGGAACGTGGGATCAGTGAGGCAGATTGCGGCTACTCGAAGGGTGAATGAAGAGTGGATTGAAATGCGGCCGCCTCGCTGTTATCAAAGAAGCGCGAGCATGTCTGGCGATGTACAATCTCTCGCTGTGGTCAAAGAAGCGCGAGCCAATGATGTGCCGTATGTCCAGCGATGTACAATCTCTCTCACCGTATCCCACTCCCTTGACACCGCCACAACCCTCATCCGTTCCCTCCACCACTATGTCCTCAAACCCGTCCTCAAATTGGCTCACACCTTCTGTCCATCCTCGTTCACCACACCACACATGCCACCGTTTTGCCGCTCTACCTACCAAGCACAACCACAACCACAACCCATTGCCCTATGGACTCGCTTTCACCGTCCACTTCCACACATGGATGTACTCTCCAAGGTGACGCACTAGGCTTGAAGCTACTGCCCCCGACCCGCCGCACACCACAAGACCGCGGAAGTTTGGAGTGGGGACCGCGTCGAAATTTGACGATGACGCCCGTCGCGCACTTGCCACCAATCATTTGCATTCCACCTTCGCGTTTTCCTCTTCCTCTTCCTCAGACGAAGACGACGACGACGACAACTTTGCGTCCCCTTGTCGTTCTTCCAACATCGACCATGCGGTCAAAGAGGCTATCAGTCAAGTCCAGGTCTGAGTGCTCTTCTACTCACTTTAGCGAGTTCTCTAGCAACGAGGAGGAAGGGTTGCTTCTGGAGAGTGATGACTCGGGAAATGATCTGAGGTATGCATTACACCCATTTCCCACAGTGAGCAAGCGCTAAATGCTCCAATTCTTATGTAGTAAAAGGCCAGACTTTTCCTGGCCATCCTCTCGTTGCCTATCCGCCTTCGTGTCGGCTTTGCGCTGCGGTTTTCATGTTTCCACATCTAATCAACATCCCATGTGTAATACAGCCCCAGCATACCACAGTAGTGCTGTTATTAGAAATCCACCCCGTCTCTCGACCTCCGATCCACACCGAACCCACTTCGATCTTCTTGACCTTTCTGCGGCCAAATGTGGTTTTACCAGCACCGACAAGCAACCCGAGTATCAGCACACACCGAAAGTATCAACCCCTACCTAACGCAACCGCCGCCTCTCAAAACTAGCCATTCTAAAGGCGGCAATCTAATGCCGACCAACTCACGACACCCCCGCTTGACCTCGGCCTCATCCATGACCCTCAACATCGTTCCATCTCACTCCACTACATTACAAAGCCATGTGCCTAATCCGGTCTGGAGCCGTACGGCGCACACACTACACTGCTTTCACGAATTCTAGAGTACTCGATCACAATGGCCTGACTATGGACTCCATACTATCCCCATCTTGAACCCCCTTTCCCTACCCCCTTCACCCCCTTTGAAGTGTCACCACGCCGCGGATCCGTCAGTGACAAGCACACGTCTTTGGCAAACCAGATGGACTCCGCGCTGAAGGACACGTTGCAATGGAGGTTGTTGTCAGCGATATTGGTCGTGGGATTCCGCCCGAGAAGCCGGAGAGCACCTTCAGAGAATTCGAGCAGCTCGACGCCACTGCTGACCTCTGCTGACCACAGACCAGGGACGAGACCAGGCTTAGGTGTGTGAGCAGACATATCCATCTCCTCTCATTATTGATTATGTCGTAGGTCCTGGTTTAGCAGTAGTCCCGAGGATCGTCGAACACTTTGGCGAGCAGCTCCGAGTTGATCCTCGTATTGGTGATGGATCTCGGTTCTTCTTCTTACTGCCGTTGCCCTTGGCCGACCTAAATGCGTTCCATTCGCGACCTGTCTCAACCCTCGTCCAGACTATGGAAGCGCCAGTGGGGGAAATGGCGAGATCAACAGCCTCCTATCGGCAATCTCAATTACTCATATGATCCCGCATGCTCCCTCGACCAGTTCCAGGCCAGTGCCTCGTCGGCCAGGGCCACGAAAGGTCACGCCGCCGTCGAAGGGAAAACTCGAAGTAGGAGGCCCTGTGTTCCCTATCAGACCACTCAAAGTAGACGAAACCAGAATAGAATCTCCTATAGTCTCGGCTCAGAAGCAGCAGCAAAAAGCACAGACTCACCGAGTTAACTTCCAACCTCTTCAATCGCACATTCAAAAGTGTCACCATCTCCGTATCCTTCTTGTAGAGGATTCTCCAATCAGCTGCACTTTTGGTCATTTGTAATCCTGATGGTTATAATAATGCAGGACGACCCAATCAATGCCAAGGTGCTCCAAAAGCGTCTTCATTCTAACGGCCACCAAGTAGCTCATGCCAGCAGCGGACAAGAAGTTATTGGCGCTATTTCCGGGGATCGAGATTTCGACTGCGGTTTGATGGACATTCAGTGAGCATCCATTGGGTCACGATGCTAGAGGTGTATTGACAAAGGGCATTTCAGAATGCCTATAAAAGATGGCTTCCTCGCTAGACAAGCCATCCGAGGATCCGAGGCTTTCAATCTCTTGCAATTTCACTCAAAACCTGCCCTCACCATCCATGGTCGTATCCCATCTTCGCAGTCTCCGCTTCTTTAGAGGCAGTTCAACGGGAGTATATAGAGTCGCTTTCTATGGATGGCTGGATACCCATCGACTTCAAGCGGATAAACGTCATCCTCAAAGACATTACCAACCCTGAGCAACAGGCGCCAGGAAGCGTGGGAATCTGGTAGATGATTCTCCAGCACCTGTCCCATCTCTCTGCCCCTCGCCCCGGGCGACGAAGACGCCAATATTCAGACTCCTGAAGAGCCCGAAGACGGTCAATCGAAATCACGATTGCCGACGTCGCATCCGTATTCTACATCAGCACAATATTCATATCATCGCCGCCGTTCAAACCACTTCTCGAAAGTCGTGCATAGACAACCAACCAGCGAGATGTACACGGCAGGGCGCACGGAAGACGGAGAATAATCCAAGAGGGGAGTTAAACCGATAGATGCAATGGGGAGCGACAAAGACAAGTAAACAGTACAAGTAAAGTAAAAGAGAAATTGAACTAGTATTCGAAAGCAAAATTGTACATCGAAATCGTGAATATTCTTTGAGCAGCTAGATAATCAGGAGACGTTCATAACTGATATCAAAGGTGATTGGGATTGAGAAATTGGAGCTGAGGTGCCACAGAACACGAAGGACGTGCAACTCTGCTGGAAGGGCCGGGGGGGAATTACGAGATATTCTTCCGGGAGATGGAGGGGCAAACACAAAAGCAGCGGTGGGCGGCGGAGTCTAAAGAAAGCGTGGAAGAACGAAACGGAGCGAACGAAAAATACACAAAGTCGGTTGGACCATTTCATCGAGAAAACACGGCGAGAAAATGAGAAGAGCCTTGTGTGACACACTTGGTTTAGGACCAGGGAGACGAGTCTTGGAGTGGTAAGGAGAGTGGAGCAAGCAGGCGCGAACGGCGAAGAGCGGGTTGGTTGCTCTTGTTTCCTCTCAGTATATCCACGGTATTGTGCCATGGGGAGAGGGGGAGGAGGGTAGATGGGGCGCTATGGGTCGTAGTGTTGGGTTGTTGACTCGAGCGCAAGAAGTACAATGTCGAATGTCGAGGTCGCCATAGAGCCGCGCGACTTCCACAGGCGGCCGTTGTTGCGCTGGGATTTGTTGCGGGTGATATGTACGATAAGGAGTCGGAGTCGGAGTCGGATTTATGTGTGTATGTGTGTGGGTCGGGGGGTCGTATGTCGAGTCGAAAGAAGCTTGCGTAAACCGGTATTACACAAGCTCAATTTCATTCCCTAACCTCCTAGGTATACCTGGACGCGTACGCTCCAGCACCACCAGTCACTGTAGCAGTCGCAGCCGCGCCGGGAGCACGGCTCGCATCGCCCACGCCTCCGACGACGGACGAGAACAACCCAACGCCCGAGGAGTCTCCCGCAGCTGAACGGGGACGACCGGGTTCTCCACCTGCACCACTTCCGATCGTATTGTTGCCACGGCCGAAGCTGGGGAGGCCATAGAGTGAGTCTCCATGGAGGGTATCGGGCGCAGCGGGGAACTGTGGGCTCGTGTCGTCGAAATGGAATCCTCCAACATCGAGAACACCACCAGGCGCGGCACTTCCGTTGCTCATACCCATTCCAAGTCCACACACAGCACCACCAAAGCGGTCCATGCTGTCCAGTACAATGATCGAGGGGCAAGTCATCATAACCGCCGCCTCCACCGTTGTATCCACCTCCGCACGAGTCAGGGGGCCAGAAGAGTTGGAGTCTGCCGCCGTAGCTGGTCGCCGAGGACAGAAGGCGGCCCAGCCCGCCCCAGCAACTCCATATGCGGAATGACCCATCCTCATACCGCATCTGTAAGGGTGTCCACTGTATCTACCACCATAGTAGCCATATCCTTCGCCCCCCAAGGGGCAGTGGGGGCGAATACACCCCACAGTGTCCGTACGCCCTCCTCCATTCTGCATGTATCCACCTCCAATACCGTGGGAATAACGTGCCCCGTAGGTGTTGGGTGGTGGCAGGCAGGGCCTACAGCTGGTGGGATGGGCCGCAGTTGACGAGCTGCTCCTCTGTTCGGACTTGGACCACCACCATTGTTGAGAATGATACACCGAAGGCGTTCAATGATGTGGTTGATTGATCGTAGGCCAAGGGTCCTTCAGGGACTGGAGTGGCGATACTCGGGGGGTAGTGGCTCCCGGGTTTTGAGACGAACTGCGGGGTTACAGACACAGCCGGAGGGGCGGGTTTGGGGCGGCGGAGGAACGATCTAGAAATGGACATGTAACGGTCAGGTAAACAGAGGTATCAGGAGCAGTAAAGATACGCACTGCCGGTCCTAACTCAAGCGGGCCCTACTGCCACAATAGCGCGCTCTGCGTCTGCCTTTCAGACGAATTGGACGAGACCGCATGACTTGCTGGGAGGGACTTTGACCTAGGGAGACGTGTGTATTAGGGACAACAGGGAGAAGCACAAGAGATAAGACGAACCACATACGTAGCGGATTGGACCAAATGGCGCGAAGAAGGTTCTCAGGGTGTCCTCGGGGATGAGTGGCGAGCACCCACCTACAAAGACCTACTAAACCGTTAGTTAAAGTTGCGGCGGCATGGGGGGTTCCTACAAACACCGTTGGTCCGAAGGGGCACTCGGGTCTGGAGCCCCACTGAGCAAGTACTCAAGCACGGTACGAGTGTGGGGGTTTGGGGAGAAAATCCAGGGGAGGCAAGATGCCGGGTTTATTCGGATGAGGGCCTTGCGGACGGTGCTGACCATGCCGGACCACGGTGTTGGACAGCTGCTCGATGCAGGAGACGAGACTCGGGTACAACTCATTGCGGTAGATGTTCTTTGAAATCTGAGAATCAGCGAGTGTGCTCGTGACACTACGAAGGCGTTGGATCGTCGGGGGGGGCGACACAACAGGGGGGATATTGCCGGCCTTGCAGACTGTGTCGGGGACTCTTCCTCGTCAGCAGTTGCAGCCTTGTTCTTAGCCGTAACATGCGACAAGCGCACTGAGATGGGATACCGGAAAGTCAGAGAGGACACATTTTGCAAAACTGAAAACATCACATACTGGGGCGAGATTTGCAGTAGAGGCCTTGCATCTCGGTGAGTGAGCAGATTTGATCGGGGGTGGGGAAATCGTGAGATTGGGATTGCGGAAGACATTGATGAGGTCAGCGTTGGTGACATCGCAAGCAAGGTCGCCGACGACGATGCTGTACCTGGGGTTCCTTTCCGATGGGGCGGTTAGAACTTGGAAGAAGAATTGGGTGGGGCGAGGGAGCAGCATCGGGAACAAATTGCTTCGTGGCAGACTCGAAGGGCGGCTTCTGGACTAGCCGCGATGAGAAGAGCGTAGCCAAAGTTGTTGGGATGACGGCTACGGCGGGAGGACGAGGGTGTGCGAGGAGGCTGCAAACGTGGACGAGGTAGTGCTCGTCTATCCAGGGCTCCAGATTACCAAGGAAAAGGGTGGCATCTTGTGGGAAGTCGTGGTGCACGGGCAAGTGGGAGATGAGGCCAGTGGTGTCTGGCTGGGCCGTCGTTGATGTTGGGTGAAATTCGCGGATGTTGTTGTTGTTGTGATATTCGTGGTTGGATCTAAGCTAAGTAGGTTGATAGCTAGATATGGGCCTTATAAACTTGAAAGGCAGCGACGGGAGCAGTTATCGACAGGCGAGACGGACGAAGGCGAGTAGCGAAGAGAAGACGTGGCTACTCAAGCCCTCTGTAGCTGCAGGGAACAGTGTCGACTAAGAGAGACGGTGAGCGAGCGACAGGACGGGAGAGAGAGAGAACAAGGCCAAGGCTCGGCAGGAACAAACGAACGAAAAAATACAACGCGTGGAGCCAAACAAAGTTTGCCACGATGGGCCGTAAAATCACCGATTGCTCAAAAAATTCTGAAATGGTCATGGAAAGATCTATAATGATATCTATATTAAGCCAGAATATTTTTGGAGCATACCCGCTGCGCACACTCTCCCTGAACCGGACAATGGGCTACCGAAGAAGTAGTCGGGACCTGAAGGAACGCGCAATATTCCTTCTTGACCACCTTGAGATATGCCATGATACCTGTGAAGCCCTAGGTGTGTCATTGGCTTCTCTGAAGTGATGGCGGAACAACATCTGGGACCATACTCCAGGCTAGGCGAAACAGAAAGCTATTAAATGAAGAGAGGATCAATCAAGTTGTTTATCTCTACTATATGACACCATCATCACACCAGACAAGGCCTGGGCTTATTTTGGTTATGTCATGCATCCGTTAGACTAGATAGCAAGCAAGGCGTAGCAAGCAGAGTGTCTATATACATAGTAATAATGATACTTATGTACAATGTGAAGAAGTGAAGGGAATGCGTGTCTGCTTGGAAAAAAGGATCGAGTGCATACCTGGCCGATGATGTCGTCTTTTTCAGTCGTTTCGAGGTCTCATTGGTTATAGATGGTGTCCTTCACCGTTTAGATGCATTTGAGCGAGTCTGAATGGTCGGGGTCATTGCGACGGGCATTGGGTAATCGAGAGGGCTTGCAACGGGGACAGAGTCGTTCTGGGGGAATAAAAACAACGTCATCACCAATAAACACACTCTAAGACTCAGTGCGCACCTCTTATGGGGCGTGCTCGACGTCTCTTTGGGGAAGCACTGACAGCCACCGTCGATCGAGGTGGATTGTCGGGCGCAAGAGGTGTGGAAATGGTGAAGGAGGGGTAATACTCGTCGGAATCCGAGTCCCCGGCGTCCTGTGAATCGTCTGAAGCGCCCTCGATGAGTTGCAAGGCTTCGTCGTCAGGTAGCGTCGCTGTGCATTGCACAGCTTGAGAGAGCAGACCGAACAATTCTTTCTGTACGTAGGAAACGGAATAGCGGGTGCATGAAGCCCAACGCAATTTTGGTCAGCGTCCGCGCGTGTGTGTTTGTAGCGGTGTGACCGTAACTGACCATGACGAGGCTGCGGTGATGCCATTACAGCGGCGAAAAATAGTATGATGAACATAGAAATGAATATATATTTTTAAAGGAGCGGCGGGGATGATGCTGAATTTGGGCCAAAATCGAGTGGTGGTCAAGGGTTTGTTTGGCTCAAGGGTGGACGCAAACGCGATTCGTTCGTTCGTTCCTGCTGAGCCTCGGCTTCGTTCTCTCCCGTCTGTCGCTCGCTCGCCCACCGTCTCTCTTAGTCGACACTGTTCCTTGCAGCTACAGAGGGTTTGAGCAGCCACGTCTTCTCTCCGATACTCGCCTTCGTCCGTCTCGCCCGTCGCCTGTCGATAGCTGCTCGCGTCGCTGCCTTTCAAGTTTATAAGGCTCATATCTAGCTATCGACGTACTTAGCTTAGATCAAATTACCACCACAACGTCCGCAAATTTCACCCAACATCAACAACAGCCAAGCCACCGCCTCGCCCGTGCACCACCGCCACCCTCTTTCTTGGTGATTTGGAGCCTTGGATAGACGAGCACTACCTCGTCCACGTTTGCAGCCTCCTTGCAAACCCTTGTCCTCCCGCCGAAGCCAACACCTGTCTTCCCAACAACTTTGGCTACACTCTTCATCACGGCTAATAGTCCAGAAGCTGCCCTACGAGTCTGCCACAAACCAATTACTCCTCCCTCGCCCCGCCCAATTCTTCTCCAAATTCCAAACCACCCCACCGGAAAGGAGCCCAGCCCTGCCATTGGGTACAGCACTGTGATCACCAACATTGCTGGCGATGTCACCAACCCTGACCTCATGAATGTCTTCTGCAATCCCAATCTCAGTCCACGTGACGATTTCCCCACCCCCGATCAAATCTGCGCACTCACAGAAATGCCAGACTTCTACTGCAACTCTCACCCCAGTATGTGGTCTTTTCAGTTTTGCAAAATGTGTCCTATCTGACTTTCCGGTACCCCATCTCAGTGCGCTTGTCGCATGCTACGGCTAAGAACAAGTCCGCTGATGAGGAAGAGTCCCCGACACAGTCTGCAAGGCCGGCAATATCCCGGTTGTCGCCCCCCTCGTAGCGTCACGAGCACAGTCGCTGATTCTCAGATCTCAAAGAATTAACTACCGCAACGAGTTGCACCTGAGTCTCGTCGCCCGCATCGCGCAGCTGTCCAACACCAGGTCCAGCGTGGTGACCACCGTCCGCAGGGCCCCCATCCGAATAAACCCAGCATCTTGCCTTCCCCTGGATTTCTCCCGCTCAGATTCAATACCGTGCCCACCAAAACCCCCACACTCGTACTATGCTTGAGCACTTGCTCAAACCCGAGTGCCCCTTCGGACCAACGGTGTGTATTAACCCCCCTGCCGCCGCAACTTTAACTAACGGTTTGGTAGGTCTTTGTAGGTGGGCGCTCGCCACTCATCCCCAAGGACACCCCTGAGAACCTTCTTCGCACCATTTGGTCTAATCCACTACGTATGTGGTTCTCATCTCTTGTGCGTCTCGCTGTTGTCCCTAATACACACGTCTCCCTAGGTCAAAGTCCCTCCCAGCAGATCATGTGGTCTCGTCCAATCTGTCCGAAAGGCAGACGCAGAGCGCGCTATTGTGGCAGTAAGGTCCGCTGAGCTGGGGCCGGCAGTGCGTATCTTTACTACTCCTGGTGCCTCTGTTTACCTGACCGCTACATGTCGATTTCTAGATCGTTCCTCCGCTGCCCCAACCTCGCCCCTCCGGCTGTGTCTGCAACCCCGCAGTTCGCCTCAAAACCCTAATAGCGGACCTTCCGGGAGCCGCTACCTACCAAGTATCGCCACTCCAGTCCCTGAAGGACCCCTGACCAGCGATCAGGTCAACCACATCATTGAACGCCTTCAGGGTATCATTCAAGTCCGAACAGCGGAAGCTCGTCAACTGCGACGCATCCCGCCAGCTGTGGGTCGTGCCCACCACCACCTAACGCCTACGGGACACGTTATTCCAACGGCATTGGAGGTGGATACATGCACAACGGAGGAGGGGCGTACAGACATTGCGGGATGTATTCGCCCCCACCGGCCCTTGGGGGCGAGTTCAGCCACGGCGAAGGATATGGCTACTATGGTGGTAGATACGGCGGCGGAGGGCGCGGTTATGATGACTTGCCCCTCGGTCGTCATCCTGGTGGTGCTGCCTATGGAAGATTTAGCGTGTTACGACGGCATGGACTGCTTGGTGGGTACTGTGCGTGGACTTGGAATGGGTATGAGCAACGGAGGTGCCGCGCCGGGTAGTGCGCTCGGTGTTGGAGAATTCGATTTCGGCGACGCGAGCCCACAGTTCCCCGCTGCGTCCGATACCCTTCGTGGAGACTCACTCTATGGCCTTCCCAGGCGTTGGCCGTGGCAACGGTACGATCGGAAGTGGTGCAGGTGGATGGTCCCCGTTCGGCTGCGGGAGACCCCTCGGGTGTTGGTGGGCTCCTTGGGTTGTTCTCCTTCCGCGTTGGTGGAGGTGCGAGCGATGCGAGCGGTGCTCACGGCGCGACTGCGACTACTACAGCAACTGGTGGTGCTGGAGCGTGTGCGTCGAGGTATACGTCAGCAATTAGGGGATGAAACTGAGCTTGTGTAACACCGGTTTACGCAAGCCTCTTTCGACTCGACATACAACCCCCCGACCCACACACACATACACACAGAAATCCGAATCCGACTCCGACTCCGACTCCTTATCGTACATATCACCCGCAACAAATTCCAGCACAACAACGGCCGCCTGTGGAAGTCGCGCGGCTCTATGGCGACCTCGACATTCGAC
>Ga0307515_10019254_pt1 | contig 12302 bp, 7 predicted proteins | sample 17_EM_MG_FD_194513 | JGI IMG/M metagenome (GOLD analysis project Ga0307515, IMG submission 194513) | Populus trichocarpa ectomycorrhiza microbial communities from riparian zone in the Pacific Northwest, United States - 17_EM | ecosystem: Host-associated > Plants > Roots > Unclassified | place...
ACATCAGCATATAAATATTCAAAATCAAAGTGAACCAGAACCCTCCCCCGAAATAAAAATGGGCAGGCAAGGTTGCTTTACACCATCAAGTCCTTATCTGCAAAAGGCACTTGCTCACTGAGAAGATAAGATATTTTAGCAAGAAACAAAACAAAAGGTTCTTTTATCAGAGAATTGAACCTTGAATATATGTAGAAAGAAAGATGATGTCTGCAAACAATAAAAAGCATATATGAGCAACACTATCAGAATTCACTTTCCATAAATTCAATGCAGGCTTCTATAGACCAAAACAATTTTTGTAGTTCAAGAAACATCTGTATCAATAAAAAAAGCTATAAATTGTCTCTAAAAATTTAGAGTGTTTGCATTTTAACAGACTCACATTATGTGTGTTTGACGCGAGCAGAAAAGACCAATTTTTTTTAATTTATTAAATGATAAAGTAGAATGAAATAAATATATGGATTTAATTGTTCTTGTTTTTGTAGTTAAGTAATAATTAACAAGTACATTATAGTAAAATACATATTTCTTTGTGTGTTTATTTCATGATGTAATAGCAGTAGTTAAATGTACAATATTTCAATTAAAAATCACTAATATTAATATATGTTTTTTTTAGTTATTTTATAACCTTAATTTAAAAAGCATTCTTAACCAAACACATTAAACTACTTTTTATTCAACCTCAATTTCAATCACAGTTTTAACCAAACATCTATTTTTCCAAACCAACCTCAACTAAAAGTATTTTTTATAAAAATAATTTTTTAAAACCACAACCACAACAGTTACCATAATACCAAACACAGTCTAACTCAGTAGTGGCATTCATATATTTAGGACTTTTAAATATAAAATTATCTTTGTGTCCATATCTTTTTATAATACCTTGTGTTTTTATACAAAATTTATCTCTAAATCAGGTTCTGTCAAACCTAATTTTTAACTTTTCATGTTATTATCTATTTCATTAGAAATTACTTGACTACATGATCAAGAGATACACGTCATAAAAGAAGAAAAAAGATTTTCTCACACTTATTTAAAATGCAATAGTAATGTGGTTTCTTAGAATGACAGAATTACTCTACACGTGCCTGGGGTTGAAACAAGCATTCATTTTAAAGTAATGACTTGCATCAATGGAAGCGACGTTTGGAGATCTTCTGACTTGTATCTATTTCTAAAAGCACCAATAAGATTGAGTTGTTACTATGAAATAATGTAAATGAAGGATCCAATCAATTCACGGCCAAAGAACGCAAAAAGTTTAGTATCATTGGTCCATTTCTGAATTATCCAAGCAGATACATGAAGTAGTAGCTACATAAATCTCATATGGAAAAGAATATCGCATAAAGATTCAGGCTCTGGGTGTGGGCATGCCTGAAGTCACACTCCTCGCCCCAAAACAAACCAAAAAGAACAAAAAAAGAAAAACAAAAAAGAGTGAAACTATTTCTGGATACAAAGCTACCTAAAAGAATCCATGAAGTTCAAATCATTGAGATCAATCAATATGAGAAAAAAACATCGCTTTATTCGCACCGCCGTCTCGAGGACCTTGCTTCAGAGGAGCCAGCACTGAATGACAACCTACTGTTAACTCATTCAATAGGGAAAGAAGTTGACAAGTTTCTATTTTCATTTATGAGGCCCATCTTTCATCTATAACGAGAAATAAATACTGTCAAAATGGCCAGATTGCATCCAGCACCATGTATCTTTCGCCATGTGACCTTTGTTCGAATTTTTCAAACTAGACCTTGTACCTCAGAATGCATACTCGTAAATAGCAGAGGCCACACCATCTTCATCATTGCTGGCACCAATAACATTAGCCACAGCTTTTGTCTTCTCTGATCCATTGCTAAGAGCAATGCCTAGAGAAGCCAACTCAAGCATCTCGATGTCATTTTCACCATCACCAATAGCCATTATCTAAAAATTTACAAATTAGAAACAATCCAGAATATGGTCTAAAGAACAGGCATGTCAGACCAAAACTCGGAACTATAAGGTGGTCACAGGTTTGGCCATTCATCATTTTCTCCTAATGAAAGAGAAAGGGCCATTAAAGAATATGAAACTATGACAGTAAGTAAATAAAAGAGAGACTCCAACAGCAACTACTGCAAGTCTTATAGAGATTTTCTTTATTCTGGAAAGAAAAGATGGCAAGATGAAAAACAAAAGGAATACAGAACAGATTATATCTTCCCATACCTCCTTTGCAGTGACACCCAAATGATCAAGCAGCAATTTTACACCACTCCCTTTTGAGGTTCCAGGGGGGACAATTTCAAGCATATCTGGAACAGCTTGCACAACATTGGCACGGCCTCCAGTTGCTTCTGACCAGTATGGCCGCAGGTTCATAGCCACTCCCTCAGCAGTGTCTAAAAAGATCATCTTCTGTAAATTGAAAAGATGTGAACCATTATAAAAATAAACAAAACCAAAGGTAGAGAGGATCTAGTTTTCTAGGGCTTAATTATACAGCTGCAAGCATAAAGGTACACAAATACATTTAACAAGAGTGTGGGATCCATAACTCCCAGTTTTTTAACAAATGAATCAGAAAGAAAACAAGACAGGATCAATAATTGCCGTTTGTTTAAGAATGCAATCATAAGTGAAAAACTATGTTCACGATTTTCTGAGGTACAACGAAAATAAAAGATTGACATTATAAAAAACTGAAAAGTAGCCACTCAGTTGATTTGAATAAAAGATATCATGGCTAAAACCATCTGCTAAACACACACCTTAAAAACATGTCAACCTTTTTAGGTTCAAAACATCTACACCACTTTTCTTTTGATACTCCAAAAAGAAAAATGAGACCATATTTGTGCAAATACCTGTATGTCCGCAGCAGACAAGAGATGCTCAACTGAAGGCATGATCTCAGCCTGTAAACATTTTCTCATAAATCATGTGTCTATATGGAATAATTGCTCAGCCAGTACCAGAGAATTGTTACTAGAGTGAAAAATATTCACCTTTGGCTCATGATATACAGTATGCAGTAAATCAACTAGAGGGTGCTCAAATAATGTCAAGCAACGATCGTTGCTGAATGCAATAAGAGGAACCTTGTGCTCCCAAGAGTAGAGACATGCCTACAATTTTAAAACCAAGAACAAGTACTTAGTGACCAACAATGATCCTTAAATACAACCAAGAGATCCACATGCCTTGTAAAGCCATTTAGCTTCGGTTCTTTCTTTTCAGTACATAAAAAAGAATATCATACTGGTTAAAATCTGCCACCAATAAGAGTGGATTACTATGTTTTTTATAAAAAAAGAAAAAAAAGAAAGAAAGAGTGGATTGCTTTATTAACAATATGAAATGCAAGGCAATCATATTGTGGAAGCTCCATGAACATTATACCAAGTTATATCAAGAACATGAACTCTATGGACTTTTTAGAAGGGGGGAGGAAAATTTAGTGCTGCTGTAAACATGAAGATGAGTGAGATTATCGAAATATGGTCTGACAAAAGGTCAATCAAACTAGAGTAGAAGGGAAAGTCTGTTGCATAGAAAACACTTGTAATTTGATACTAACGACTTCCCTAGATGAAAAGGTTGGGCAGCTCCAATAAAATTCAGGGAATTCTACAGCTGCAACAGCATCCAACCACCAGAGAGCCAGGAATATCCAATCCAGGACAGAGCAGGCAGGCAAAACTCAACTGTACAAGACTAGGACAAATAAACAGTGTGCAGCTAATCTCAGATGGCATTATGAAAAACTCAGAAAATAACTGCCCTAGACAACTTAGCAGTGACAGGTAGCTGCTAGCTACAATGAAACAGCAAAATATATCACATCCAGGTGACCAGGAGACAAAAAAGTCCAATCACCCAGCAGATATTTGTCTATGTGTGTGTGTGTAAGGCCCCTTCTCTTCTTCTTCACTATTCTGATAAAATTCATGCATAGTTCAAATCCAATTGCTACCATATGATATTTCTGTATGAAATACCTCTCTGCAGACACTCAGATCCAAATTGCTTCTAAAAATTTCCCGACCCTGTCTACCATAAACAATTAACCCCTGAAATAAACAGAGACCATCAATAAGTGACAACAAATGAGTCAAAATCAACATCTAGGGGTTGAACATGACAGCATACCATGGAAGCAAAAGTATGTTAGCACGAACCTTTAAGCTTTGCAGCATTCAGGAAAGTGGGAAAATTGACTTACTTTTATTTTAAAAACAATATTCATAGGGGAAGATGAAAGCATATCCGAGGAAAACTAAAAGCAAAGCAGAAGCAAATGTAAAACTGGAAAGAGAAATAATAGGGGGGAAAGTATGTATAACAATACCTAAGAAGACAAATCCTTTTTTCTCACTAAGGTTCTATAGGTTTGCAACGCATCAATTTCATGATACTAAGATAATAACTTAAGCCAAGTAAATGTATAGAAGAAATCCTGTGTATAAGAGGCCTCAAATTCACACAAATCCTGTGTATGAAGTACAGATTGGTAAAAAAAAAACCTTCTAACTAACTGTTACTGATCCAGTTTGTTCATTAGAAATCCAATGTTCATTAAATCTATTGTAAGCCTCTCCTGAACTCTTGCAAGTGAGAATACCTAAACTCCCCTGGGCTTGCATCAAATTTAGGATTGGTTTCAAGAAGAAAGAGGCGAAATAGCCTCAAGCCTGATAGAACTTGGCTCTTTTCTTTAAGGAGTGAAGAATAAAGAAACCTGCTAAATATTATCATTCTTATTATCTTAATGAAGCTAGATAGGACCCCTAGGTCAATTTTGCATAACAGATAAAGACGTTCCAAACATGCTGAGTTTAAGAAAAACTTGCATGTATAAGCGTAAGCACAAAATGAATATTCATGCATGCATATGACCAGCAATTTGAGAATGTCTTCGAGAAGAGAACACTATTTTCTGTTTATGATGTACAACTTGAAAATTGTTAAATTGATGACATCCATGGTAGAAAATGCATGACCACAAAAGGGTGATTAGATGATATGGGGTGTTTGGCATAGCTTCTGCTTTTAGGTGCTTTTCAAAGGTGCTTCTAGCTTGAAAAAAGCATCAAATTGATGATGTTTTTAGTGTTTTCTGATGGTTTTAATGAGTTGATGTCAAAAATGAAAAAAAAACTGAAAAAAATTCATTTTGATGCATTTTTCAAGCGAAAAACACTTTTAAAAAGCACCATACACTACAATCCCAAACACCCTCGAAGAGATAAAGGAAAACCTGTAAGAAGACACCAGGAGAGAACTCTGAGATAACGCCATTTTTACCAGCTAAATCTACCGCCTTCAAAATATCTATCACAGCAGGACGTGCCTATTCAAGATTTCAGATCAATAACTAGCAGCAAGATAAGTAACTGATAAGAAACAAATAGAACAAAGAAAGAACAATAAATAATAAAGAGGAGCCTAGCTAGTGGATAGATAAATAAAAAACTAAAAACAAACAGTAACATCCAGCACCTGTTAAAGAAAATGAAAACTAAAATCTGAGGGTAATACGAATGGGAAAACATAGCTAGAAGTCGAGCATATGCCTATAAATAATGTGCTGGCTGGTAGTTAATGAACTAGAGATGAAAGGGTAGAATTGCACAGTTTCTTACTTTTCCAGTCGCGATCACCACTTTCACACCTCTTGACAAAGCCTCTTTCAAGGCCTTTGCATTGGTCAAGGAGATTTGGCTTTTGCTGTTCAGCAACGTTCCTAGCAATCAGGAAAGTGGGGAGACAAAGGAAACATTAGAATCCAATGTTCAAAACATGTGGATATCCCATCAAAAAGTATGGGTCACCTCACCATCCATATCGCAGAAGATATAGCTGAATTTTGGTTTATAGAATCTAAGACTGCCTTCTTTCTTCCTGTCTTTTAACAAAGTAGTGTAAGATGATGTCATTGCATGATCATGTATTCATATCTTTGCATGGTAAAGCACATTGTAGCTCCAAAATAAATAAAAATGTAAGTATGCATCCAAGAAGTAGGATCCTCTCAAAACCAGAAAGCAATTTTTTTCTAATTAATACAGTGAAATTACCATCTGAACTTTCCATATGATGATTCATAGTAGTTTCTGCATCGTATGCACTCTGAATTAATCCTTTCCCTTTCCAGCCAAGACTCTCCAAAAGAACTCCCTCCTCCTTATCCATTTCAGCTTCAGCCTCTTCACTAATTTCATGATCAAACCCTAAAAGATGCAACAACCCATGAACCTGCAAGTGTGGTAAAGTAACCAAGGGAGTCAAACTACAAATTATGAAGTTAACCAACTACCCTAATACAGTGAGCACAGACATCCAAATTATGTATAAAAATCATAACAGCCAAAAAGAGATGTCAAAACATGTAATTGAAGACTGAAGTAAAATTTGCACCAACCAGGAGAACACGAGTTTCATCAATAAGAGTATGTCCTCTTTCCTCGGCTTGTCGTGCAGCAGTCTCAACAGAAATCACTATATCACCCAACATAAGCTGCAAAGAATAAAAAACAAAGAGTGACCAACCCATGTTGACACTCTAAATGAATCCTGTAAATAACTAAAACTATGCATTTCTCACTTACAATTGGTAGGTCAAGGCCAGGCACGTGTTGTGACATTGAAAGAACATCAGTTGCATGATCCTCATCCCTCCATTCCTTATTAAGTTTTCTAATAAACTCATCATTGCAAAGCATCACAGACAACTCAATGCTGTCAAACCCACCAACATCAGTTATAGTTTCATCCCTTGTTTTGAAAGTTGAACTTTTTAAACTATCAAATGCTAACTTCATTGCCGTTGGCACATTTAGTCTAAGCAATTCTGCTATACTCTGTGCAACACCAACCATTCACAACAAAACACAAAACCCATTTGTCAAGATCACCAATCAAGTATCAAAACACATAAATTTATCTTTACAGACAAGAAAGATGTTTCCTTTACCAATATTTCAGGGTCATTAGGGAGGCCTTCTTCAATGCAAATGCTAACACTGAGCTCCAAATCCTTCTCTTTACTCCTCCTCGCCGCCGCCGGCCGCTGTCTGACTTTCCGGTAACCTCTATGGGAGGCCCAAACCGTGCACCTATAATTTTCTTGAGAAAAAGTTTCGAACTTTTTATTAAAGAGTCCAGTATTAGTTAACAAAAGGAAGTTAAAATTGCTGGGTTTTGGAGCGAATGAAAGACTCGAAGGAGAGTGGAGAGAAGAGAGAGTTGTGGCCGGTAAGAGAGTAGGGAGTGGGAGAGGGGTGGAGGCGCGTGGAACGGCACGTGCCATTGAAGAGTTGCGGAGGAGAGGAGAGAGGCGAGGGAGCATATAGTAGGATCTTTTTTATTTGATTTGGTGAATGCGAGGCTGGATTTGTTTGTTGTGTCGGATTTTTTTTTTGGGAGTGTCTGGTTGGGACGACAGTGACATTAACGAAGTGAAGGCCACAGTTTGTGTCTGTCTGGAGAGAACGGTGGATGTAGAACTCGGGATGATTTTTTCTGCATGGTGTTCACGCTTGGAACGACATGTCAGTTGCTCTTTTATTATCACATTTTCAATAGTTTTAATTTTTAAATGTTTATTTTGGAATATAAATATTAATTAACCAAAAAAAAATCTAAAAAAGAGATGGTTTTAATGTAATTCTCTCGTAAAATACTATTTATTTAAATATTTTTAATTTATATATATATTTTTTAATTTCAATTTCATCATTCAATAATAGATTTATCGGTGATTGAGTTTCATAATTTTTTTCAATTTATTTTTTATAAAGTTATTTTAGTCTCATAACCTAAACCACAAATTTGACTGGTTAACTTGGTTGACTCGAGTTTTTTTATTTTTGTTTTCTAATTGTATTTTTTTCTGAATTTCATCCTTCAATATTGAGAGTTGATTGGGAATTAGGTTACAGTTTGCTTTCTATGAGAATATCTTCATCTCATGACTCGAGTCACGGGTTTAAGAGATTAACTCAAGCTGTCTTAAGTTATTTTTGTGTCCTATTTTCAATCAATTTTTCAATTTCATCCTTTAATATTAGATTTATTGGAGATTGAGACTCATAATTTATTTTTATTTAATTTCTATTAGGTTATCACAGTCTCATTTCCCAAGTCGGGTTTATTGAAAATTGAGTTTCATAATTTATTTTGATTTGTTTTATATAGGGTTATCGTGATCTCATGACCCTACATACAGATTGACAAGTTAACTCAAATTGATCCAATATATTGTCGTCTCAATATTTATAAAAATAAAGTCATCTTGAATATTTATTTTGAGTCGAACGATGTTTTTACTAGTTATCTAGATTCTATTTTGACCTATCAAGTTGACCGAGTCACATCAAATCAATTCTCATACGGTTTAAATTTTTTTCACTAGAAAAAACATTAACAATGCTAAGATATTTTCCTTATGTGAAAAAAAAAATGATTTAACCTACAGCATAGTGTAGGCCAATGATCTAGTAAAAAACTAAAAGGAGTGGCCAAAACACTGTACTCATATGCATTGTTCACCCTCTCACATTTACTGTGGATCCACTATTCAAAATTTTGCTTTTTTTTAATTTGGTCCTCGATCATTTTTTTGCGTGGTGGCATCTTTTTTTTTTTTTTGCCAAATTAAGGACAATTGAATCAAACTTATCGATTAAGGATAAAATTGAAAGATAGGGGACCAAAGTAGAAAAAGTTCCATAAAAGGGTGATGGTCTCAAAGTTCACACAAGAATTTTAATGAGTTTATCTCAATCTCATAACTTGAACCGCGGTTTTGACCGGTTAACTTGGTTGACTCAAGTTTTTATTTCTTTTTTCTAATTGATTTTTTTTTTAGAATTTCATTATTGAACATTGTGTTGATTGGGAATTAGGCTTCGTGATTTGTTTCAGTTTTCTTTCTATAAGGCTATCTTTATCTCATGATTTGAGACACGGGTTTGACAGATTAACTCGAGTTATTTTTTTATGTTTTTTTTTCAATTGATTTTTCAATCTCAATTTCATCCTTCAACATTAGGTTTATTTGGAATTGAGATTCATAATTTATTTTAATTTACTTTTTTTTATTAGGTTATCCCGGTCTCATGACCCAAGTCAGGTTTGACAGGTTAACCCAGGTTGACTTGAGTTATTTTTTTTTTAATTTCATCATTTAACATTGGGTTTATTGGAAATTACATTTTATAATTGGATTGACAAGTTAATTTGAATTGATCCAATATGTTTTCGTTTCAATATTTATAAAAATATAATTATCTTGAATATTTATTTTGAGTTAGACTATTTTTTACTAGTTATTCAGTTTATATTTTGACTTGTCAAGCTGATCAGGTCACATCAGATCAATTCCTATACAATTTAATTTTTTTCAACTAGAAAAAACATCAATAATGCTAAATGTTTTTTTATGTGAAAAAAATTGATATGACTTCTAGCGTAGTGCAGACCAATGATATATTAAAAATCTAAATGGTGTGACCAAAACACTATATATATATTGTAACACCTCCATCTTTTTTGTTTACAATTTTCATATTTCCAATTGTCTTATATGTGAAATTTCAAGTCATTTTTCCTTTTTATGTACAAATATACACACACTCAAATGCATAGTTTTGAAACTCGGCCCGGCCTGACGGGTCGACTCGGGGCTAGAACTGGGTCGGGTTTAAGAAAATATAGGAAAAGGCAAAACCCGGGGTGACCCAGCTTACCCGACGGGTTGACCCGGCGACCCGGTTGACCCGGACAAAAACTCGGTTGCAACCCGTTAACTTTTGTTTTTTTGTTTTACTAAAACGACGTCTTTTTTACTTTAAAAAAAAAGAAATTGACTCGGGCGACCCGGTCAAAACCCGGAATCTGGGCCTTGGACCGGGCCGGGTTTAAAAACTATGCTCAAATGTATACACATGATCATGGTTAGCTGCAATGCTATATTTCAATCTTTATTATAATATCAAATATTTTATTGAAAAATTTGGTAGAGTTTTTCTATACTTGAACGGTACCAAGTTATTAATATAAACCTATACATTTCTAAAACCATTTCACAATCCTTTATCCAACCGTCCTAGAATCATAATTCATTTTCCCAACATCATCTCAATGAAATTTTTCCACATATCATATAAGCAACATTATATAGATAAATAACTAAATAAGGAAAGTTTACATTAAAGTTCAAAGATCATGTTATATTTACTAAATAAACTTTAACTAACTATTACATATGCACTAGAAATAACATTACTTAGTTCACAAGCATCAATATATAAATCTACTTATTTACAATCCATAATCATAGATTAATGATTAAGTTATGAATATCCTTCGTATGGGTTTCATTTATTAGTAAGTTACATTACAAAAAAGTAGCCAACATGTTTAAATTACATCATCATCATCACTTAAACAAAAGAAATACTATATAAGAACTACCGTTCTGTTCGAGCCTGCAATAAACCTGAAAACAATATTCATTAATTTTTTTATATAAACATCAATCTATGATAGATTTCAATTTAATACATTTCCACCATCTTTTGATGAGCTTTTATCTCATTATTGTACTCATTTAACTATCTTAGTCATATCATGAAAATTCTTATTCATATTACATTTAATTCATACTATGAATCGTTTTCTCAAAACATCTTTAACTCGTTAATTTTATATTCATATTCCATGACCATTTCTAGTTCACATCATTGTTTTAATTCGTATTACATTTAAATTTAACATATATCTCGTAACTATATCTGGTTTGCACCATTGTTCCAATTTGTATCACATTTAATTTCACAACATATTTATTCCATATCAAATTTTTTGATTAAATTTATTCTGATTGAATACACGTGTTCTCTTAACAGATAAATTGTCATTTCAACTTCTTGCGCAATTAACTACTTAGCTTGATCTCTTAAAATTTGTATTTATCATTATCATATTTCATTGTCTCATTTCATTTTTTATATAACTCTTCTATTATCCTTCATACTATTTTAACTCATTTTCAAAAAATTTAAAGCTGGCATTTTAGTCTAGCTTATGATTTCTAATGAAAACATTCCCAATTAATGAAATTTCGATCGAGCTTCTTCTATACAAACCATATCCAAATTTTATCCTGTAATTTCTGGCATAAAATTTGTCACAAATCCTGATATCATCATCACACAAGCAACTCCATATAACAACCTGAACTTTAAAACACGTTTCAAACAACTCGTTGGACATGGATCATTGAAATCCCTCAAATATTATTGTTTTAATATTGACAATCCGGCTTCCACTAACATTTCATTACTAATTCGATGAGTTGGTAACACATGTTAAAAGTTCCCCTCAGGGCCACTAGCCAAATCATATATATCCTAGTTATTAATGCAACTAACACCACTAGCTCCATTTCGGACAATTGATTTATCTTTTAAATCAATTTCATGGTCTTATTAAACCATTTTACCATGTCAAATGTTCTGGTCATCAACCAAACTGATGTCACTAGTCTTTTACCGGGCACTAGTCCGATTACTGAGTAACTAGTTTTGTTGTCTATTACTAGGCACTAGCCCCATTACCGAGTAACTAGTTCCCTTGTCTATTACCGGGCACTAGACCCATAACGAGGTAACTAGTTTCGTCACTCATTACCGCCCATTGATCCCATTACCGGGTAACTAGTTCCACCGTCCATTTTATTAATGAAGAATCAACACTTGATTACTAAGGCGTAATCACATTTTTAGATGACAACCATCAAAAAGAAAATACAAATCAATTGCAATCAATTGCGAGCAACTCGTCAATTAAGTACCTCGACACCTTTAGCTCCTTTTAACTAGTTCTACCAGTTATCTAGTTTCACTTTTATTGAATCATTATCCACTCGTCAATCAATTACCTCGACACCTTTAGCTCCCTTTAATGCAGCTAATCAATTGTGATAGTTCTTATTATTCACATTCATATCGTTATTCATATCTTTATAGGCAAATATATTTAAAGAAAATACAATTTAAAAAGGATTCAAGGAAACTCTATAGATGGAGCAAAGTGCATGGCACCTACTTGCATCTTTGTCTAGTTGAGCTTTTTCTACATTAGATGATCTTGCTCCAGGTACTTCTCTAAGCTAATTTAAACGTGAATTCAAATTTCTTTGACAATATATTCTCCTTCTTCTTTTCTTTCTTTGGGTTATTTTCTCTTCTTCTTCTTCTTCTTCTTCTTCTCTTTCCTAAATCATAACTATC
>Ga0307515_10019255_pt1 | contig 12302 bp, 4 predicted proteins | sample 17_EM_MG_FD_194513 | JGI IMG/M metagenome (GOLD analysis project Ga0307515, IMG submission 194513) | Populus trichocarpa ectomycorrhiza microbial communities from riparian zone in the Pacific Northwest, United States - 17_EM | ecosystem: Host-associated > Plants > Roots > Unclassified | place...
TATAGGTTAGGTTAATATTAAAGATACTTAACGCCATAAAATATAACAATAAGCTAAGTTAGTATAGTACTAAGTAGGAGCAACCTATAAAGAAATAGGAAAAGGGCTAAGCTATATACTAAAGAGATACTATAAGTATAGTAAGAAACTATAGTTACTAGAAAGTAAAAAGCTGTTAGAGTATATAGTATAGGACTATAAGATAGAATTGGAACTAGAAATAAGTCTAAGGTTCTTTCCAATCTATAAGCTTACTAAAGAAGAAGGTGGAGTATTAAAAGAGTTTATCTAGGAGAACTTATAAAAGGGATACATTAGGCTATTATAATTATTAGTGGGTTATCCAGTACTGTTTATACTAAAGAAAAATGGTAAGCTAAGGCTATATATTGACTATAGATAGTTAAACAGCATTACTAGAAAGGATAGGTATTCTTTACCCTTAATTAGCAAAATCTAAGATAGGATAGGCAATGCGCAAATCTTTACGAAGATAGATCTAAGATAGGCGTACTATTAGATTAAAATTAAGGAAGGCGATAAATAGAAGGCAGCCTTTAGGTTAAAGGAAGGACTATATAAACCATTAATTATATAATTCGGGCTTATAAACGCACTAGTAACGTTTTAGAAGCGAATTAATAATATATTAGGAGAATACTTAGATAAATTTGTTATAGTATATCTCGATAATATTATTATCTACTTAATAACTAAGGAAAAATATGGAGAACACGTTAAATAGGTCTTAAAGAGACTATAAGAAGAATAGATACTAGTAGCGATTAAGAAATGCAAATTCTTTACTAGGAAGACCAATTTCATTAGATTTATTATTAAACTAGGCTAACTTAGTATAGATCTAAAGGGGATTAAGGCTATAATAAATTGGTAAAAACTAAAGAATATTACGTAGTTAAAATTGTTCTTAGGGTTTTGCAATTACTACAGAAGGTTTATAGCATAATAGTTAAAGGATATTAAGCCATTTACGCAATTAACGAAAAAAGAAGAACTGTAGATATAGGAAAAGGAACAATAAGAACTATTTAAAGAAGTTAAGAGGTTATTTACCTAAGAGCCAGTTCTTAAGATCTATTAACTAGGACTAGAGACGGTTGTAGAAATAAATATATTAGACTTTATACTAGGGGCATACTTTATATAAAGGCATCCAGATAGATAGCACCCAGTAGCATACTATAGTTGGAAGATAACACCACTAAAGTTAAACTATAATATCTATAACAAGGAGTTATTAGGTATAGTTACAGTACTAAAGAAATAAAGAGTATTCTTATAAGGTATAGAAGAACTATTTATAGTTAAAATAGATTATAAAAACCTAATAGGATTCCTAATAATAAAGGAACTTAACTAAAGATAGGTTAGATGGGTAGAGATGCTTATAGAATACTATTTTAAGATTTAGTATACCAAGGGTATAGATAATACGCGAGCCAATGCGTTAAGTTAAAAGGCTAAACTACAAAATAATAAAAAGCCATTAGGGGCTTTATTGCGAAAAGATATAGATAAATTAATTAGATATAATTATCCAAAAATTATAGCAACTTAAGAGGAACTAGAAAGAGTTTATAGGTCACTAAAAAGCTTTTAGGCACAAAGAATTCTAGAAGCACAGCTAAAAGATCTATAGATGGATATATATAAGAACTAAAAAGCAAAGTATATCCTAAGAAGCATAGTAGAGCACTTTATAAAAGATTTCTATAAGAAACTAACTTAAGGACATAATAGAGCTACGGGCTTAATGTTAAGACTTTAGGAGGAGTATATTATTAATAGAATCTGGAACCTAGCATAAAAGGTTATAAAGGAATATCTAAATTGCTAAAGAAATAAACTAATAAGGTATAAGCCATATAAAGGGCTATAACCTATTAAAATACCAGAGAGACTATAGGAGGTCATATTATAGGACTTTATTATTAAGTTGCTAAAATTAAAAGATCCTATTATAAGACAAGATTATAACGTAATCCTAGTAATAGTAAATAAGCTTATAAAGTAGGGATACTTTATAGCGTATACAGAAGAAATATTAGTAGAAGATATTACTAGAATTTATATTAAAGAAGTATTTATAAGGCATAGAGCATTAAGTAAAATTATATTAAATAGAGATCTAAGATTTATAGCAGCATTTTAGGAGGTATTCTTAGCAGAGCAAGGAGTTTAAGCAGTAACTTCTACCGCATATTATCCGCAGACAGACGGTTAAATGGAAAAATTAAATTAGACACTAAAGTAGTATCTAAAACACTATATTAATTACGCATAGAACAATTAGGTATTATTATTACTAGTTATATAATTTATATATAATGCAACACCACAGGAAGGAATAGGTACTTCACTATTTAAAGCGAATTATAGATATAAGCCAAGAATATTACTATTACCACATTAAGCGAAAAAGACGAGTAGTACAGCCAAAGAAAGAATAAAGAAGTTAATAAATCTTCATATAGACCTTATAGAAACAGTTAAAACAGTACAGCAGAGAATGAAAAGGTACTATAATACTAAGAGATCTAAGGGACCAGATCTTAAGGAGGGAGATAAAGTATAGCTACTATACAAAAATTTTAAAAGTTAATAACTAAGCAAGAAGTTAGACCACATTAGACTAGGACCTTTTAAAATTACGTAAAGGATTTCACCGGTCACGTTTAAGTTAAACCTACTAGCCAGAATAAAAATCTACCCTATATAGTATATCGCAATGCTAGAGCCAGTATATAGGAATATTAAGCCACTAGTCTATTGTTACGGCACTGGCAGAAAGCGGCAGCTATGGTAGACGTTATGGTAGACACAGGGCTTACGTAACTCTCACGTGACTAGGGATCGTATATAACTCCTCGCGTTGCTACTTATCCTTTCCTTTCCTTTTCTTTAGCTTTAGATTCTCGTTTATAGACAATCCAATTATATAGGCTTGCGCGACCCTTATGCCGTGCTTATGTCTCGATTAACTAAGTCGCTAATATTATCTAAAGCTTAAACCACCCTTTCTTCCTGAGAAGGAACTTAAATATATCTACAGGACTATAAATAGGATAAGGACATAGAATAGGACCCTAAGGACATTACTAGGACCACAAGGACAGAACCCAAAGGAAAAGAACAAAACCCTAAGGAAAGGACCTATAAGACACACATAGACTAGAACCCCTAAAGAAATTACCCGGAATTACCTAATACCCCTACTATTATACCACGAAACACAGCAGCAGGTAAAGCAGCTGTAGGACCTGTAAATACCTCAGATAAAGAAACAATTAATGTTTTAACCCCCTAGGCGGAACTTGCGGCAGCCAATACCGAAATTACACAGCTACGAGAACTGCTTAAAACTAAAGACACCCCTATATCTAGCGATGACCCATTAGACAGACTTGCTACGGTCCTTAAGGCCCTAGCCCAACGTATAGTATTAGCATCGTTATAGTCCGCGAAGGTCGCGGACCCCCCGTTGCTCATAGACGGAGCAGACCCTATATTCAATAATTGGAAGCTTTAGTTATAGGATAAGCTCAAAGTTAATGCAGACCACTTCCCTACTACTTAAGCTAAAATGGCCTTTGTCTTCGGCCGTACTAGTAGAGACGCATAGACGCATCTACGTCCGCGATACGCCTAGGACTTAGCAGAACCCTTCCTCTCTAAAGAAGAAATAATTAACTACCTATCTTCTATTTATAAGGACCCTTTTAGGGTATAGAACGCCCGCCTTAGCTATAAAAGTTTAAACATAAAAATAACGGAGACCTTTTCGGCCTTTTAGACCCGCTTCTTACACCTAGCCGGATAAGCCCAGATTCCCTAGAAAGACCTACTGCCAGACCTCTTTAATAAGCTTACCCTAGAACTACAGCGGGCCGTACTACTAGCTTTTACTACTATATAGACGTTAAAAGAACTTACGGACTATTGCCTGGCTATTAACTAAGGCCTCCGTTAAATTAAGGCACAAGCTAACTAGATAAAGGCTAGGAATCCCCCAAATTAAGCTATAAGTAATATAAGAATGGCCCGCAATACCCTAGTATAACCCGCAACGCCTACTGCGCCGGCCGCTAACCTAGCGACTAGCCGCGCAGCTACCCTTGCTGCGGGTCCGGTGTACACCCGGCCTATATACAGCGACCCCCGTATATAGGCCCTTAGCAATTAAGGAGCTTACTTCTTATACGGTTAACTAGGCCACCCTATAAGGAACTACCCAATAAAGGCAAAAATAAACGAGGTCCTATTAATTTAGGAGAATAATACGGAGTCGGAAAAAGAGAAACTCTAGAGGAAGACTCCTCTCTAGGGTTAAAAGGGATTGATATATTATATGTTAATCTAGGTCGGCTAGTTAGTAAAAGAAGCTGCACTATCCCTTGTACTTTATTTTGCAATAGATATTAAGTTTTAACCTCTGCTTTAGCTGACTTAGGAGCAAATGCCTTTACCTTAATTAACACTAAGTGCGCTGTAAAACTGGCCGACTTTTTTAACGTACCTATGGAAGATCTGCCTAAACTAATTCCTATTCGTGGGTATAACGGACGGGTAGGGCAACCTATTACAAGTATATTATAAATACACCTCCGCGTTAATAGAAGAAGGTAGTATAATATCCCATTCCTTATTACGGACCTTGAAAGCTATAATATGATCTTAGGGAGAAAATAGCTAGCCTATTTAGGCTTATAGCTTAATATACGGAATAGACGGCTTATCTAGCCCAAGACTATGCCTTTAACGCCTTCCTTTATAAAAGAAATCAGTATTACAATGGAGAACCTTGTACGGCCGTAGATAAACACCGTCCACTAGGCCAATACGATGCGTAGGGACTAGGCTTTTGAGAAGGATATACAGCTTGATCCGCAACGGATCCGTATACTATGCCGTCCCCAGACTACGTATGTCACGCCACCCACACTAGAGACTTAGGAAGTCAGTAGTGACCTAGGAAAGCCCCCTATGGAGAGCTTAGGCCTTAGGCAGCCATAAAGAATAGTAAGAAACGTCGGACGCTATACTGAACTGATAGATCGAAGGGATAACTTGTGGAAGATGGAATAGGAGCTAAGAAAGATTGCAAACCCTAGACTGTAAAATACGGTCCGGCAAATGGCTGTAAGAAAACCTGCGGACCTCCTACTAGTTGATATCTACTGTATTAATACCGTAGGATTCTACCAGAACTTGGTCCAGCCTAATACTATTGCTTTTATAACTAGCTTATACAAAATTAACCGAATACTTAAGGAAAAGGAAAGCAAGCTTAGCGGATAGGAAACCGAGCTTATAGACGAGGAGCTGGTAGAACAGAAACTACCCTATCGGTACTAAGAGTTTAAGGACGTATTCTCCAAGGCAGTATCCGATATGCTCCCACCCCACCGACCGTACGACTATAAGATTAAGATTAAACCAGATAAGGAAAACGTCCTCAGCTATACCCCCCTTTATGAATAATCTATTGCCGAATTACAGGCCACTAAGTAGTATATTATGGATAACCTGGTAAAGGGGTTTATTAAGCCTAGTTAGGCCCCATTTGCCTCCCCTATTCTCTTTACAAAAAAGCTAAACGGAGGACTTTGTTTCTGCATTAACTACTATAAGCTTAATAATATAACCCGCAAAGACCGTTATCTACTGCCCTTACTAGATAAGACGCTGGCCCGAATAAATAGAGCTAAGGTATTTATAAAGCTTAATATCCGCTAGGCCTTCTACCAAATTAGGATGGACCCCGGATCTGTAGACCTTACTACATTTTGGACTTAATACGGATTATATAAATGTAAAGTACTCCCCTTTGGACTGACTAATGGACCTGCTACGTACCAATAATATATAAATAATGTACTTTTTGACTACCTTAATGACTTCTGTACAGCCTACCTGGATAATATTATAATTTACTCTAAAAACGAGTTAAAAGACAAGGAGCACGTCTATAAGGTCCTACAACGGCTCCGTGATACTAGCCTCTAGGCCAATATTAAGAAGTTAGAGTTTAGTATAAAGCGAATAAAGTACCTAGGGTTTATTATCAGTACGGACGGAATTAAGGCAGACCCGGAAAAGACGGCCGTAATTAATTAATGGGAACCACTATAGACCGTAAAAGGGATATAGTTATTCCTAGGCTTTTATAACTTCTACTAACGCTTTATTAAGAATTACAGCAGAATTACTCGGCCCCTTAGCCGCCTTATAATAAAGGACCAGCCCTTCTACTTTAACACCGCATATAGGCAGGCTTTTAATGAACTTAAGAAACGGCTGGTCTCCGCTCCTTTACTTACCCACTTTAACCTAAAACGGCCCTTAATGCTAGAAACGGATGCCTTAGATAGTGTTATTGCTAGCATTTATTCCCAGGAGCAGACGGACGGGGAATGGCACCCTATTGCTTACTACTTAAAGACTATAGTAGATGCTGAGCTAAACTACCCAATTTATAATAAAGAAATGTTGGCTATTATCTATAGCTTTCAGCACTGGCGAGTATAGCTAGAAGGGACCCCTAAACCTATCCAAGTGGTTTTAGATTATAAGGCCTTAGAATATTTTATAACAACGAAAGCCCTTACGGCCCGGCAGGCGCGCTAGGCAGATATCCTATCTTAGTTTAACTTTCTAATTATATACAGGCCAGGCGCTACTAACTGTACGGACGCTCTTATAAGGCGCGAATAGGACCTAGATAACTAGATGGCCGTAAAGGTCTTATTATAGACCTAAACGCTACTATAACCAAAGCACCTTAACCCTTAAATACGGAAAGAACTAAGTACTAAATCTTTAAGCGCCGAGATATGTCCTATCAACCCTACGGAATTCAACCTTATTGATAAACTACTGCAAGTAAACCGTACGGACCCTTCTCTATAGGAGTACCGCGAAAAGGCAAAGGATATTACCAGCCCATAGTCCCTTGAAAATGGACTACTTAAGCACTGGGAACGGCTAGTAGTAGTAGAAGAAAAGAACTTACGAACCTAGCTTATTACCAAAGCACATACCTAGGTCTCTATAGCCCACCCCGGAAAAAACAAGACCTGTAAGATTATTGGTAATCGTTACTACTGGCCCGGAATGGTTATAGATATTAACCGTTATATAAGGAACTGCAACGACTACCGTAGGTTTATAATTCCACGAGATAAGACCCTAGGACTATTAAAGCCACTCCTAATACCAGAGCGCCCCTGGCAGCATATCTCTATGGACTTTTACAAACTACTAGTAGACCGTGACGGGTACGATATGGTTATAATCTTAGTTAACCGTTTTGGTAAACACCCTTTCTTAATCCCCTGTTACAAGAATATCGATGCTAAAGAGGCGGCCTAACTATATATCCATTATATCTACCAAATTTATGGACTACTAGACACTATTATATCAGACCACAGACCGTAGTTTATATCGGCTTTCTGGAACGAGTTTACCTAGATCCTAGGAATTAGGCTAAAGCTTTCTATAGCATACTACCCCTAAACAGATAGTTAGACGGAGATTATAAATTAATACTTAGACTAAAGACTCCGGCCCTTTATTAACTACTTCCAAGATAACTAGGGCAAACTACTACCTCTAATAGACTACGCCCAGGCGACCCTACCCTATAACTCTACGGGATTTGCACCTATCCAACTAGAAATGGGGTATCTACCCCAAATAAGCTTTGACTGGGATAGGCCAGAAGGACCACAGACTGTACGCGAGAAACTGTCTTATGAGGAAGCCTAGCAGTACGCCAAGCGCTTAGAGGAAGCCTGGACGGTAGCCCGTACGAACCTAAAAAAGGCTTAGAAATTAATAAAACAGCAGGCAAATAAGTATAGGCGCGAGCCCGACTTTACCGTAGGTGATATGGTTTAGGTTATAATAAAGAACTAGAAGACGGAACGGCCTAGCCGTAAGCTTGATTATTAGATGGCAGGACTATATAAGGTCCTTAAGAAAATAGGCAACTTATATAAAGTAGAGCTCCCAGATTCAATTAAGGTTTACCCTATCTTCTCGCCGGATAAGCTACGGAAGGCTATAAACAACCCATTACCTGGACAAAAGAACGAACCCCCCCTGCTAATTTAAGTCAGTGGCGATAACGAATAGGAAATTAAAGAGATACTGGCCTATAAGCTAGTAAGGAAAACGCTAAAGTACCGCGTTAGTTAGAAAGGCTATAACCTAAATCCTACCTAGTACCCTGCATAGAACTTTATTGGCAGTCCCCATAAGCTTTAAGAATTCTATAGCCGTTACCCTAATAAACCGGGACCGCTAAAGTACCTAGACGAATAGATGGAATGCTAGCATAATAAAGATAATAAGCTACCGGAAGAGCATAAAGATAAGAACGCCCTACGGGCATAATACGGACATATAAAGCCTAAGGGCAGGCTTTTACGGAGGGGGGGGTAATGTTACGGCACTGGCAGAAAGCGGCAGCTATAGTAGACGTTATGGTAGACGTAGGGCTTACGTAACTCTTACGTGACTAGGGATCGTATATAACTCCTCGCGTTGCTGCTTATCCTTTCCTTTCCTTTTCTTTAGCTTTAGATTCTCGTTTATAGACAATCCAATCGTACAGGCTTGCGCGACCCTCATGCCGTGCTTATGTCTTGATTAACTAAGTCGCTAACATCTATAAAGCAGACACGTACAGAGGATAAGAAGAAGACAAATAGCAAGTTTCGAAGATCGTCAGTTATAAGGACGTCGACAATAAAATATAGTATAAGGTAAAGTGGACAGGCTACAATAAGACTACCTAGGAACCACTAAAGAATTTAAAAAACGCTATAGGAAAGGTATAAGAGTATCGGAAGAGATCAGGTTAGGCAGTATTAACAAAAAAGGATCAAAAAACAAGTCACTTAAGGGGGACCCAGGAGGAACAGCTACCAAGCTATTTAGAATTATTTCCTTTATAGGGGAGTCCGTCCTTTTATCACTAAGCTCCTATAGACCCTATTCTACAAGTTTTACTCCTTAGAACGAACCTTCTTATAAACTTTCTTAAGACAGAGGAGATAAGCAGATATAGCAATACGGGCCTCTAGAGCCTTCTGCTCCACATCCTAAGAATATTCCAACTTAGCAAGGGCTTAAGTCAGCTCACCGTCCAGATAAACAGCAGTAAATTAAACATGAGACCCTATAACAAATTACTTAGGGAACTTGAAGACTATTAAGAGTTATAGGACGCGCACACTTAGCATTAGTAAAAGAGCGAACGTTATAAGACGAACGAATATTCGCTTTAGTGCACTCTAAGTAAAAGGAAGGTTGCTAAAACAAGGGACTTACCATCGCAATATAGACTAACCCCTCTTTCGCACAACAAGAATACAGAGACGGTATTATTTCACCTAGCAATAATATAGTAGCAATAGTACGTATACAACGTTGCGCGTATAAAGAAGAAGAAGCTTTAGGTATAATAAGTAATAATATTAACTAAATTAATTAAACGGATATTATACCTCTAGTAAACAACTTAAAGATATTTGGGATCTTTAAGGACAAAGATAGGAAGGAGGGAGATGGTGTTACGGACGCTTTAAGTACACTATTATAACTACTCGGAGAGGAGTTAGAAGAAGCTAGTTAGTTAATATAAGTACGGTCCAGTATAGAGCCAGTGGAACTATATAACGAGGGATAGTAAGCAAGTTATATAATATACTATATAAGGAACGAGAGAAATAGAAGGAACTTACGTACCTTATATATAATGCGTACCTTATGTATAAGGAGGGTTTCCTAGAAGTATGGTTATATATTTAAAGGACCACAGTCCCTACTCTAGATAGTTCTTTCCTTATAGTAATTCTTAGAATACAATTAGAGTTAATCTGTTAGGCAACTACTCCACCAGTTATTATTACGTTGTTAACTTTTATACTTGCATTTCCTATACACCTAGCCTAATAACAAGCCCATCGTAGTTCTTGCTACAAGGTTCTGTTACAGGTAGGCTTTTTTAAAGGGGGGGGTAATATTACGGCACTAGCAAAACTTTATACTGGTAAGTTGCTATAAATTGCTACAGATTGCTATATATTGCGATTATATAACGTAAAGATCTTATAAAATACTAAACGGCGCTACTTTTTTTCTCTTTTCTTTTCCCTAGTTTTAGATTCTTGTTTATAGACAATCTAATCACATAGGCTTACGCGACCCTTTTACCATACTTATATCTTAATTAACTAAGTCGCTAACATCTAATATCCCTAGCCTTTTTTTATAGCTACGTAGGGCCTAAGTTCTCTATTAGGGACTTAGCTAGGCTACTACTAACTTCCTAAGTCTTTAGTACGGGTAGTATAATATAGGCAGTTTAGGGGCGGCGTAGTATACAGATCCGTTACGGATTAAGCTATATATCCTTCTTAAAAGCCTAATCCCTACGCATTACATTGGCCTAGTAAATAGTGTTTATTTATAGCCGTATAAGGTTTTCTATTATAATATTAATCTCTTTTATAAAGAAAGGCGTTAGGGGTATAGTTTTAGGCTAAATAAGCTACCTATTTTGTATATTAAGCTATAAGCCTAAATAGGCTAGCTATTTTCTCCTTAAGATTATATTATAGCTTCTAAGGTCCGTAATAAGAAAGGGGATATTATATTACTTTCGTTTGTTAACATAGAGGTAGATCCGTAAGATAGTTATAATAGGTAGTTCTATCCGTCCGTTATAACCGCGAATAAAAACTAGTTTAGGTAGTTCTTTAAGGGGTATATTTAAAAAGTTAGCCAGTTTTATAGCGCACTTTATATTAATTAAGGTAAAGGTATTTACTCCTAAGTTAGCTAAAGCAAAGGTTAAAACTTAATATCTATTATAAAATAAAGTATAAGGGATAGTATAGCTTCTTCTACTAACTAGCCGACCTAGATTAATATATAATATATTAATCCCTTTTAACCCTAGAGAGGAGTCTTTCTCTAGGGTTCCTCTTTTTCTAGCTTTATACTATCCTCCTAAATTAATAGAACCTTATTTATCTTTACCTTTATTAGGTAATTCCTTATAAGGTAGCCTATTTAACTATATAAGAAGTAAGCTCCTAAATCGCTAAGGGCCTATATATAGGGGTCGCTATATATAGGCTAGGTATATACTAGGCCCATAGTAAAAGTAGCTACACGGCTAACTACTAGGTTAACTATAGAAGTTGTTAATTATACTAGGGCACTACGGGCCGTATTTATAGTACTTATGGCCTAATTTATAAGGTTTCTAGTTTTTAGCTAGTTAGTACGTATCTTAATTTAATAAAGGCCTTAATTAATAGCTAGGCAATAGTCTATAAGTTCCTTTAACGTCTATACTATAGTATAAGCTAGTAATACGGCCCACTATAGGTCTAAGGTAAGCTTATTAAAGAGGTTTAATAGTAAATCTTCTTAGGGAATCTAGGCCTATCCTACTAGATATAAAAAGCGGGTTTAAAAGGCTAAAAAGGTCTTCGTTATTTTCATATTTAGGCTTTTATAGCTAAAGTAGGCGTTTTATACTTTAAAAGGGTCTTTATAAATAAAAGACAAGTATTTAATTATTTCTTCTTTAGAGATAAAGGGGTCTACTAAGTCTTTAGTATATCGCGGGCGTAAATACGTCTAGGCGTCTTTGCTAGTACGGTTAAAAATATAGGCTATTCTAGCTTAGGCGATAGGGAAGTAGTTTATATTAACTTTAAGCTTATTTTATAATTAAAGCTTCTAATTATTAAATATAGGGTTAGTTCCGTCTATAAGTAGTAGGGGATCTACAACCTTTACTAACTGCTTTAGTACTATATAGGCCTTAATAAATATACTAAGGCGCTAAAATAGGGCCTAAAGGACTATAGTAAGTCTTTAGTTGTCTAATAATAACTTATTATTAGATATAGGGGTATCTCTAGCTTTAAGTAGCTCTCGTAGTTATTTAATTTTAGTATTAGTAGCCGCAAGCTCCGCCTAGGGGGTTAAAATATTAATTATTTCTTTATCTAAAGTATTTAAGGGTCCTATAGCTGCTTTACCTACTACTATAGTTTATAGTATAATAGTAGGGGTATTAGGTAATTCTAGGTAATTTCTTTAGGGGTTCTAGTCTATATATATCTTGTGGGTTCTTTCCTTAGGGTTCTGTTCTATTTTTTTAGGTTCTATCCTTATAGTCCTAGTAATATCCTTAGGGTCCTATTTTATATTCTTATAGATATATTTAAGTTCCTTCTTAGGAAGAAAGAGTA
>Ga0307515_10019257_pt1 | contig 12301 bp, 5 predicted proteins | sample 17_EM_MG_FD_194513 | JGI IMG/M metagenome (GOLD analysis project Ga0307515, IMG submission 194513) | Populus trichocarpa ectomycorrhiza microbial communities from riparian zone in the Pacific Northwest, United States - 17_EM | ecosystem: Host-associated > Plants > Roots > Unclassified | place...
GGTGAGAGCGCTTCCAAGAGCCTCTATAACGGCGAAAGAAGTGAAGTTTTCTGATGCGATCAGTTCGATTCCTCTGCATTGGCGGCGTTTTTCCTTCTCTATTAAGTCGTGGATTTCTGGGTCAACTGTTTGGAGGGAGGAGTTTCCCCACACAGTTACTGGATCCATGTTCGAGGGAGGGGGGAAGGAATGGGTTTGCACTTCGCAGAGGGTGGTGGCTTCGTGGCTGGCAAAGAGAGAGGACGGTCTTGTGGGGGGTTATAAAGGGAGGAGGAGAAGTGGGGAATTACTGTTTTGGGGTTTTTATTTGATTTAGTTTAGGTGGTATGAGGTGGCAAGAGCCTAAGAGGACCACCAGTTCATGCAAGCCAGTTTGGTTATTTTTACGTATGGCTTAGTTGTGATTTATGTCATTTTGGAGGTTTGACTCAAATGGTTTTTACTATAAGAAACCATTACCCAAAATAAAATAAAAAAATAAAAACATAACTACAGATAATTTTGCTATTTATTATTGTTGGTTGTGATGTATTTTAAAGTGTTTTTTATTTGAAAATATATTAAAATAATATTTTTTTTATTTTTTAAAATTATTTTTAACATCAATACATCAAAATGATTTGAAAACACCAAAAAAATATTAATTTAAAATAAAAAAAATAAAATATTTTTAATTTTTTAAAAATCACTTTTAAAATGTAAAAATAAACCGTGATTAGTAAAAAAAACAAAGAAAATTGAATTTTGTCAGCAATAATTGAAAGGCTCGGTTTTGCAAATATATTAATTTAAATTTGTAAAAAATTAGACTTCATATGTAAAATATAAAAAATTAGATTGGTTATAGCTATGGATGTAAAATAAAAAAAGTTAGGTTGGTTATAAAAACCTCACCTAATTATATTTATGAACACTTCTAATTGAGGTCAGCACCTAAACTTTTTTTTTTTCCTTCATCGTGTTCCAATTTTCAAAAATTATTTTTTTCTTTCTCAAAAATAAAATCCAAAAGTTTTTCGGATAAGAAATTAGTTAGTTGGAATCGGGTTTCCGTTTCGCTATTTCCAAGTAATACATGGCATGACATGTACTTCACACGTTAAAAGCATACCACATAAAAAAAATTAAAATAAACTATTTCATGTGAGTAAACACTGTACATTAGCCTTGATTGATGGTAGATTAATTATAACAGTGAATTAGTGTTTTTTTCTTTCAAAAAAAACTCACTAATGTCTTTTAGGAGTAAAATGATATTTTTGCTAGATTCATTTGTTATTTTAGAATTATTTAGGGTATTTTAATTTTTTTATAATTTTTTATATAGTTAAATTACTTGATTATCCTTAGAAGCAAAAGGAAATTAACTAAGATTTAGGAGCTTTTTGGAATTTCATTTTGACATGCGTAGTGTATCTACTCCAAGGTTGTTAAAATCGCATTTTGACTCGTAAAATCATATGATTTTACGAGTCAAAACATGCTTTATGTGCTGAATCGTTTGAAAAAATCAAAAATTGATGAAATCAAGTGAAATCATTAAAATCGGGTGAAATCATTAAAATCGGATGAAATCGCGCAAAATCATGATTTCATGACCGATTTTATGATTGTAACAAAATGCATGCATTGAAACAAAATGTCCCCCCATGGTCCAGCTGTCAAACACCTATTGGTTGTGGAAATGCACAGTCACGCCACGCGGTCTTTACTCTTCAGTCTTCAGTCTTCACTCCTTCTCTTTCACCGAATAAATCCCTAATCCCCTTCTCTAATTAACCAACCGAGCACCGGCAACCACAAAAGCGGCGACGACGATCTCCACAAAAGCGGTCACGGTCACGGTCCAGTCTTCACTCCTTCTCTTTCCTCACTCCAGTCTTCACTTTAGAGTCCAGTCAGCAGTGCTCACGGTCGCGACTTCCTTTTCATCAACAGCGACGACGATCTCCTCAACAGCTCATGGCTTCGAGCTTCCTCTTCAATCTTCATCAACAGTGGCACGCCGGAAACGATCTCATTTCTTTCCCATCATCAATAGCTGACGGCTTCCTCTTCATCAACAGCAGCAGGCGACATCAGGCCTCTTCACCGGTAGCCGTTCAGCCTTCATCATCGACGACTCTTCACCGTAAGTTGATTTTGCCTTCATCATCATCACTGCAGTAGTTGATTTTGCCCCGTAAATCATAATTGTATATTCCCCTGTAATAGATTTTGATTTTGCCCTGTTACCTTGTAATTATTAATTACAGTTTTGATTTTGCCCGGTCTTGTAATTTGTATATTTATAATGTTGAATTGAATTGAATTGATCAGGTGAAAATTGAACTGAAAATTATTGAATTGGACTGAATTGAATGTCATTTTAGTATATATCTTGATTGAATTAATTGGACTGAATTGAATTGAATTAATGGGGTGAAAATTAGACTGAAAACTGTTAAATTGGACTGAATTGAATGTTATTTCAGTATTATAGGACCGAATTAATTGGATTGAATTGAATTGAATTAATAGGGTGAAAATTGGACTGAAATTGTTGAATTGGACTGAATTGAATGTCATTTCAGTATTATAGGACTGAATTAATTGGACTGAATTGAATTGAATTAATGATTATAGGATTCCGTTTTAGTATTATAGTTTTTTTATTTGAAACATGAATTTTTTGTTAATGTATTTTAAAATTCCTTACGATTTTACGATCCGTTTTTACGATCCGAGTTTGTATTGTATTTTCCGTGCCGTGTCAAAATCGCGATTTTAACAACCTTGATCTACTCTATTGCTTTTAGAATTAAAAAGTCATTGACTTTGCTTTAGGGAGGGGCATGTTGATATTTGCATATTGGTTTTTTTGTAATTACCGGGTGGTTCTAGGGATGATTAGATAATTTAATTAATAAACAAATAATAAAAAAAAAGTTGTTGGCGCATCATGGAATTTGCCAGCGAGCGCGCCACCCCGTCGTTTTCAAGCGGTGCGTGTGGTGACTCATGACAGGTAAAAATCATCTTTATTAGTGTCTTCTAATTCACAACAACAAGGGTTACCTCTCCATGCATGCAGCATGTGTGACTTAATTCTCAAAGGTTTGGCAGCTACTAGCTTTTTATTTTTATTTTTTTCTTTTTCTTCCTCGGTTTCCATGTCGCCCATGTAACATTTCACACCAACCCTTCAAGTAACCATTTTATTGCTCTTGGAATTAAAAAGTCATAGGCTTTGCTTTAGGGGCATGTTGGTATTTTCATATTGATTTTTTTTTGTGATTATCAAGTGGTCCAAGGGTGATTTGGTAATTTGATTAATAAACAAATAATAATAAAAAGTTATTGGTGCGCTCATGGAAAGCATCAACGAGTGCGCCACTCCGTCATTTTTAAGCGGCGTATGTTGTGGCTCTCAACAAGTAAAAATTAGCTTCCTTGGTATTTTCTTATTCACGATGGCAAGGGCTACCTCTCCCTGTGGCACGTGTGACTTAATTCTTAAATGTTTGGCGGCGACTGGCTTTTTTTTCCCCTTTCTTTCTTGGTTTCCATGTCGCCCTTGCAACATTTCACATCAACCCTTAAGTAACTACTTTATTGTTCTTAGAATTAAAAAAAAGTCATAGGCTTTGCTTGAGGGGCATGTTGGTATTTTCATATTGGTTTTTTTTGTAATTATCAATGATCCTAAGGGTGATTTGGTAATTTGATTAACCTAGGTTTAGGAAAATCATCTGGGTTCATTTGTTGTTGTTTTTTTTAAAAAAAAAACTCATGTTTTCTAGTTTCTTCATTTAGCAATTGATTTAATTGGACATTGGGCTATATAATTGTTTTTTCTTTGTACAAAGTTTTTCATTGCTTTTAGAAATAGTCTGGTTATCTAAGGTTTTTTTTTCTTTATTATATTTAGCTTGTTTTAGAAGAATTTTTTTGAATTAAATTAAAGCAATTTCTCAATATGTATTTTTAAAAATATATCATGTAATATGTCACCATCTTCATTCATTTTAACATTTTTTAAGTTCAGAAAAAAAAAATATTTAACCCACAACGTAGTATAAGGTATTAAGTCATTTGTTTTTTTTTAAGCTCATGTTTTTTCGGTTTTATCTGTTAACATTTAATTTATTTGAAGATTAGGCTCTTTTTTTTTTTGGTTTATATATAATTTCATTCATTTTGAAAATGATATGGATTATCTCGGGTCTTTTTATTTATCATTTATTGTTATTTTTTAATTATATTATTAAATTAACTCAATTTAATAGATCATGTCATGTCAATCACCCAAGTTTTGAATTTTTCTTTCTTGTTTAATTGTTCAAGCCGCATCATAGTGCAAGACATCATTTTAGATTTGCTCGAATTCTTTTTTTTATTGAATTTTTTTTTTATTTCAGGTCTTTAATATTTAATTAATTTAAATTTAAATTCATAATTTGTTTTAATTTAAACTTCATAATATTTTCATGGATTCATATTATAAATTAAAAATTTTACAGGTTAAATATAATTGGTGTCGATCTACTGTATTAGTGTCTCAATTATTATTAATTTTTTTCAACAATTATAGATCTAACTTTTGACTTCCTAGCTAGTGGGGACAAAAGTAGATATGTTAAGGGCTAGATTTACAAAGCCGAGTAGCCGACACATTGAGGATCCACGTCGTCATATTTAAATTAATAACGCATCCATGTATTGGAAAAGACTGCTTATACTTCCTTTTCGTTTAATTCAACAGATCTTTTGCGGTGTCTGATATTCTTTCAACAGTTATTTTTTAATGTTTTTTTTAATATATTAAAATAATATTTTTTAAAAAAAAATTATTTTTATATTAACAAGTAAACACTAAAAAATATTAATATAAAATAATAAATAAATACATAAATACATAAATTTTTTCAAAAATATTTTAAAAATGTAAAAACAAATAAATTCTTTATTCGAGAAACATTTCCTGTGAGCCCAAAGAAAACTCATCAAGATCATTGCAAACTAGTGTTGTTATTGAATATGATATTTATTGTAATTTTAAAATATAATAATATATATAATTTGGTTTAAAATCAGTATTTTAATTAGGATTTATTTTGTTTTGGAAGCAAAGTTGATGTATCCTACTTTTAATCAAAATCAAAGGCAATTTATTGTGGGGTTTGATGTTTTCTTAAGAAAAAATAATTTGTTAAAAGCATATTAGTAATTATCAAATTGTCAAATAACACTTTTATTTGTGTGTATGTTTTTTTTTTATCTTAAATGTGTTTTGATTACATCTATTTTTAAAATAAATTCTATTTGGTATGATTTTTTGTAAACTAATTTAAATTATTCTTTAAATTTTAACTCTTGAAAGAATTTTTTACTTAAATAAAAAGATTTATTACAGAATTAAGTAAGAATCTAGATTTAATCAGAATTTAAGATTTTTAACTTTTGACTTTTTAATTCCAACTTATATTATATTTATTCTTGTTTTAAGTAACTTTTACCAAGAATACTTCTAATACTTAAAGTGACTTTAACTTATTTTTATATTTTTGTATTATGATTGAAAATTAAAAAAATATTTTCCATAGATTACACCAAATGTATACTAAGTTGAGTATTATTTTTTTTTTAACTTCAACTCAAATAAAAATATTATTTCAATATATTTAAAAAAGAAACCAATATCCCATTAAACATTGGCTATGCAAAAGAATTGATCAAACCTTATGAAACGCAGCCGTTTGAACCATTCATGTAAAGCATTCATGCGGTTCTCCAAAAAAAAAATAAAGGCAATGAGAAATTGTAAAGTGGAGGGCTTAAAATTACATGACTTGTGAATGGACAAACGATGGAAATTAAAATTTCCAATATTGCAATCGATGCTAGGCTTTGCATTAACTGCATCTTAACGAAAAAAATTAGGCTTATCAGTCAAATCCTTCTGTAGTTTGATTAATGTTAATTAATATTAGAATTTTTTTTTAATCAATCCTAGTTAAAAATATAAGAGGACAGAGATAAAAAAATCCTTACACTATTTGCATCGTATTTCCAAACAAAATCTAAAAATCAGTTGTTTCAACAGCTAATTTAACTGTTGGTCACATAAATAAACACGTGTAGTTTTTGTGAATGCGGTTTGAAAATATAAATTTAATAAAAAGTATAAATTATAGTTTTTTTAATTAATATTTCAAGAAAGAGTTTCTAGTTGCACCCATATAAAATTATAGTGTGCTTTAATTAACTAAATATTCTCAAATCTATATTTAAAATAAAATACAAACCACACCATACTGAATTATATCAACGAATGGACCTAACAACCTCAACTTTGGGTTGAAATCTTTGCAAACTTTCTTTGCTGAAAATTGAGTATTGGACAAGGTAAGGGCATCTATCTTTCTTTTTTTTTTAGTTTAATATTTATTTATTTTTTAGTTTAAGGGAATCTATCTTTGGTTGGTTGTAACGTGGTATATTTTGACATTGATATCTAACCGTATTTTTAAAGTTTTTTTTTTTTAAAATATTTTAAATTAATATTTTTTATTTTAAAAAATAATTATTATCATCCACGTAAACACGTCCATAATGCCTCTTCTAAATGGATGCTGTACGATGTGCACACCGTGTCGTTGTTAGGGTTAAGAAGCGGTGGTGTTGGAAAATTACACGAGAGTTGGTGGATTCGGGGGTTGTTGAGGATCCTTTGGTCATTTACCACCTCTCCTGATATTGACAGCAGGCATCCTTTCTCCCCACTCCACTACTAAAATGTTGGTGGCCTTCATTTCTTTAATCAGCAGAGTATGACCACATTTTATTCACCCAAAAATCGATGGAGTGTAAGAGCTGACAGATCAATGATGACCACAAAGGCAATCTCTTAATTCTTCGCGAGGTTTTCTGGCAATTTCTCACCAACCCCACCAACCCCCTCCTGGGCACGGCAGTTTTGGCTTTTAGGGGTGTCGATTTTATCAACACAGGCGGCGGCTAATCCAACAAATTAATGGAAAAGACACAGAAGTTTATCTGCTTCATAAAGGAATTTCATGTCAAACTCATGAGTTTTGTTCTCAACAACTTGAGAACTTAGTGGTTGCAGCAAATTTGATTGAAGCTGCTTTTTTGGTTTCCCATCTTTGTCTCTGATGGTTCCAGCCTTCTTGGGCACAAAGTTGCTCTTAGTATACAAGTTTTTGATCAGTTTTTAATTTATCAATAAAAAAATTTTATTTTTAATATTTATTAAATATTTAAATAACAAATTTAATATTTAATTAATAAACCTAAAACATAATTAATATCGCTTGGAGGTCCCTCAAACTGATTTTTTCTTTGGTAGAAAATTAATGAGATATAAACATGTGTCTAAGAAATATTACTAATAATAATTATCTAAATTTCTGAATCTAGAATTTTTATCTACTATATCTGATAAATCTAAATTTAACAGGCTAAAAAAACCTTTTAAAATGCAACATTCAACATACTTACACATAACAACTTCATAGGGTCATCATAAGGGAGGAGCTCGACTCCATGATCTTACCGTAGAGGAAGAGTCTTACTCTATGGGCTTGTCCTAGATAGTTTGTTTGGGTTTATTTTTCATGTTTAATGGGCTTTTAAAACTTGCTCGAGCCCAACTCTCTCTTGAGAATTTCTCTAGAACCCCAAGTGAGTCCCTCATTATTTTATATTGATCCAATACGTATTATTTTAAGTAGAATATAACTAAAAATATCACAAGGGTGAAATTACACTTTAATTCCCCATCTCTACAAAAAAAAAAAAACATAAAAAAACAAGACTTATGAGCTATAAAATACATCATGAATTCTTTAAACTTGAGGTTCACAATCTCATCATTCTTAATATTTTTAGCTTGTATAATTTTAGAATTTATCTCTATAAATATCATCGCACTTTCTCTTTTTATAAAGTTACTGATTTAAGCATCTGCAAGTCTCCACATCTATCAAAAGGGATTTTTTTATAGGTACCAGCTACTGGTTATTTTGACTTACTAGGCACCACCAATTATTAGCTACCAACAACCTGAGTTTTTCATATCAAACTATCATGCACCTTATCTAAAAAAAATAAATCAAATTATTTGAACTAAGAAATTAACAAATTATTCAACATATAAGTTTTATTATATTTTTTTCACCTTATCGATCTCAATTATATTTTTTTACTAAATTGGGATTTGCCTCAATATTTTTTTTCCTTAACTGAACAAGAATTGGAGATTACACACAAGCATATTGTCCACCAAACCAATAATGTTCTTGGTAATTTTTTTAAAATGAAATAAGGCTCAAGTACTAATAATTATAATTTCCACGATTATAATATTGTAACGAAGAAAGATCACCCTCTATTCTGGAGTTAAAAATCTATTAAATCTTCCGATAAATTAAAAAAAACAACGATGATTAAAGACCTTATTTTTTTACGTGCTGGCTTAGGATGCAATGAGTCTCCTTTTCAAGTTATTATTTTAGGTTTGAGTCATAAAATAAACAAGAAAAGGTTTATTATAAATAAACTAGCTTGGATTTGCATTAAAAAATCCAATAAAAAAACCCCAAAATGAATCCAAATATATCCTAATTGTGAAAACAAAACAAAATAACATTCAATTTTACTAGCCATATGATTTTTAAATATTTTTATGAATTTTTATTTCAACTTTAATAATTCTTTTAGAAAATATAATGTATTGATTTAAAAATAATATTTCATGAAAACTCTTTTTTTATTTTTAGCTTTTAAGCAGACATAAAATATGAATATATTATTTTGATAATTTTTTTAAAACTACTTTAATAATTATAAAATATATTTTTTTAATAGAATCAATGATACAAATCAAAAACTTTATAAATAAATAAAAAATATATTAATAAAAAAAATATAAAATAAAATTCAAGACTACCATGTTTTTAGAAATGTTTTTTAAAAAAAGTTGTACACGCCACGTATCTCGGAGATACAAACAAGCAATTTCCAAAAGAAATAGTTGGAAAGTGCCTTACCTACTACGGTACTAATATATATATGTGGACTTCCCTTTGATTCATGTTGTTGTGCACTGTGCACTAAATTCTAATTATTTTTTTTTAGTTTAACTGGTGTCCGTGCCAGTTTGCATGCATCTCGACTAATCCTACAGACCCTGAAGTTAACAACCATGTAAACCTCCAGTGGCCATCATACGAGCAACCACATGGCTCGAACCTGAGATCATAGAGGGAACAAACCTTTTAATTCTAAACTTTTATCACTGGACCACCATCTAGATGCATCTAAATGGTTACCAAATTCCATTTTTGGTCCATCCAAGCTTGGTTATATAAAATAATAATAATAATAATAATAGACATGAAGCGTGATTGAACAAGCAAAATCGATAAATTAGGAAGACTCACTTCAGTTTATGCCTTTTTTTCTTTTGACAGGTGCCACGTACACAATAACATTAGTCATAGCATGTTTTGCTCTCCATGGCACCAGACCGTTGCTCTCTCTCTCTGTCTTCGAGTTGCACCTTTATTCTTGAAAACAAAACCAAAAGGTAATTCATGTTGTTCTCCAAACACATGGCGTTGACTGCGGTTGCTCAGGATTTTTTTTTTTAAAAAAGAAAAAAAACAGGAATTGGATCTGAAAGTCTGGAACCAACCTTTTTTTATTATGTTTTTCAAATCATATTGCTTGCCACTAGAAGATAACTTCCTATTTTATGTTTTTCAAATCAATCAGGAATTATGTTTTTTTTTTTTATGAAAACAAAAATATTTAGGTAATGGAGATTCTTTGGTAGTGTCATATAACTCGGTTCAAAATGTCAACTTTGTAATCTCCCGATCTAACTTGTTGTTTAATTTAGGTTTCAAATTAAACTCTGTAAAAACTATCTTGAGATGACTCAGCCCACTTCACATGTCCAAAAGCTACTTGAACGACCGGCAAAAACATGGTTTGACTTTTAAAAAATCAAATTGATAAATTTTAAAATATTAAGATGGTGATATATTGGATTGACTCGGTTTCGTGATTTCCTGTCAAACCTGCGATTGAGATTATGGACTCAACTGTGTTTAATAACTTTATTATTTTAATTATTTTTTATTTAATTATATGACAACAAAAATAAAAGTTTACTAAATTGAGCACCAACTAAATGTCGTGATATTTATTTACGACTGCAATAACATTATAAAAAACAAATCAAAATAAATTATAAAGACCTATTCAAAATCAACCAAATGTTAAAGGATGAATGAAAAGAAACAACAATAAAAAAATCAATAAGAACCTAGTTGATAATCTGGGCGCTGGAGGGGGGTGGCGTAAAAACTCATTTTCAACCCAATTTTACCCAAACACATCTAATAAACACCATAAAACCTCCATAAACCACATATCAATTCCAAAACACCTTAAAATCACTAAAAAAACAAAAGAATCAATTAAATAAAAAAAAAAACTAAATGGAACCTAATCTATGCTTTTAGGCATATTTGTAGAAAATAACTACTACCATCGAATTTCTCTTGTCAAATGGAACCCATAGACAACAGGATCAACCATTTTATCATCGGATTATGGAGAAACAACAACTTTCTCTCTTTATTTTCATAATTCAACAATTTTTTCTCTCATCTCTCAAATCTAAGAACTGAAAAATAAACAAAATAAACATTGAACCAAAACTAAAATTGCAAAAACTATAGGGATAGTAGAAAAAGAAAAAGAAAAACATGTGGACTAAAAAGTACACTTTATAACGAATTTGTTATTTGCTATATGATTTCTTCTTGTTTTACACTTTGCTCCTCTTTTGTTAAATTGTTTATTTCATTAATAAAATTTTAGAATTTGGCCATTAGTTTGAACATAGAATGCTGCAAATTGGAAAACAAAGTTTGAGGAAAAAATTAAAGAAAAAAACATGATACTATGAATTGCTATAGTGATTTACCTAGGTCTCCATTTTCTTTTCCTATCTCACACCCTCTTCAATTGTTCCCACCATGCATAAGTTTGCTTTGTAAGTCTGATGATGATTAACTTCACCCTTGTCTATATTGGGACCTCCTTATACTAAGAATCCTCTCTACATCTTGTAGTCAATAAATAAGTTTCTTTATTTGCAAGGTTCATGTGAATATTCATTTCGATCAAGAGACTACATCTTTTACGCACCTCACTTTGAAAATGATTTTTTATAAATGCCTATAGATTTGTGGTCATCATTCTCCTAGTGATCCTCTAGGGTTCTCACCTCTGCTATCTAAAGGGTTGATTATGTAATATTTCCCTATATGTCTCCTCGCCACTAACTAATAGAAATCATCAATGTATTCATCACAAACCTTCCTCTTTACCTCAGTATGTAGAGTTACTGGCAAGATTGTTAAAATCACGAGTTGACTCTTAAAATCTTACGATTTTACGAGTCAACATGTATATAACGTGTCAAATCGGGTTAAAACTCGAAATCGGTCAAACTCGGACAAAATCGGTCAAACTCAGTTAAAATCGGTAAAATCGGACAGAATTTTACGAGTTTGACCGATTTTGACCGATTTCGAGTTGTAACCCGCAAAAGTTAAAAAAATTACTGCCTCCATGTCCGAGTCCCCTGACACTCCACTACATAGTCCCCACTCCCCGGTCTCCCCTTTCCCCGTTGCCCAAATTTCAAATTTTCAATCTTAGCAAACTAACACCAGCATTAGAGGATCTTGGGTATGGGAAAGCCTTATACTGTATTTTAGGCCGGGGAGGCATGATCGGAGGATCGAAATCATGGGAAGACAGAGGTAGATGGTGATGAATCAAATGAGTAAAATAAGAGATAGAAATACTTATATAGAGAGAAATACTATGTTTTAGACTAACCATTTGTTAACTATAAATAGAGACGACAAAGACTCAGAGAGAACTTAAAATACATGTCTTGCTTGGTGGGATATTTGGACATTATTTCTAGGACTTGTTACTAACATAAAAAAGGTGGAAGGTGAGGTGGCATGAGATTAAATTGATGTTTTTTTGTACGTTTTTGTTCTCGTTGTCACGGGTTCACTGTATTGGTCTCTGTTAATTTTTTTTTGAAGTTGGTGATATACCTTAGAATATTGTATCATCTCACTAGTTGCTTGCAGTGTGTTTCAAGACCTGTCCTCTAGAAAATGTTCTGAAACTCTATCAATAAAACATAGTTGTTCAATCTTATTTTTTTTCTTTTCGTATTTTTAAGTTATTTAAACCATGT
>Ga0307515_10019258_pt1 | contig 12301 bp, 2 predicted proteins | sample 17_EM_MG_FD_194513 | JGI IMG/M metagenome (GOLD analysis project Ga0307515, IMG submission 194513) | Populus trichocarpa ectomycorrhiza microbial communities from riparian zone in the Pacific Northwest, United States - 17_EM | ecosystem: Host-associated > Plants > Roots > Unclassified | place...
TTGTATGAGATTGTATAAGATTGTATAGGATTATATATAATAGTTAAATATATAGCATATAACTTTACCTTAATCGCACGTTAAGAAATATACAGTTAGCTTTTAAAGTTGTTAAGTAGGTTAACTGTATATTAAGTTAGTTAAATTATATGTTAAGTAGGTCAACTATATATTAAGTTAGTTAAATTACATGTTAAGTAGGTTAACTGCGTGTTAAGTTAGTTAAATTGCATGTCAAGTAGGTTAACTGCGTGTTGAGTTAGTTAAATTGCATGTTAAGTAGGTCAACTGCGTGTTAAGTTAGTTAAATTGCATGTTAAGTAGGTCAACTGCGTATTAAGTTAGTTAAATTGCATATTAAGTAGGTTAACTGCGTGTCGAGTTAGTTAAATTGTATGTTAAGTAAGTCTAAAGGTCGGAGAGTGTAGCCGAAAGCTCCAGGAGTGTTTAAATACGCCACGTTGCAAAATCTTACACTTAATGAACTTTAGCCCCGTGCGCGCACACCTAATAAGCTTTTAATACAAAATTCTTTAAAATTATCGTAATTAATATATTAAAGCTATATATTATTATATAATATTGCAACTATACCCTATCTTTAGCGTATTTAAGATTATGTAAATCTTAGCATTAAAAATGGCTAATAATACGTAAGCATCCCAAAGTACGTAAAGATATATCTAGGATAGATTAATAATGTATCCAGGATATAATCCAGGTACCCTTACGCACTTGCCTATCTTAGGTAGTTCTTCTATATTACTACTAATAGAAGAAACTTAGCCTTTAATTAAAGACTTAGAATAATTACGGGAGGACTTCTTCTATAAAGGGTAACGGGTATAGGAGGAACGCATATATATAAACATTAAAGACGGTAATTAGGATATATCCGGCTTATATTAGGAGTACTACCAAAATATTTAATCCTAAATGCCCATACTATAACAATCTGCTAACGCCTCTTCTTTAATAATAGTAGTAAGTAGAATTATATAACGCGAGCTATATATAATATATAAACTAATTATCTCTATAATATAGCTAGGCTTAATATTAATTATATAAACTAGATCGCTTACAGTAGAAAGACTTATATTTAGTTAAGAGATACCAGAATATTCTATATCCTCTAAGTACGGGATTAGATATATTATAGATTTGTTTAGCCTATAGCTAAATAATAAGAATATTATAAAGATATACAAAAATATAAGACACTATATCCTAGATAGATCCTATATATAACTTAGTTCTAATATAAATAGATATAATACTTATATATATTAAAGAACAAAATAAGTATAATATGCCCTCTTTTTAGCCTTTAAAAGTGGTTTAGAAGACAGATACCCTATTTAGGCGTGTTTTATTGCGAATATTTAGACCCTTAACTATAAAACTTTTATTACAAGCAAATTACAGTAGAGGACTAGAAAAGAATACGTAAATTATGAGAAAAAGTATAATATATCTATAATATTATACTACTATATCTAAGTTATAATATAGACATCGCGAACTCTTATATACTTCCTTAGTAATTTAATAGAATTAAATTAAGATAATATTAAACAAAGAGACACAAATACGTAAGACATTTATTTATATTATCTATTTTTATTAACATATATATAGGCTTTATAATAGTATTTATTATATATTTTAGCACTAAATTGCCTATATAGAGTAGAGTACTAGTTATAAGCCATATCTTTATATTATAAAGTATACAGTTAGTATCTAATAGATCCTAAATATATTACTACTATAACTAAGCTATAACTAATTACTTATAGATAGACCTATAGTAAGTATATACTATACTAAGGGAAGTCAAACACAGAACCATAAAAAACACTATTAAAAGTCTCTTTCTTCAGTTTTAAGATACTTATTAAAGTATTTAAGAGATTTACTTAACTAAGGCTATTAGGGTACCCCAGAAACCTATACAGCGGTAAAGCACAGAAAGAAAAGATTAGATAATTGCGGTAAGTTATTATAATATATATATAACTATAATATAACTATAATATAACACTAATATATCTAGGTTATAACTACGCCCAAGGCCCTATATAACGTGGAGTTTAATTATATATAGCTAGATAATATTAAGGATTACCCTTATATTATTTTAACTTCTTACAGCAAATATATACATCCTCTAGCGCCTCTATTAAAGGTTCCAATATAGCTTATTAAAGAACTTTAACAATAAATCTAGCAACAGTTGGGGCTAGGGCTTACTCTAAGTATATTATATCTAAGCTATATTAATACTCTATCCTTACTCTATTAGGCTCTTTTATATACAGCCCTTTAATAAAAGAGTTTTACAAAAAATATAATATTACTAGCCTTCTAAGCCTTTATCAAAGCCTAGCAAATCTTAATAAGATTTGATACATAATTAAAAAGTAATAGCTTTTATTATTTCCACAAGGTTAAGATATATAAGGGGTAATATTTAAAAAGCATCTATATTATAAAACTGGTCCTGGATATATATAAGATATATTCCATAAAAATAGTAAGCTAATAATTATATACTTTTAAAAAGGCTAGGTAGAAATACTATTAACGTTAAAAACGTTTAAAATTAATATATTATTTAAACGAGTTGGTACAGCTAGGCTAGATAAGGTTATAATTGCTATAAATATCCCTAGAATTAATAAAGGTATTATATAACCTAGTTATATTATAGTTATATCTTTATTCTAATAAGGCTATAGTTATTATACTAACAAGAGTTTTTGTAAACTAAGCTATAGGCCAATTAGCAGAGATATATTAACAACTTTTCTATACTATATTCCGCTTATATAAGAATTACGGCTATTTAACTTATTAGAGTTATATCTATAAACGTGGATTTTATACAGCTCTTATAGATATGGATAGGGCGTAGGTAAAAGGTATTTTATAATGCGTATATATTAAAGATATTACTAAAATATATTAGGGCTTAGCCTTTACCTAGCAGATATTAACCCTTTACAGACCTAGCAGGGCCATATAAAGTCTGCAATTATATATTACTAAATCCATATTCTTTACGGTATTTGTTAGGTTATTAGAGCCGGAAATATAGGCCAAGATAGTGTTGGGTAATATATAGCTTTAATTATAGAGGCTATAAGCCACAAGCAATACTACAAAATTTTAAATGCGATTAAAGGTATAGAGATATTATATCCCTAATTAATCCATACTATATCCACATTCTAACATTCACAGTTATAGAAAAGTATAGTAATAACTATAAAATCGTAAACTAGTGTTAATATAAGCGATATATATATATTGCATCTGGAATAAATCCACATTATAGTAAAATAGACAGCAATATATTCTTTATAATTATAAAGAATATAAACGCCGTTAAATGCTCCTATTTTTAAGCAAATAATCTTAGGCGTTAATTAAGCCTTTTAGCTGCTATTTTAATGTTAGTATATCTTATATATCTGTAATATAGTATTATAATAACAATTATAGTAAACAAAGAATTAATATTTTTAATTTTAAAGCGTGGAAGGCATATTATTAGCATAGGATTTCATATACATCGCGAACTACATCTATTACCAAAAGAATAGCTCTAGCAGAGAAGCGTAAATATATAGATTTATTATAGCTCTAATATAGATATATTACTAATATAATCTACCATAGTTCTACAAGTTTTAAAAGAGCTAGAAAAATTAAGAAAACAGGCCCATACTAGTAAAGGAAAAGCTAATACTATATCTATAAGTATTAAAGAGAATAAAGATTTTAATTTTAATAATATTATATTAGATATATTATCTTCCGGAACTAGTATACGCCCATAGTCGCAATTACAAAGTTCGCGAGGCGTATAATTAAAATCTCGCTTACAATCTCTTACCTCTATTCACTCTAATATATTATATTCTAGATCTTACCAAATTCTATAAAGCTAATATTTTTTAGTTTCCTCTATTACAACATTAAATAATAGTTAGGTTTCGCTCTCTCCTAAGCCTATTTTACCATTAGGTAGAATTATCTAGATATATCCTTAATATATCTAGCTTATAAGCTAACTATATCTAGGACATAAGAGTAGCTCCCAGTCTTTACTTCGCACAACTATTACTTAATAAGCTTAATTCTTATAACAATTAACGCTACAGCAATCCTAATTAAATATTTATAAGTAAAAAGCCCGGGTTTTATATATAGAAGCTAAAGCAAAAGCAATTAAACTATAAAATTAAAAGATAGAATTGGAGCTTAGAAAATTAAAACGAGAACTTAGTTAGTACGAACTTCTATATTTACAAGCATAAAGGGCGGAGGTTATATTAAGGTAATTACCTAGATATAAAGACATTATAATGTCTAAGAGAAAGCCTAACCGCAATACTCCGCGCTATACTCCATACTCCGCGTAATGTTCTATACCTATAATATAACTAGGATCTAACCGGCATACATCTAAGATGCATAAACGCCTTAACCTAATTAATCTATATAGCGTAGTCCTCCTTAGTATCAAACGTCTCCCCATTATTAAAGTCATTTGCAATCTCTAGCAGCATTATATCAGGTAAAACGAAGTTCTATTTACAGTTAGATTATAGATATATTAGTAATATAATTAAAGAATATAAGTATACCTTATTAAACTAGATACATATAGCCCAGTTAGATAAGTATACTATTTACATTAGATCTAAGATATAACAGAAATATAACTAGCAAACTTACTCTTGCTATTAATCCTACATAAAGAACATTTCTGCTTATTTAACTTACTAATAACCTTAAATATTACAGTACGGTCAGGCTATATTAAGGTTAGATTATAGTTATATTATAATTAGAACTATATAAACTTACCTTACCCTTAAGGGTTAATAGGATTCTAGAACGGAATATAATACACGTCTACTAAACTAGCTCCTCTATAATCTGGTTAGATCTATAATATAATAAGATTATAAATAATAATATACCCAAATCTGCTAAAGTTACTTTATATTTTTTATAACCTTTAGCCGTTAAGGGTGCATTTTCAGTTAGGGGGGCTAAAATATATTAGCGATATATCCTAGATAGAAGAATAATAGTTCATACCATTATAATATATTCCAGCTTTTCTCACTACTTCACTAATAGGGTATATAACCTACAGTTCCTCCTTAGTATAAATAGCTCTATAAAGTATCTTCTAAGCCGCTAAAATGGGTTAGATCTAGGATATAATATAGATATATAGATAAACATACTATCCAAGTTATCTAATTCCAGTTCTTTTTAACCTCTAGGCTTCACACTCCTAATTATATAGCCTCCGCCTTTCTTTATTTTAAGGTTAAAAGGAGGTTATAACATAAATATATCTAGGATCTTATAGGAAAATGCGACTCAATATACTTAATTAATCCTCCACAACCATTTGCGAATTTTTTTTCCCAACTATAAACAGTGTACTTAGCATCTAGATCCTATTATAGTTAGATCTAGGATATAACAAAGATATATAGCACTTATAACTCACAGTCTTCCCAATAGCATAATCCCATCTATAGAAAATCTTCTCTAGCAAAATATAGACGAGGAAATATTTACCGCGGGGCTATATTTAGGTTATATCTTAGATATAAGCTAGATATATACTAGATATTACCTTAATATAAAAAAACGGAATCCACCCTAGGCGCTTATCGAGTCCAAAGTACCATGCCTTAGTGTATTAACTAGGGGCACCAAAAATGCGCCTCTTTATAGTATTTGGCTAAAGAGCAGCATCACAAGTGCCAGAACCCTCGCCCTTACTACCATCTAAGTCTGGATTAGAATATGCCTTAGAAGCTACTACCCTATTCGCTAAAGTACTATATATAGCCATTATAGTGGCGTCTGCATCTTAGATAGAGCTGCTAGGGCTGCTAAGGACTTTATCAATAATCTATTAAGGTTAGATTATAGATATAACGTGGTTTTGTCTAAAATATAACTCACATCTTATACGACCTCCATCCCACTAAAAGCATTTACCTACCCATTTTAGAGAAAATTCTCGGTCTATATCCTAATTAGATCCTTCTTATAACTACTAGAAGTTATATTACCTTATTACAAAATTACGTGTTTAGACTATTAAGTAATATCTATTCCATATTAGATTATAGATATAACCTAGATATATACATGCGCCGCTTATATAAGAGTTATCGCGGCTATTCTCTAGGGGCTAAAAGGGATTCGGCGGCAACTAATATGGTTTAGTTAGATTAAGATAATAATATAGATGGAATATTAATAAAATACCTTTCCTACTCTAGATTGCTGGTTCTCTAGGGTTTATAGCTACATTAGATCCTTAATAAAACCTTAATATAACCTTAGTATAACCTCCTAAAACTTACCTCGTCTATATCATTACTCAGCTCTTTTAAAATCGTAATAAATAGTATAAAGTATTTAATTAAAACTCTCAAACAGCTCTATTAATATTATAATCGAAATATATTGCTGTTATATTAACTCTAAATATAATACAATGAGAGTTAAATTATATACCAAGTGAGGCTGTGTCGGCGTCAGATTATTAACACTAGCCGAGGTTTTAGCGCCTTGGCGAGCACTAACGGAGCTTTCAGCAACACTGGCCGAGCCATATACTCATGTTAAGTAGGTCAACTGCGTGTTAAATTGGTCAATTGCGTGTCGAGTTAGTTAAATTGCATGTCAATTACGCGAAACGCGAAAACCAAAGTCTACTTAAATCTCATCCTGCGAATATTTTCCCAATATAATATCCTTATTATTAGCGAGATACTTATAGATTATATAATAAAGGGTATTATTTGTTATAGAATTATCTGCGATAATAGCTCTAAGCTTTTATATAATCCTATACTCCTCTAGGACTAAGAGAAGAGTATTTTATTACTTAGCTTTACTATAACTAGGTACTATATAAAGGGCAAAAAAAGCTTTTATCTAGTTTTCCTAGCTATTAATAAAGTAGGCGCAGACTGTAAGAAGAAGGTGGTTATTTAGGGATATCTAGATATTAATAGAAAGATAAATATTTATTAACGCTAATTGAACTTATCTTTGTATAATGTCTTTTTGTAACTAAAAGGAATGGATAATTATCTAAGAAATTTTTATGTGCGTTATTGTTATTAAATTAGACGACTTTGGGTTAAGAGCCTAATAGAAGATATAGAACTCTTCCCACTCTATAATTTAGAATGGAAGGTTTTATATAATAACTAAGTTAATAAGAGCTTGCTGGATAATATCCTTATTTAGAGCCTTTATAAGGATTATAAAATTAACTTTATCTATTCTAAACTCTAATACTATTTATGCCTAAAGTTCCTAAAGCTTTTAAAGTGCTTGCTCCTTTATATAAGGCTGTTTTAAGCTAATAGAGATTGCGTGGTCTTTTGTAAGGTGTTTTTTTAATATTTATAATTAATAGTGCTGAGTAACTTTTACACTGATTGTAGTATATAAGCCTTCAGTTTTTTTATCGTATATTGGCTCGTTTTTATACAGCGGGCGAGTAAATTTATAGACTGGAGACTAAAGCTGAGCCTGTTATGTACTGGAGCTCTTAATTAAGCTAGGAATATTTTTAAAAAGAGATAAATCCGCTTCTAAAGCCATGTTTCGTACGATATTGTAATAGAAAAGTAGTAAATTTAATGGAAGAAAATTTAATGGGGAATGCTAAGAAATATTACGATACTTTAATACGATACGAGATATCGTATTAATAGTAGATTGTCGATTGTATCGAGATAAGATTAGATTTTTGCCTACCTTACTCCTTTTATAAAAATACTTTTAGGCGGTTATAGTACTCTACTAGTACCTTTATAGTAGGGTTAGTATACTTCTTTAGTACTAAGGCTTTTTTAATATTAGCTTATTATAAAACGTAGGCAGTAGCTATAGAGTCTATATATTTAAGGAGTCTATAAGACGTTACGCGATCAGTTATAAGGGTTAAGGGCGTAAGGTGGTAATATACCTACGCGTAGCTAATATAAGCTGTATATAAGGTATATATAAGAGTATAGGGCTCTCCTATAGAGGCCCCTACGGTAGGATGTGACGGCGCTAGGGCATTGCCCCTATGATATCTATATGCAGCCTAATTAAGGGCTCGCTTAGAGACTTGGCTTATGTATATAAACCTATCCTTTTCTTAACCTTCTTCTGCTCCTTAGCTTAGTATCTTTATAATATAGCATTCTATAAGCTTTGGTTTAGAGGCATTTATATAAGCCGTAATATTATACTAAGCTTACCTACCTAGGGGGGACTTTATTTATTTTAAAGCTCCCTCTTTACCTCGCCTGGGAAGGCCTAGATAATCTCCTACCCCTATTCCGCGTATTCTAAGAGGATATGCGTTAAACACCCCTAGCTACGCGTCGTTAACGCATTAAGTCGCTATTATTAATACTAGGAGCCGGTATTTAAGCAGCTAGAAGATCTTCTATAGATAAGGACAACTGCCTAAAAAGGTAATAATATCTTACCCCTTTAACCTTTTTAACTAATACGGAGTTATATAAGCTGTAGAGACAACCCTAATTAAGACTTAGCCTAGGGCTATAAGGACCAAAAAGTAATTTTATTACTAAGCCTAAAACTAATCCCGTGGTATTAGCTAAGATAAGCTAAGATATAACCTACGCTATACTATTAGGCAGTAGGTATATATTATCCGCAAAGTCCTCTAATATATATTAGGTTTAGGCTAACAGCTAAAATAAGCTAACTTATAACCTACGCTATGCTATTAGGCGGTAAGTATATATTATCTACAAAGTCCTCTAAAACAAATCCTACCCGTTATTCTCTAGCTACTACGCTATAATAACTACTCTAATTAATACTAAGCTATATAAAAAAAGATGAAATTAATTAGAAAGGACCTAACGCTTACACTATATTACTACCCTAACCCTAAACCGACCGTATAATCGCGCTAATATGCCTGCAATTAAACTACACAACAGTTACGCTTATTACGGCACCGTTACAGACCCTAGTTAGGGGCTCTCTTGGAGACTTGGCGCCTATATATAAACGTGTCCTTTCCTTAACCTTCTCTGCTCCTTAGCTTAGTATTTTTATAATATAGCATTTTATAAGCTTTAGTTTAGAGGTATTTGTACAAGCCGTAACATTATACTAAGCTTACCCACCTAGGGGGGACTTTATTTGTTTTAAAGCTCTCTTTTTACTTCACCTAGGAAGGCCTAGATAATCTCTTACCCCCATTCCACGTATTCTAAGAGGACATATATTAAACACCCCTAGCTGCGCGTCTTTAACGCGTTAAGTCGCTATTATTGAACCAGAAGCTAGTATTTAAGTAGCTAGAAGGTCTCCTATAGTTACGATTAATAGCTAAGGATATAATAGCTTATAGCCTACTGCTACCCTACTAAATCGAGCACGGCTCTCTAAAACCCCCCCTTAACCTTTTTAACTAATATAGAGTTATATAAGCTACAGAGATAACCTTAGTTAAGACTTAGCCTAATGCTATAAGGAACAAAATTAGTAATTCTATTACTAAGCCTAGAACTAATCCTATAGTATTAGCTAAGATAAGCTAAGATATAACCCGAGCTATACTATTAGGCGGTAGGTATATATTATCCGTAAAGTCCTCTAGTATATATTAGGTTCGGGCTGATGGCTAAAATAAGCTAACTTATAACCCACGCTGTGCTATTAGGCGGTAAGTATATATTATCCGCGGAGTCCTTTAGAACAAATCCTACCTATTATCCTCTAGCTACTACGCTATGATAACTACCCTAATTAATACTAAGCTATATAAGGAGAGACGAAATTAACTAAGAAGGACCTGACGCTTATACTGTACTACTACCCTAAACCCTAAACCCGATTACTGTCGTGCTAATACGCCTGCAACCTAAATAGATAACAACTATGCTGCTGCGCCTATAGTTAACTAAACGATCGCGCTAATCTGCCCGATCTACTAATTAAATAATTATGCCGATACGCCCGCGATCTATAAACGAGATAATAATTGTGCTAATATGCCTACGATATTAATTACCGTCGCGCCAATATGCCTGCGATACGCCTGCAATTTAAATACAGCCTAAACGTGCTTTGAATACAAACCGACTAACTAATTATGCCGTTATGCCTACGATCTACTAACCGAACGATCGCACCAATACGCCTATGATTACGAACTATAAACTAGACAATAATAGCGCCGATACGCCTGCTATTATAATAGACCCTTACTGCTCTACCTGTAGCTAAATAAACAGACCCTTGCTGCTCTGCCTATAGCTAATCCCGATTTAACTATTACTGCTCTACCTACAGTCAACCAACTTCTACTGCCCTGCTTATAGTAATAACCGTATATAAGGAGGACCTTTGCCCCTTATATAACCCTACCGCTTATACCGTACTACTACCCCTAAATAGATAACGGCTGTGCTAATACGCCTACAGTCTAATTAACCAAATAATCGTGCTAATACGCTGCGATTAATTAACCAATGATAGCGCTGATACGCCTACTATCTACTATCTAACACTAGCACCGTACTGCCACTGGACCTCTACTGCCTTGCCTATAGCTAAACTAATACCTTACTGCCTTACTATAGTACTATAATCGACTTCTGCTGCTCTGCCTGTAGCACTATAAATAACTTTTACTACTTTACCTATAGTATTAACTATATATAAGGGAGAGCTTTGCTCCCTAGAATATAACCCTATTACTGGCATTATACTACTACCTAAATAACCTATCGCTAGTACCGTACTGCTACCAAACGGATAAGAGCTTGTGCCAATATATATACGAGCTATAACTCCCTAACCCTCCCACCCCTATTAAAACTTTTTTACCTACCCTTTTATAAGAGGGGGATTAGGGGGACTTTTTTATAGCTTAGGGCGTGCTATAATAAAAGGGGGGATAGTAGAGCTAGGAGGTACCGGAGTTTTAAAGGAGGAACGACGACTAATAGAGGGCTCCTAGCGATATACCTCTCGCAGTAGCAGGAGCTGCAGGACGGCTGCCTGCCCTACGTTAACTGGGTATAGCGATATACCCCTTACAGAAGCTATAGGACGGCTACCTACCCTATGTTAACTAGGTATAGTAATATACCCCTATAGCAGTAGGAGCTACAGGACTGCTGTAAGTCCTATATTAACTAGCATCGCAATTAAGCGCTAAATACTAGATTTTTTCTTCTTTTCTTTCTCTTTCTTTTCTATAAGGGGATAAAGCCTAAGGGCAGGCTTTTTTGGAAGGGGGGGGGGTGATATAACGGCGCTGGGGCACTGCCCCTATAACGTCTATATGCAGCCTAGTTAGGGGCTCGCTTAGAGACTTAGCTCGTATATATAGACCTATTCTTTCCTTAACCTTCTTCTACTCCTTAGCTTAGTATCTTCGTAATATAGCATTCTATAAGCTTTGGTTTAGAGGCATTTATACAAGCCGTAATATAGGGTTCTGTAATACTACCCCCCCTCCTATAGATGCGGAGCTCTAGCGATGCTGTGGTTACTATATATATATAAAAGGGACACTTAAGGTATAGAAAAGATGAAAGGGGGGTATTATTAAAGGCTTAAAACAACGTTATATAATAGGGCTTGGCATCTAAAAATCTAAGTAATTAGATAACTTTAACCGCCGGTTAAAGTTCCTAGATATCTTAACGATATTTTAGTTATATAATCGCACTTTACCGTAATCTAACGGCAATTTGCCCTTATATAGTAATGTATAACGGTTTAACTCTATAAGGGCTCCTATAGAAGATTAGGTATAAAATCTTTGCTTAGGCCTAGTTTATATAGGTTTATATAATAAAAGTCGCTAATTAGATCCTTTGCATTTTTAAAGTCTTCCTATAGTTGCTATTCTGGCTAATCTATATTAAATCCTGTATATATAGCTCTATAGTAGAGCCATTGTCCTTTACCTTTACTAAAGTATTTAAAGTTAATAATTTGTTTAATGGTCTACTCCTTATAGTTCTCGTCTTTATTCTTATCTTAGATTAGTACTAATAGGGGTTTAAGCTATATCTACCCCGGTAAGAGGTTAGGCTAATAGAGGTGTAGTAGCTATAGGTAAAATATAGGCTATATCCCACAGGTGGTTAGGGTAGGTAGGAGTTCTAACTTATATACGGCTCCCCTATTAATAACTTGTTTAATTAGATAGGGGCTAAGGTTCTTATAATTAAGTGACTTTATAGGC
>Ga0307515_10019259_pt1 | contig 12301 bp, 10 predicted proteins | sample 17_EM_MG_FD_194513 | JGI IMG/M metagenome (GOLD analysis project Ga0307515, IMG submission 194513) | Populus trichocarpa ectomycorrhiza microbial communities from riparian zone in the Pacific Northwest, United States - 17_EM | ecosystem: Host-associated > Plants > Roots > Unclassified | place...
CGGGCGATCTCGACGATGTCCTTCAGCGCGGCGTCCATCTCCGCTTCCGACCCCTCAACCTCGACGATCAGCAGCGCGCCGACATCGAGGGGGTATCCGGCATGGGCGAAGGCCTCGCAGATCTCGATCGCCGGCTTGTCCATGAATTCGATCGCAACCGGGATGATGCCGGCGGCGATGACATCGGCAACGCAGGCGCCGGCCTCTTCCGACCTTTCGAAGCCGAAGAGCACCGGGCGCGCGCCTTCCGGCTTGGCGATCAGCCGCACGGTCGCCTCGGTGACGATGCCGAGCTGGCCTTCATGGCCGCAGATGAGGCCAAGCAGATCGTAGCCCGCCGCATCCAGCGCCTTGCCGCCAAGCTCGATCACCGTGCCGTCGACCAGCACCATCCTGACGCCGAGCAGATTGTTTGTCGTGACGCCGTATTTCAGGCAGTGGGCGCCGCCGGAATTCATGCCGATATTGCCGCCGATGGTGCAGGCGAGCTGCGAGCTCGGGTCCGGCGCATAGAAAAAGCCGTCCGCGGAGACGGATTCGGAAATATTGAGATTGGTGACACCGGCCTGAACCACGGCAACCCGGTTCGGCAGGTCGATTTCGAGGATGCTGTTCATCTTCGACAGGCCGAGCACGACGGCATCCTCCTGCGGAATGGCGCCGCCGGAGAGCGAGGTTCCGGCGCCGCGCGGCACGACGGGAATACCGTAGCGGTGGCAATAGCGCATGACCGCCGAAACCTCGGCCGTGGTGCGCGGCAAGGCGACGGCGAGCGGCAGGCGGCGGTAGGACACGAAGGCATCGGTCTCGAACGGCACCAGCTCGCGCGCCTCATGGACCAGGCATTCCTGCGGCAGCAGATCGGTCAGATCGGCGACGATCTCAGCGCGGCGCGCCAGGACATCGGCGCGGGGGCTGAGAAACGAAATGGCGTCGGACATGGCGTTCTCCCTGGCCGCTGGCATCAAGAACATGAGGAAGGGAGATGACGGTAGAAACCGGCCGCAAACCTCCCCGCAGCCACTCACCGGCTTAGCACTTTCCCGAAAGCGGCGCAAATGCTAAGCACTTATGCCAAAAGGGGAAAAAGTCACAAAACCTTATGACCAATCTGGGTGATCTCGAAATCTTTGCCAAGGTCGTTTCGACAGGAAGCATGTCGCTGGCCGGGCGCGCGCTCGGCTTTTCCCCTGCTGTCGTTTCCAAGCGGATCAAGCGGCTGGAGGACCGGCTCGGCACGCGGCTGCTGCAGCGAACGACGCGGCAGATCTCGCTGACGGAGGCCGGACAGGGCTTCTACGACCGTGTCCTCGGCATTCTCGCCGGGCTGGAAGAGGCGGAATTCTATATTTCCGGCCGCTCGGCGCAGATGCACGGCACGCTGAAGATCTCGGCGCCGACCTCCTTCGGGCGGATGCATATCGCCCCGCATCTGAAGGCGTTCATGGAGGCGCATCCGGAGCTTGCGGTCAACCTGGTGCTGACCGACGAGTTCAGCGATATCGTCGGCGGCGGCTTCGATCTGGCGATCCGCATCGCCGAGCTCACCGACTCAAGCCTCGTCGCCCGCCGGCTGGCGCCGGTGCGCCGGCTGCTTTGCGCCTCACCGGATTATCTCGCGGCGCATGGCGAGCCCAGGCATATCGACGAGCTGAAACATCATCGCTGCCTGCCGGCGCACAACAACGACACCTGGCGGCTGGATGGGCCGGACGGCGCGCTCAGCCTGCGGCCCGAGGGCATGCTGATCACCAATTCCAGCGAGGTGATCCGCGAGGCTGTCATCGCCGGCCTCGGGATCGCGCTGCGTTCCACCTGGGATATCGGCGGGGAACTCAAGACCGGCCGGCTGGTGCAGGTGCTGCCGGCCTATGAGGGCTCGCACAATGTGATGCTCTCTGCCGTCTATCCCACCCGGCAATTCCTGCCGGCCAAGGTGCGGCTGTTCATCGACTATCTGGCGGAGCTTTATGGCCCCGTTCCCTACTGGGAGCGCTGACGGCGGATCTCGTGGGTCGCTTCAGTGCGCCAGCCTCTCGATGACGAGATCCAGCAGGGCGCGCAGCCGCGCCAGGCGTTTCATGTCGCGGTGATAACCGACCCAGGTATCGCGGCCGGGCGGTGCTTCTCCCAGATCGACGCGTTCGATGGCCGCCAGGGAATCGCCGAGCGGCCGCGGCAATACGGCCAGTCCGGCTCCATTGGCGCAGAGTGTGGCCTGCACATCGCGGTTGTTGCTGCGCAGGGCGATTTCAGCCTTCGGCAGCATGCGCTTCAGCCAGCCGATATCCGGCATGCCGCCAAAGGCCTCGTCCATGGTAACGAGACGCGCACCCGTGCCGTCGCCCACCTGCGGATGCGGCGCACCACGACTGATATAAAGGCCATATTCGATATGGAGGAGCTTGCGGGATATGACCTCCGTCTCCGTGAAGGGCGCGATGCGGAAGACAAGGTCGGCTTCACGCCGCGACAGGCTAAGGAGCCGGCTGTCGGTCAACAGTTCGACCACGACCTTCGGATGGACTCGCGAGAATTCCGCCAGCACCGGTGAAAGCACATGCGCCCCGAACCAATCGGATGAGGATAGCCTAAGGAAGCCGTCGAGCTGACGGCTACCGCCGGCAAGCGCCCGCTCAATGGCCAGCGTTTCCTCCTCGATGCGTTCGGCCCCGGCGAGCACGGAGGCTCCCTCGTCGGTCAGCATGAAACCATCTGAAGTGCGCTGAAAAAGCGTCTGGCCGAGTGATGTCTCGAGGGCGCGCAGGCGCCGTCCCATCGTCGGCTGCGTCAGCCCGAGGCTGCGGGCCGCAGCTCCCAGCGTGCCGAAGCGCGCGATCGCCAGAAACAGTTTCAGATCGCTCCATTCCACTGCAGTTACCAATCAAACAAAAATGCATGGCCTTCAGTCATTATCTTTCATTTTCATTCGTATTTCAATGAACCATCTTTCTCTGAGGACAAACGCCATTGCAGGCGCCCAAGACAGCCACCGCAATGCGAACGAAGGAGAGTTCCATGTCTGCACGATCAACGATGAAAGCGCTGCTGGCGGAATCGCCGAATTCGCCCTTGCGCGTCGCCGATATTGCCAGGCCGGTGCCTGGCGAAGGCGAGGTCCTGGTGCGGATCAAGGCAAGCGGCATCAATCCGCTCGACATGAAGATCCGGGCCGGCAAAGCCGCCCATGCCCGCCACCCGCTCCCCGCCATTCTCGGCATCGATATGGCCGGTATCGTCGAGGAGATCGGCTCCGGCGTCAGCGGCTTCCGCCGCGGCGACGAGGTCTATGGCATGACCGGCGGGGTTGGCGGCATTCAGGGATCGCTTGCCGAATTTGCCGCCGTCGACGCAGCACTGCTGGCGATAAAGCCACATAACCTGTCGATGCGCGAGGCGGCCGCCCTGCCGCTGGTTTCGATCACCGCCTGGGAAGGGCTGGTCGATCGCGCTCAAGTCAAGGCCGGCCAGAAGGTTCTGGTGCTCGGAGGCGGTGGCGTCGGCCATATCGTCGCGCAGATCGCCAAGGCTGCCGGCGCCGAGGTCTATGTCGTCGACGGCGTCTCGAAAGCGGATTATCTCAGCAGTCTCGGGGCCACGCCGATCGACTATGCCGCGGAAACGGTAGAGACCTATGTCGCCAGATATACCGGCGGCAAGGGCTTCGATCTCGTCTATGACACGATCGGCGGCCAGGGGCTCGATACGGCCTTCCAGGCCGTCATGCGATTCGGCCATGTCGTGAGCTGCCTCGGCTGGGGAAGCCATGCACTGGCACCGCTTTCCTTCAAGGCTGCGACCTATTCCGGCGTCTTCACGCTGTTGCCGCTTCTGACCGGCGAGGGTCGCGCCCATCATGGCGAGATCATGCGGGAAATGACGCAACTCATCGAAGCCGGCAAGCTCATGCCGAAACTCGATCCGCGCCGCTTCACCCTTGCCGATGTCGATGCGGCACATCAGCTGATCGAAAATCGCCAGGCGGACGGGAAGCTCGTCGTCGAGATCGACTGATCTCAATCCGTCGAGTGAACTAGCGCATCGTGCTTTCCGAAAATCGGAATCGATTTTCGGAAAGCACGATGCGTAGATTCAAAGAGTTAGAGCGTCCTTTGTGCGTCCGAAAGGACGCACGGCGCTCTAGCGCGCCAGATCGAGATAGGCGTTCGCCACCATCGCATCGATATCCCTAGGCACAGGCACGATGCAGGATTCGGCGTCAGCCTCGCCTCTGGCGACGCGCTCCAGGCAGCGGGCCTGAAGCGTGAAGCCGAGATCCATCGACTCGACGGAATTGCCAAGCGGCCGCGGGCCGGCGAGATTGGCCATGTGACCGCCGCCGAGCACATGGAAAGAACGGCCGTCCTTCAGATGGAAGGTTTCGATATGGTCGGCCTCGTAGCGGTCGATGCCAACGACATCGGGATCGCGGCGGAAGGCCTCGACATCGATTTCGTGCGGGAAATGGCCGCCGTTCATCAGGATCGCGCCGTCCTTGATGAGCGGCAGGTCGGTGGCCGTCACGATGCCGGCAAAACCGGTGACGGTGACGAGTATGTCGGCCGAGCGGATCGCCTCCTCGCGCAGCGGCGTGACGAAACCGTCGAGATGGGCTTCAAGCAGCGTCACCGGATCGATATCGACGACGCTGACGGTGGAAAAGGCATTGCGGAAACAGGCGGCGGTGCCCTTGCCGCAAGCGCCGTAGCCGAACACCGTGACGCGCTTGCCGTTGGTGGAGCGGTTGGTGAAGCGCAGGTAGCTTTCGAACAGGCTCTGGCCGACGGCGTGCCGGTTTTCGGCGAACTGCTTGATCGGGCTGTCGTTGATGACGAGGATCGGCATGTTCAGCCGCTCGCGCAGCGGCAGCAGGCGCGTGCGGCCCGAGGTGGTTTCCTCGGTGCCGCCAAGGAGATTGGCGTAAGGCTTGTCCGCCGCAATGGCGAAGAGATCGCCGCCATTGTCGAGCAGCAGGTCCGGCTTTTCGGCGATGACAGCGTCGAGGCTCTGATGGTGGGCGACCGGATCGGTCGTCTGCGTGGCGAAGACCGTGATGCCGCTCGTGCGCAGGAACTCGACCGTCGATGGCTGGGTGCTGTTGAGATTGCCGGTGCAGACGAGACGCGCGCCGCCGGCGCGAAGCGTCATCAGCAGCGCCACCGTCTTCGGCTCCAGATGAATGCCGGTGCCGATCGACAGGCCTTCGAAGGGACGCGTCCGCTCGAATTCGGCCGCCGTCGCCTTGAGCAGCCGGCAGCCATTGCCGATCCAGTCGATACGGGTTGCGGTCTTTTCCATCATCTCTTCCCTGTTTCCTGTCTTCGTGCCGTTTCTAGCGGAGCGGCAGAGCTGCGAATATGGAAGTAATTCTGGCGAAAGGACAGAAAATCTGCCCTTTCAAGCCGATGCTCCCGAATGGAGCAGCCAGCCGGACAGGGCCGCAAAGGCCGGCCGTTTCGCATCCGGCATGCGACAGCAGAGGCTGTAACCCGATGGCCGGGAGATGAAACCGTAGGGCGCGACCAGATGCCCGCGCTCGAGATCGTCCTCGATCGAGGCGCGCGGGGCAAGCGCGATGCCAAGTCCGGAGCGGGCAGCCCCCAGCGCCAGCAGCAGATCCTCGAATTCCTGGCGGCGGGAAAAGACGACCGGCGGCGTGCCGCTTTCGGCGAACCATTCGTCCCAGAGCTTCGGCACACTGCGGCTGACGAGCACCGTCAGCGCAGCCATCGCCGCCGGATCTTGGGACAGTGCCGCGGCCAGCGCCGGCGTCGCGACCGGACCGAACTCGTCCTCCATGAACCGCAAGGCGCTGATCCCCGCAGCCGGCCGATATTCGCCGCCCATGATCACGGCGTCCAAATCCGGGTGCATCTGCAAGGGCTCGACCGTGGTCATCGGCACGATATCGACCGCCGCCTCACCGAGAACCGCCTGCATATTTGTGACACGCGGCATCAACCACCAGACCGCGAAGGCGGAGGGTACGCCGAGGCGGATGCGGCCCGGCGCGCCACCTTCGAGCTCCGAAGCGGCGCGCTGCAGAATGTCGAAAGCCGCGCTCGAAGCCTCGGCGAAAGCGCTGGCCTGCAAGGTCGGGACGAGCCTGCGGCCATCGCGCGTGAAGAGCTTGCGGCCGAAGTGATTCTCCAGCGTGGAAATCTGCTGGCGGACGGCGCCGCGCACCACGCTCAGCTCTTCGGCGGCCTTCAGAATGCTGCCGTGGCGGCAGACGGCTTCGAAGGCGCGGACGGCATTGAGCGGTGGGAGGCGCATGATGACCACATTCACAAAATCAATAGTGGATCACTAGATCTCGCCATTGATCGAAAGGCAATATCGGGCATATTGTACAGCTGTGCAATGTGACGCATTCGAGACAGGGCGTGACGGATTTTCCGAGCCCGTCCGACCTCGATTTTCCTTATGAATGATGATCAAATCGCGTTTCGGATCGTCCTGCAACTTATGGATGGCGTAAGCTTTCCATGATACATGTATATAAGCGATTCCTAACGACGACTGCGAAGGTGACCCGACAATTGACTCTTCTGACCCGACTGGCTTCCGATGTGCAACTCATGTTCCGGCGTCCGCCGCGACAGCAATATGCTGCGCTCTGCTATCGGGTGAAGAAAAAAAGCGGTGTGGTCGAGGTGTTGCTGATGACGAGCCGCGACACCGGCCGCTGGGTCATTCCCAAGGGCTGGCCGATGGCGGGCAAACGCGCCCACGAGGTCGCCGCGCGGGAAGCTTTCGAGGAAGCCGGCGTCCGTGGCACGGTGGAAACGGAGACGCTCGGCGCCTACACCTATCCGAAGGTGTTGCGCGATGGTGTGCAGGTGGTCTGCAAGGTGCAGGTCTATGCGCTCGAAGTCGCCGACATGATGAAGAATTTCAAGGAAAAAGGCGAGCGCACCCTCGAATGGGTTTCCTTCGACGAGGCCGTCCGGCGTGTGCGCGAACCGGAGCTCCGCAACCTTTTCCTCGCCTTCAGGCAGACGATGACCGACAGGCTTTCGGCCAGCGCGGCGAAGCAAATTCCGGCGGAATGAATCCTGCCATGTTGCGCTGCTAGGAAAGCAGCGTAGAAGCAGATTCGTCCGCAGGAAAAAGAATGCCGCAACGTCCCGTAGTTCTCACGAAACGCACGCTCGACAAGGACCTCGACAAGATCACCCATGCCGAGGACGCGGCGAAGCATGTTTCGCGGCGGCTGGTGGCACCCGGCCTCGGGCTGATCTTCGTCGGCCTCGCCATGCTCTTTGCCGGCGTCTATGTGTTCGACCGGCCGGGCGCGATGCTCGTCGTGGCGGCTGCGGCCCTTGCCGGCTACATGGCGATGAACATCGGCGCCAACGACGTGACGAACAATGTGGGCGCCGCCGTTGGCGCGCGCGCCATGACGATGGGCCAGGCGCTCGTCATCGCTGCGATCTTCGAGGTCCTTGGCGCCACGATCGCCGGCGGAGAGGTCGTCAAGACGATCTCTTCGAGCATCGTCGATGCGGTCCATGTGCCGCAGGTGACGCTCGGCTGGATCATGATGGCGGCGCTGATGGCGGCGGCCCTCTGGATCAACCTCGCGACCTGGATGAATGCGCCGGTTTCGACCACGCATGCGATCGTCGGCGCCGTGATCGGCGCCGGCATCAGCGCCGTCGGGCCGGAATCGGTGAACTGGCGGGTCATGCTGGAGATCACCTCGAGCTGGATCACGTCGCCGCTGATCGGCGGGCTGATCGCGGCCGGGCTGCTTTATCTGGTCAAGACCCTCATCGTCTATCGCGACGATAAGGTCGCTGCGGCGCGGCGCTGGGTGCCTGTTCTGGTCGCGGCGATGGCCGGCTGCTTCATGGCCTACATGGTGCTGCAGCTGACACCCACGGGCAGGTTTCAGCCGCTGACCATCATCCTCCTCGGGATCGGCTTCGGGCTGGTGAGCTGGCTTGCCGCCCGCCCGCTCGTGCTCAGGCAGGCGCGGGATCTCGAAAATCGCAACAGCTCGCTTCGGGCACTGTTCCAGCTGCCGCTCATCGGCTCTGCGGCGCTGCTTTCCTTCGCGCATGGCGCAAACGACGTCTCGAACGCAGTCGGGCCGCTCTCGGCGATCGTCCATTCGGCGGGCATTGGCGATAGCGGCGGCGTCGGGCATCCACCGCTCTGGGTGATGCTGATCGGCGCCTTCGGCATCTCCGTCGGTCTGCTGCTCTTCGGGCCGCGGCTGATCCGCCTCGTCGGCGAAGAGATCACCAAACTCAATCCGATGCGCGCCTATTGTGTCGCGCTGTCGACCGCTTTCACGGTTATCGTCGCCTCCTGGCTTGGCCTGCCTGTCAGCACCACGCATATCGCCGTCGGCTCCGTCTTTGGCGTCGGGTTCTTCCGCGAATGGTACACGCGCCATTCGAAGCGGCGCATCGCCTATATCAGGAGCAAGGCCGAGAGCTTCGACATCGACGAGCCGGAGGAGCAGAATATCCACGAGACGCGGCGGCGCTATCTCGTGCGCCGCTCGCATTTCATGACCATCGCTGCCGCCTGGGTCATCACCGTGCCGGTTTCGGCAGCGCTTGCGGCGGCAATTTATTGGGTTATGTTCGCGCTCTTCGTATGAGGCCCTGAGTTTTTCGAATGCGCGCCAATTTCCGCATGCAACGGCTTTTCATCGACGCACCGCTTTTCAGCGGCGCCGTCGTGGAGGCGAGTTCCGACCAGTTCAACTATCTCGCCAATGTGCTCAGGATGGAGGACGGGGCTGATATACTGCTGTTCAATGGCCGCGACGGCGAGTGGCGGGCGGGCCTTTCCTTTCCCTCGCGCAAACGCATCCTGCTGACGGCGGCCGAGCAGACGCGGCCGCAGCCGTTGCCCTCAGACCTGCATTATCTCTTTGCGCCGCTCAAGGTCGGCCGCATGGACTATCTCGTGCAGAAGGCGGTCGAAATGGGGGCCGGCCTGCTGCAGCCTGTCATGACCCAGCACGTGCAGGGCAAGATCACCAATCTCGACAAGCTGCGCGCCAATGTCGTCGAGGCGGCGGAGCAATGCGGCATTCTCGGCATCCCTGACGTGGTGGAGCCTGTGCGGCTTCTCGACCTGCTCGACCGCTGGCCGAGGGAGCGCCGCATCATCTATTGCGACGAGGGTGACGCAGGGCAAAACCCGCTGCCGGTGCTGTCAGCGATCAGGGAGAAGCATCTGGCCTTGCTCGTCGGGCCTGAAGGCGGCTTCTCTGAGGAGGAGCGGACGCGGCTCCGAAGCCTCGATTTCGTCACCGCCATTCCGCTCGGGCCGCGTATCCTGCGGGCCGATACGGCAGCGGTTGCGGCCATGGCGGTGGTGCAGGCGGCGATCGGCGACTGGAACTGACCTCGAAAAACGGGTTGACGCGGAAATCGCTCGTATTTTTTTGATGTGTCATTGAAAGAATTTCACTTGCAACATAGGTGCCTTGGGTCCTAATCACCCTTCCAATTGCCCGGCCCCCTGGGCGCCTTTCCGAATACAGGTACGCCCGCATGGCCCGCGACACCACCGACCAGTCACCGCTCTCTTCGGTCCAGGATCTGACCGACTATCTTGCCGCGGGCAACAAGCCTAGGGAACGCTTCCGGATCGGCACCGAGCACGAGAAATTCGCCTTCTTTCGCACTGACAACAGCCCGGTTCCCTATTTCGGCGATGCCAGCATTTCCGCGCTGTTGACCGGCCTGCAGGAGAAAAGCGGCTGGGAGCCGATCACGGACGGCGGCAACATCATCGGGCTTGCCGAGCAGAGCGGCATGGGCGCAATCTCGATCGAGCCCGGCGGCCAGTTCGAACTCTCCGGCGCTCCGCTGGAAACGATTCACGAGACCTGCAGGGAATCGAACCAGCACCTGGCGACGCTGCGCGAAATCGCCGAGCCGATGGGCATCCGTTTCCTCGGCATCGGCGGCAGCCCGAAATGGACCTATGCGGAAATCCCGCAGATGCCGAAATCACGCTACGAGATCATGACCCGCTATATGCCGAAGGTCGGCACCAAGGGTCTCGACATGATGTACCGCACCTGCACGATCCAGGTGAATCTCGATTTCTCCTCGGAAGCCGATATGCGCAAGAAAATGCGCGTATCGATGAAGCTGCAGTCGCTGGCGACCGCTCTCTTTGCATCCTCGCCGTTCACCGAAGGCAAGCTGAACGGGCTGCTCTCCTGGCGCGGCGATATCTGGCGCGACGTCGACAACAGGCGTTCCGGCCTGCTCGATTTCACCTTCCGCGACGATTTCGGCTTCCGCGACTATGCCGAATGGGCGCTCGACGTGCCGATGTATTTCATCGTCCGCGACGGCCGCTATCATGACTGCACACACGTCACCTTCCGCCAGTTCATGAACGGCGCCTTGAAGGGCGAGGTCGCCGATCCGGCGCCGACCATGGGCGACTGGACGAACCATCTTTCGACGCTCTTCCCCGATGTGCGGCTGAAGCGCTTCCTCGAAATGCGCGGCGCCGACGGCGGCCCGTGGCGGCGCATCTGTGCCTTGCCGGCCTTCTGGGTCGGCCTGCTCTATGACGATGCGGCGCTCGATGCTGCCGACGAACTGACCAAGGATTGGGGTTTTGCCGAAGTCGAGACCCTGCGCAACGCCGTTCCCGCCGAAGGGTTGAAGGCACGTTTCCGCGGGCACGCGCTCCTCGACGTGGCGCGCGAGGTGGTCGGCATATCAAGGGCCGGCCTCAAGGCCCGCGACAGGCTCAACCGGGAAGGCCAGGACGAGAGCATCTTCCTGGCACCGCTCGACGAAGTGCTCGCCAAGAAGGCGACGCTCGCCGAGGATCTGCTGGCTCTTTATCATGGCCGGTGGAATGGCTCCGTCGAGCCGGTCTTCGAGGACTATCAGTACTAAACGCGCCTTAAGTTCCTCTGGCAAAAAGCCGTTTGCGGATTCCCATTTCCAGCTATAGTGGCGCTATAACGCGTCACGACTCGGGGAAAGGGACTCCTCATGCTGCCACTCTTCGACATGATGATGCAGGCACAGAACGGCGCCGCGATGGACGCGGTCGCCCGGCAGTTCAATTTGGCCCAGGAACAGGCGACGAAGGCGATGGCGGCGCTGATGCCGGCCTTTTCCGCCGGGCTGAAGCGCAGCACCAGCAATCCCTATGACTTCGTCGGGCTGATGCAGGCGGTCGCCTCCGGCAATTATGCGCGATATTTCGAGGATATGAGCCGGGCCTTCACGCCGGAGGGCATTTCCGACGGCAACAATATCCTCGCCCAGCTTTTCGGCTCGAAGGAAGTCTCGCGCGCGGTGGCCGCCCAGGCGGCACAGATGACCGGGATCGGCCAGGATATCTATAAGCGAATGCTGCCGGTGCTCGCCGACACGCTGATGGGCGGGCTCTTCAAGCAGACGACAGGCCAGATGGCCTCGCCGGTCAACCCCTTCGTCAACACGGCGATGGGCGAGACGATCCAGAAATGGCTTGAGAGCACCGGCTTCGCGCCGAAGCCGAAGACCGCTCCCGAACCCAGCATCTTCGACAATCCCTTCACGCAGGCGATGCAGCTGATGTTTTCGGTACCGAAGCCGGACTCGACGTCAGCGTCGAACCCCTTCCTCGACAATCCCTTCGCCAAGGCCTTCCAGGAGATGATGGGTGGGCTTGGCCAGCAGCCGGCGGCCAAGGCGCCGGAGACGCCGAAGGAAGAAGAGGCGAAGGCGAAGGCCGACAGTTATACCGAGATGCTGAACACCATGTTCGACAGCGGCCTCGAAGTGCAGAAGAACTACCAGCGAGGCCTGGAGGCAATCTTCGAAACCTATCGGCCGAAGCCCTCCCCCGAGACCAAGGCATAACCCCGAAAATCGGAATCGATTTTCGGAAAGGATTATGCGCCCATTCAAAGTGTTAGAGCGTCCTTAGCGCGTCCTATCGGACGCGCGGCGCTCCAATGAATAAAAAAACCCGGAGATGGCTTCGAAGAAGCCGATCACCGGGTTAAGCAGCAGGGCTATTGGCTATCACCCTGCGGGGAAACTCGACGCTCCTACTGTTCGTGGGAGCGGAAGATCGAAAGGCGCCAGCGATTGCGCGCCGAGCGCGTCAGATGTTCCGACGGGTCCTCGAAGAAGGTCGACGCCAGGAACGCGGAGGTCAGGTCGGCCCGAGTGAGGCCGATATCCCTCAGCTGAGTGTCGTTCAGATCGTGCAGCCCGTTGATCTCCATGCGATTGCGGAATACGCGAAAGAGAGAGGCCAACGGTGCGAGGCTTGCCATCAGACGCTGGGAAAACGTCGGGGTAAG
>Ga0307515_10019261_pt1 | contig 12300 bp, 2 predicted proteins | sample 17_EM_MG_FD_194513 | JGI IMG/M metagenome (GOLD analysis project Ga0307515, IMG submission 194513) | Populus trichocarpa ectomycorrhiza microbial communities from riparian zone in the Pacific Northwest, United States - 17_EM | ecosystem: Host-associated > Plants > Roots > Unclassified | place...
ATAGTGTTGCTGTTATCGTAAGGGGCACTCAGTGGTGGTTTTCGAGATCTCACCATCCCATGTGAAAACTTTTCACCACCGCCCATAATACTCATAACCACCACCACTAGGTCGTATCGCACGCTGTACGACGTCTCTGCGTTGGCTCTAAGTCTGAAACTCAGGTTCGTAGCCGTCACCACGTACAGGTGCAGAGTCCGTTTTTAACGGCCTAGTAGATATAATAAAAGTAATTTAAATAGGGAAACGGCAATATAAGAATATTATACTCGCTAAATACGAAATCCGTAATAATCGGTTATACTATTAATAAAAGATAGTAATCCTCAATTCTAAACCCTTATAATTTAAGATACTTAAATTTATATATAATTCCCCTATAGTAGGGCATCCTAACTATATAAAGACCTATAAGATTATCTAATAAGTATATTACTAGCCTAACGTATTCTATAAGCGAGTTACCGACACAAGCGAGTGACCAACTTTTTCGCATATACGACGCGACGAATCTTCTTAAATAACTTACAACGCAATGCCTTTATCGACTTTAGAAAAAGAGGGTAGATACCTATTAGCCCTAAACGCGTATAGCAACGGTTAATTTCGAACTATTAATGCTGCTGTAACGGCATATAATGTTAATTATAAAACCCTTCTGGCCCGTAGTAAAGGCCGATTATTATACGTTACCTACCCACCTAACGGTTACAAACTTATAACTACGGAAGAGAAGACTTTAGAGGACTGGATATTATCCTTAAACGCGTATAGACTTCCTCCTTACGTCTAAATGGTTAGCTATATAGCTAACCTATTACTAGCCAGTCGCGGTATTACTCCCTACTTACGGTCGGCTAAAACTGGGCTATAAACTATATCAATTAACACAATACATTAAAAACGGCCTACTTTTGGAAGTATAATAAGTAATGGGCAAAATGCAAAGATCTAATAACTATCTCTAAGTGGTTTAACCGTGTATAGGCCGTAACGGCTTAGTATGGTATACTTTTAAAAGATACCTTTAATTTTAATGAAACTAGATGTGTAATAGGTGTAATAGTAACTGTAAAAGTTGTTACGGGAACATTAACGCACCGTACTGTTTATATTTAGCCCGGAAATAGGGAGTGGATAACTGCAGTTGAATATATTTCTACTACAGGATAGGCCCTTCTATCTATACTTATTTTTGCTAGCAAAGTCTTTCTACCTAATATATAACTAATTTACCTTCTAGATAGACTATAGCACTTAGTGAAAATAGATGGATAAATAATAAGCTTGGATATTACTAGCTTACGAAGATTTTTAATCCGTATACACGCGACCGTACGGTAGGCCGCTATTGACTTCTTATATTTAACGGCCATAGCAGTTATATTACACCCGAATTTGACCAGTACTGCCTTAATTACGATATTATACCCCTATATATGCCGCCGCATTTATCTTATCTATTACAGCCTCTTAATGTTAGCTGTTTTACAACCTTAAAACGGTTATACGGTGTAACGGAACCTTGTAGTAAGAACTACAATGGGTCCTATTATTGGGCTAGGTGTGTAGGAAATGCAAGTATAAAGGTTAATAAAGTAATAATAACTAGTGGAGTGGTTGCCTAACAGATTAACTCTAATTATATTCTAAGAATTACTATAAGGAAGGAACTATCTAGGTAGGGACTAAGGGTCCTTAAATATACAACCGTACTCTTATAAAATCCTTCTTATATATAATATATATATACTTTATCTACTCTGTTATAGATTATATAGATCCTATAGATTATATAAATTACCTTACGTAACCTTAGTTACTATTCCTTATTATATAGTTCTATCGGCTCTATTTTAGATTATGCTTATATTAGCTAACTAGCTTCTTCCGTCTCTTTTCTAAGTAGTTATAGTATTATACTTAAAGCGTCCGTAATACCATCCCTCTCCTTTTTATCTTTATCTTTAAAGATTTAAAATATCTCTAAGTTATTTACTAGAGGTATAATATCCGTCTAATTAATTTGGTTAATATTATTACTTATTATGCCTAAGTAATCTTCTTCCTTAACTACTTGCCGTGTTCGTACTATAGCTGTAATATTATCTCTTAGTGAGATTATACCGTCTCCATATTCTCGCTGTTTAAAAAAGGGGTTAATTTATATTACGCTGGCAAGTCCATCTTCGTAATAACTATTTTCTTACTTAAAGTGCACTAAAGCGAATATTTATTCGTCCTATAACGTTCGCTCTATCTTTAATACTAAATATACACAACCTATTACTCTTAATAGTCGTCTAGTTCCCTAATTAATTTGCCTTAGGGTTTTATATTTAATTTACTGCTACGCGGCTAGATAATAAACTATCTATTACTCTAGTAAAGTTATACTATTTTTATAATATAGAACAGGAGGCTGCCGATACTTAATAATAGGCCCTTAAGTCTTATCTTACGGCGTCTACTTAGTTAATTTATCTTAAGAAGGTGCGTAAAAAGGTCCGTTTTAAGAAGTAGAAACTTATAGAATAAGGTTTATAGGAACTTAGTAATAAAAGAATAGATTCTCTTTTAATAGGGAAGAAAATAGATCCGAGTAGCTCGGTAACTACTCTTCTTAAATCCCCCTTAGGTAACTTATTCTTTAGTAATCCTTTTTTATTAATACTACCTAACCTAATCTCTTCTAATACTTCTATACCTTTCTTATAGCATTTTTTAAATTCTCTAGTAGCTCCTAGGTAGTTTTATTATAGCCTATCCACTTAACCTTATACTATATTTTATTATTAATGTCCTTATAACTAATAATCTTTAAAACTTACTATTTATCTTCTTCTTATCCTCTATATATATCTACTTTATAAACTAGTAGCTTAACATTTCTATATACTAGCTTTAGCATTATAATATATTATATAGGGTAGATCTTTATTTTGGCTAGTAGGTTTAACTTAAATATAATTAGTAAAATCTTTTACGTAATTTCGAAAGGTCCTAGTCTAACATAGTCTAACTTCTTACTTAGTTGTTAACTCTTAAAAATTTTGTATAGTAGCTATACTTTATCTCCCTCCTTAAGATCTAGTCCCTTAGATCTCTTAGTATTATAGTACCTTTTTATTCTCTCTTATACTTTCTTTACTAATTCTATAAGGTCTATATAAAGATTTATTAACGTCTTTATTCTTTCTTTAGCTATACTACTCGTTTTCTTTACTTATTATGGTAATAACGATATTCTTAGCTTATATCTATAATTTGCCTTAAATAGTAATATGCCTATTCCTTTTTAAGGTATTATATTATATATAAACTATATAACTAATAATAGTAATACCTAATTATTCTGTATATAATTAATATAGTACCTTAGATACTGCTCTAGTGTCTAATTTAATCTTTCCGTTTAACCGTCTGTCTACGGATAATATACGGTAAAAGTTACTGCTTAAACTCCTTATTCTGCTAAGAATACCTCTTAAAATACTACTATAAATCTTAGATCCCTATCCGATATAATCTTACTTAGTACTCTATATCTTACAAATATTTCTTTAATATAGATTTTAGCAATATCTTCTGCTAATATCTCTTTTATATATACTATAAAGTATCCCTACTTTATAAGCTTATCTACTATTACTAAAATTACGTTATAATCTTATCCGGTAATAGGATCTTTTAACTTTAGTAACTTAATAATAAAGTTCTATAATATAACCTTCTATAGTTTCTCTGGTATTTTAATAGGTTATAGCCCTTTATATAGCCTATACCTTATTAGTTTATTTCTTTAGCAATTTAAATACTTCTTAGTAACCTTTCTAGCTATCCTCTAGATTCTATTAATAATATACTCCTTTTAAAGTCTTAATACTAAGCCTATAGCTCCGTTGTGTCCTTAAGTTAGTCCCTTATAGAAGTCCTTTATAAACTACTCCACTATATCTCTTAGGATATACTTCGCTTTTTAGTTCTTATATATATCTAACTATAGGTCTTTTAGCTATACTTTTAGAATTTTTTATACCTAAAGGCTTTCTAGTGTCTTATAGACCCTTTTTAACTCATTTTCTTAAGTTGCTATAATCTTTAGATAATTATACCTAATTAATCTATCTGTGTCTTTTTATAGTAAAGCCCCTAATAGCTTCTTATTATTTTATAGTTTAGCCTTCTAACTTAATATATTGGCTTATATATTATCTATACCCTTAATATACTAAATCTTAAAATGGTATTCTATAAGTATCTCTACCTATCTAACCTATCTTTAGTTAAGCTCCTTTATTATTAAGAATCCTATTAGGTTTTTATAATCTATCTTAACTATAAATAGTTTCTTTATACCTTATAAGAATGCTCTTTATTCCTTTAATACTATAACTATACCTAACAACTCCTTATTGTAGATGTTATAGTTTAACTCTAGTAGTATTATCTTCCAACTATAGTATACCACTAGGTACTATCCATCTTAATATCTTTATATAAAGTATACCCCTAGTATATAGTCTAATACATCTATTTCTATAACCGTCTTTAGTTTTAGTTAATAGATCTTAAGAACTGGCTCCTAGGTAAATAACCCTTTAACTTTTTTAAAGAGTTTTTATTATTCCTCTCCCTATATCTATAGTTCTTCTTTCTTTATTAATCGCGTAAATAGCTTAATATTCTTTAACTACTACGCTATAAACCTTCTACAGTAATTATAAAACCCTAGAAATAATCTTAACTACGTAATATTCTCTAGTTCTTACTAATTTACTATAGCCTTAATCTTTCTTAAATCTATACTAAGTTGGCCTAGTTTAATAATAAATTTAACGAAATCAGTCTTTCTAATAAAGAACTCGTATTTCTTAATTGCTACTAGTATCTGTTCTTCTTATAGTCTCTTTAAAACCTATTTAATGTATTTTCCGTGTTCTTCCTTAGTTATTAAGTAGATAATAATATTATTAAGGTATACTATAACAAATTTATCTAAGTATTCCCCTAATATATTATTAATACGCTTTTAAAATATTGCTAGTATATTTATAAACCTAAATTGCATAACTAATAGTTTATATAGTCCTTCCTTTAACCTAAAGGCTGCCTTTTATTTATTACCTTTCTTAATTCTAATCTAATGGTATACCTATCTTAGATCTATCTTTATAAAGATTTACATATTGCCTATCCTATCTTAGATTTCGCTAATTAAGGGTAAAGGATACCTATCCTTCCTAGTAATGCTATTTAACTATTTATAGTTAATATATAGCCTTAGTTTACTATTCTTCTTTAATATAAATAGTACTAGATAACCCACTAATAACTATAATAGTCTAATATATCCCTTTTATAAGTTCTCTTAGATAAACTCTTTTAATGCCCTACCTTTTTCTTTAGTAAGCTTATAGATTGGAAAGAACTTTAGACTTATTTCTAGTTCTAACTCTATTTTATAGTCCTATACTATATACTCTAACAGCTTTTTACTCTTAGGTGACTATAGTTCCTTACTATACTTATAGTATCTCTTTAGTATATAGCTTAGTCCTTTTTCTATTTCTTTATAAGTTGCTCCTACTTAGTATTATACTAACTTAGCCTATTATTATATCTTACGGCATTAAGTATCCTTAATATTAACCTAACCTATAATCTAATTAATCCTTAGATTATATTCCTATAACTAAGGCATCCTTAATACTGCCTTATCTTATCCTAATAGTAGGATATTAAAAGATATCTTAATTTATCTCCCTTTAATATTTATCTAAATAGGTCCTATTTTAAGATTAATAATCCCTCCTCTATAGGCTATTAGATCTCCTAAAATTGTAACTAATAGGTAAAGTTATTCCTTCTATTTATAAGGTAGCCCTATTCTCTTAACTACTATTAGTAAGATATAGTTTCGCGTTACTTTACTATCTATTAGCACTTTAAACTATTAATTATATTATTTAACTTATAAATTTAGGTATTGTTTTTAAATTTCTTTAAGGGTCTAAGGCTTTACTATTAGCTTCCTCTAGTTTTATAGGCCTCTACTTTTCCTAACTATTAGCTACTTAATCCCTATATACTTAGCTTACTCTTTAGCTAATACCTAGTTTACTTTTTATCTTTAATATACTATAGACATATATTCTCTAGGTATTCCCACTACTATTATCCTTCTAAGTATTCTTTTATAAGGAATCTTCCTAGTTAAAGTATTAAATCTCTTTCCTTTTAGATTTTTGCTAGATGCCATCTATATATATATTTAGCATTCCTATACTATTACTCGTCTATTATCTAGTATATCCTTATAGGGTATTTCTAATTCTTTTTTTTTTTTTAAATTTTTGTATATTTTATATATATTATCTATATACGCAATCTATAATAACGTATAGTATACTAAGTACTTTAGGTTAACTTTTAGCTTATCTTTATCCTTAAGTTTAAACCTCTATTGTACTAATCTAAACGTTATAACTTTATTTGTAGGTACTAAAATATATTTCTTACTTCTTTAATCCTCTGATTATTTCTTTAGATCCTTTAATATTATAATTAAGGCTTCTTTAATATAAGTTATAGCCTTCTCTATAATTAGGTGGTCTTAGATAACTTTTTTATCTAACTATATATAGAAATCTTTCCACTTATTATTATGCCTCTACCTATACTACTTTTAGTATAGCTACTAGAGTATATACGGCTTATCTATAAGAAAGTATCTTCTTATTACTATGTTATAATAGCCTTTAGTATATTATTCTTTAAACCTAGTAGGAATTCCTAAATCCTCTTTATTTTCTAGTTTAGTAAGCTACTTAGCTCTTAGTATACCTACTCTTAGCCTATTAGTAATTCTTTATATTAGCGCTCTATCTTTTATACGTCCTAATATACTAGATCTCTTATCTAGTTTCTATTCTTACTATACAATAATTCTTTACCTAAATTCTTTTATAGTTTTCTTTAATTTATATCTTACGCTTTAATCCTTAAAGTTCTCTTACTTCTTAATCTTAGTATTAACTTTTTAATCTTTAGTTTAAACACTATATTCTACTAGTAAGTCCTTTAGGTCTATATATCTGTCTCCTAGTCTAGTTACTATTTATACTATAGATTCTCTAATTTATAAGAAAGCTCCTTACCTCTTATTTATAAGTGTCCTAATTTATACTCTAAATTCTTAATCCCTTAGATTCTTTAATCTTAATCTTATTTCTAACTTAAGCTTAGCTCTAGCCTTAGTTTAACTAGGCTTACTTAGTGTTCTTATTTTATCTTAAGAGTCTTAAATCTTACTTATCTTGTCTTAAGAATCTTATACCTATAGGAACTTCCGTCCTAAGCTTATTTATATATTTTTAAACTAAGCCGCTACTCTACTCTATTAGTTTTTATTTATTATAGGTCCTTAAGCTTACCTTATCTCGTCTTAAGAATCTTAGTTATCTCTTATTTTATCTTAAGAATCTTAAGCCTTTAGCCTTTTACCTTTATTAAGTGCCGAAGTAGTTCACTATCCTACTTCTCTTATATCTCGTAAAGCAATAAATATCGTATCTAGTAGGGTCTTAATCCCTACTAATGTTCCCTATTCTATAGTAGAATTATCCTCTACCTCTAGTGTAATATCTCTAATAGCTACGTATTCCCAGTAAACCGCTCTTATTACCTTATTACTACAAAATATTTCGCCTATATTAAATTTATCGTCCTTAATATCCAATCTACGAACTAGTTTATTAGTTCCTCTATATTTTATAGGTGCTAGCTCTTATAGCTAGTAGCTTACGCTATATTTAGCGTCCTTATAAATTTAGTATACGTTATTATAACAAAACGCAAAACTTTTAATTAAACACTCTTTTGTTCCTTGTAGTATATTATTATCCCTCTATATATATATATTATCTACTATTAGTCTAATTCCCTTTATTATATAGTAACTCTAACCATCTTTATAATCCCTTATAAAATAACCCTATTTCCCACAATTTATATAAGCTCCTTCTCTAAACTATTGCTTTTACTATAGAGTCTGCCTAAACGTCTTCTGCTACTAAGATCCTTAGTTTAGCCTCTACTTCTTAGCCCTATAATTACTAAATCCTTAACCTCTAAGTTTCTACGGTTTTTTACTCTATCTCTTATAGGCTTCTTTAGTACCACTTAGGTCTATTAGCTCTACGCCATACTATAGTTTTTAACTTAGCTTTAGTTATTATATACTTTATACCTTATATAACTATAGAACTCTATTCTAATCTCTCTTAGCCTACTCCCTTTAATAAATCTAATTATTAATCTTAATCGCTTAATCTATTAGTTCCCTTAAGGTATCCATATCTTTTATTAAGATAATTATATCCTAGACTTTAGCCTTAAGTCCCTATTTATACTATGCCATAAGCGCCCTATTATTTTACTTAACTTATATTGCTAATATCTGGAACTACGTTATATACTTAATTGCTAAGGTTTATTGCGTAATATCTTAGAGTTTTCTTTCCGCTATAGTTACTGCCTCTAGGTCTCTAAATATTTATATAAGTTGTTCCATAAATTTATTCTAGCTTAAGAATATAAACCATACCTCTTAGTTTATAGTTGTTATTCCGTTTACCTAGATTTCTATTAGGTAAGGCTTAAACTACTTAAATACTTTTCCTATTAGGAATAATCCTATATATACTATTTAATCTATAGGTATCGCCAGCTTAACTCCCTTTTGCGCTACCTTAAAGTGCATTTATATAAGGAATCCTTTAAGCTTTAATCTCTCTCCTAAGTATCTTTTAATTAATAGTAACTTAACCTTTGCTGCGCCTATCCCGTTAATCCTATTTTCTAATATTATATTATTTTCTATTAACTAGTTAACTATTTTTTATAACTGTTTAACCATTATAGGTTGCTATAAGTTAGTATCTGCTATGCTAGTGTCGTTACTTAACCTTAAAGTAGTTGCTGCCGTTAATGGCGTTATAGTGGCTGCTTTTGGTAGTATATTGTTTAACCTCTTATATTAATACCGTAACTAAGTAGTAATTATATAACGGAACCTTGTAGTAAGAACTACAATAGGTCCTATTATTAGGCTAGGTGTATAGGAAATGTAAGTATAAAGGTTAATAAAGTAATAATAACTGGTGGAGTGGTTGCCCAATAGATTAACTCTAATTATATTCTAAGAATCACTATAAGAAAGGAACTATTTAGGTAGGGACTAAGGGTCCTTAAATACACAACCGTACTTCTATAAAATCCTTCTTATACGTAATATACGTGTGCTCTATTTACTTTATTACGGATTATATAGATTATATAGATTATATAGATCACCTTATATAACCTTAGTTACTATTCCTTGTTATATAGTTCTATCGGCTCCATCCTAGACCGTGCTTATATTAGCCAACTAGCTTCTTCTATCTCTTTTCCAAGTAGTCGTAGCATTGTACTTAAAGCGTCCGTAATAACCTTAAGGCATTCCCTACTATGCTAAAAGGACTAGCTTTAGACTACTTCTATATAAACTAACTATCCTACCTACTATTTACAAAAGCTTATAAGCACCTTTAGAATTTCTTTAAAGGACTAGAATTTTAATGCAAGAACCTAGACGAGTGGAATACTATTACACTTATAATAGTAATGGCAGGAAATACAGATAAGTTAACAAGTAAATATCTCCAATTATTAATCTACAGACTTTATTAACTATAGCATAGCCTTAGACCTACCTTATAAACTATAGACTTCCTTTACAACAAAATTATCACTTCTTGCTAGGGAATACTAGTATGCAAATACGCAGTCTCTGACCCACTGGATAACCTTAGAGCCCTTATTAACAAACTTTAATCATCTATTATAGTATACGAGAAAGAGCATACGGAGAAGATATAAGCCTTCTTTACAGACCGACGGTTCTATAAAAGAGATAATAACTACAACCGCAGTAACCGCAATAACCCTCCATATAACCGCAACCGAAAGAAACTACGTTACTTCGTATATAATAGGGAAGGATATCGCTTATAAAGATATACTAAGGAGGAGCAAGAGGAGTCTAAAGCTAAGTTTAGAACTACTAATAGAGATAGGTTTAGTAAATTCGACAACTAATTTAAAAAATGACTTAACTAATATATTATGGATTACGAGGATAACAATACCGACTTAGAAGAAGAGCTTAAGGAAGCTTTTTAAGCACTAACTATTAATGCAAGTTATAAGGCAATTAACAAGAACTCATAACTAAATATCGACCACTACTATACCTCCTTTGGCTAAGTGGAACAGCATAAAGCGATTTCTATAGCTATTACCCTAGCTAACAAAGCCTTTAGCTATTTGGTTACAACTATAGACAATATAGTACCTCTTATAACTAACTAGGACCCCTTTACCTACAATACAACCATATCTATATCCCGCTATACTGCAGATAAGTTTATAGATATAATAATTAATATAGGAGCATCCAAACGATCCACAGCAGGATATAGCCAATTCTTAGCATTTTAGAGACTTAATATTAATATATAGCTTAATACCACCATACAAGGCATAGTTAACGTATAGTTCGGCATCGGATTAACCTCATTAATTGGATTAGCTAAAGTAATCACCCTAATTAGCATAATCGAATTTCATATTATTAAGGTCGACACCCCATATTTGCTTTACTTAGCAGATATAGATCACCTATAAGTATACTATAACAACCTAAAAAATATACTAATCACCCCTTAGAGCAAAGTACCCGTTATATATCGCTTTAGCCACCTTTTCCTACTTTAGAATATATCCCTATATACTTATTTAACTAAGTTATTTAAACGAAACCCCTGCTACCTTACCAACGTAGAATTAAAGCGACTGTATCGCCGTTTTGGCTACCCTTTAACTAAGCGTCTTATACGAATACTTAAACGCTTAGGGTATAATATTAACAGCAAGACATTAGATTATCTTACACGCTACTACCACTATTATTAAAAACATAGAAAGTTGCCTAGTAGATTTAGATTTACCTTACATAATAATATCGATTTCAACTATTTAATCGTAGTTGATATTATGTATATTAAGGACGCACCCCTTTTATATATTATTGATAAAGAAACACAATTTTAAACTAGTAGATAGCTGTAAAATATCAGCGCCAAGTATATATGGGATGCATTATAAATGTGCTAGATCGATACATACCTAGGACCCCCTAATATTATTACACACAATATAGGCAAGAACTTTGTAAGCAAGGAATTTAAACAATATACTATAATACTTGGAATAGCTACAAGAAGTATACCCGTTAAAGCCTATAATTTAGTCGGAATGGTAGAACGCTACTATAGCCCCCTCCGTCGTATATACTACATCATTACTACAGAACTACCGGACATTAGTAAGGACATAGCTCTGCAAATAGCTTTTAAAGCAATTAACAATTCCGCAGGTCCTAACGGTCTTAGCTGGGCTCCCTTTAGTATTACACCAGTTTCGTATACGCTATATAATTGGGGTAAGATCAGGCTTAATATACTACCTATATATATAGTTAATAGCGTACTAGCAGCTTTGGTATATAAAGGCTTAATAAATAGCGAAGGCTTTAAGTTCTAGGTAGTAAATACTCTTCTACTATAGTGTAATCGCTTTCCTGCTAAGCGATTAGTAGTAGTTATAGATAACGCTAGCTTCTATTACTTAGAGAGAATATAGGCTCTCTTTAACGCCTTTAGCGTTAAGCTAGTATATTTAACTACGTACTTACCTAATTTAAATCCAATTAAAGAGTTTTTAAGAAAGTTAAAAGCTTTTATTTAGCGGTAGTGGTTCTCTTAAGCAGAGGACCCGGAATCCTTTAGCTATAGCTTTAAAGTATTTCTTCTTTAGAGTATAAATAAGGTTAGTAGTAAAAGTAAAAGCGCGAGGGGATATTTCTAATATAGTGGGTATAAGTATTAAGGTTTTAGTATAAGAGTTAAGATTAATCTTTTAGTGGCGTTCTTAATTATATATATAGCATTTATAAAAACACTAAGAGGCTTTAATCTCTTATATATATAGGGCGTCTCTACTACTATAGGCGCGCTAGCAGTAATAAAGACACCTAATATTACGATTTTAGTAAATTAGGTAAGTTCTGTATAGCTTTAAATTAATCGTCCTTAGCAACTAGAACGGTCCTTACGTGCAGCTATAGGCGTTCGCTACAATTACTATGTGCAGTTAGTAGCAATTAAGCGAAATTAAATACACGTAGCGAATTTA
>Ga0307515_10019262_pt1 | contig 12300 bp, 4 predicted proteins | sample 17_EM_MG_FD_194513 | JGI IMG/M metagenome (GOLD analysis project Ga0307515, IMG submission 194513) | Populus trichocarpa ectomycorrhiza microbial communities from riparian zone in the Pacific Northwest, United States - 17_EM | ecosystem: Host-associated > Plants > Roots > Unclassified | place...
TAGAGCATTTTAGCTTCCTTAAAAAGGAAATAGTTATAGTTAACGTAGAGCTTTCCTTATATTTAAATCCTCCAATTCTTAAAGGTAGGGTCTATCCTATTAGATAGTAGTAGGGGGTTAGGGAGCTTAACGGACTTTAATTACTTTATTATTATATCCGTACTCCCTAGTATATCGCATTTAGTGGAGTAAATAGGTTAGCTAGGGCTTTAAGAAGGGGAAGCTAGGCTATTTTATAGGGCTACGAGGCTTTTTAGGATCTCTTATAGGGTCTCTTATATATTTCTCACTTTAAGATAATTAGCTTCCTAGCTGGCTGCGAGGGCACAAATCTACTCGCGTACGTCTATAATATTATTATTATCTTTAATTTCTAATCCTAATTGGATCTTAGGTTCCTCTTAGGTAGAGGCAGCTCTCTTAAATAAGCTTACTTTAGGTGCCATTATTAGCTTCCTAAGGTTTGTTAGTATTATACGCTTTAGTTTTAATTCCGGGGGTATAGGTCTAGTCCTATCTAGCTTATAAGGTAGGATATTATCTAGGCCTTCCCAGGCAATATAGAGTTGTTTTGGTGTCTAAGTATAGCGCGTTAATACGTTATTGCAGACAAAGTTTCTTTAGGGTGGAATATTATTAAGGCCTTCCTAGGCAAGGTAGGGTAAGCTTAGTATAATGTCACGGCTTATACAAATGCCTCTAGACCAAAGCTTGTAGAATACTATATTATAAAGATACTAAGCTAAAGAGAAGGAAAAGGGGTCGCTAGGACCGATGTAAATAAATATATAGGGTAACCGCCAAGGCGCTAGCTTTAGGCGGGCCAATCGCAGGTCGGCAGAATATGGCAGAATTTGGCAGGTAACGTGCGATAGCGCCGTTACAAAAAGCGTAAGACGCATATATAAACTTAATCTATTACTAAAGGAATACTAAAAATCAGTATATAAACTCTATTTTGTATATAAACTTAAGCCTTCCGTATATATTAGGTGTATAATCTAAATAATAGCAGGTGTTAATATCTCTAGTATTTTGGCGGTTTTTTATTTTTTTTGAGATTCGGGCGCCAAGGATTCCATGTGTTAATGTATACGCCAAATAGTGTCGGCCTGTGCAAGCCTCCGTGCGCTCATGACGCGCCGTGTCCGTGCCGCTACCGTTAAGGCTTACAAGGGGTTCCTAAATGAGGAGTTATTAAAACTTCATGTTAGGGCTTATAGGGCCTAGGCTAACTGATTAAAGACTCTCTAGATATAAGCAACTCTACACACAAAACGTAAATTCCTGGGGGTGCCCGTAGTCAGCATAGATATATCGATGTCATGCGTAGTGATCTCCCAAGACGAGCCTACTAAAGCCAGCCCATACTACAGTAATACAGCTGCACCTTCGACCTTAACGGCAAGGCTTTCGAAGTTATGGAACTTGAAATTTTGTCTGGGGAAGCGTATTCTGCCTTGCGAGCTGATTAACTGATAACACAGCCACACTTGGCAAACGCTTTAATTACGCGCCTAAATGCCCCTCCATTTCTCCAACCCCGTGCGAATTTCACGGCGCAAAAAATTCTCAAGCAGATTTGGCCGTTCTCAAATAAACTCCGCTAGCGGCTATGGAGGCCATCGCTACGTTCGGGGCAGCCGTCAACATCGTCCAGCTGGTTGATTTCACGAGTAAACTAGTCTCTGGAGGAATTGAACTGTACCGGTCTGCCGATGGGGAATTGGTGGAACACTCAGAACTCCAGAAAATCACCACTTCCCTTTCAGCGCTCGCACAGAACGTTAACGAGTCGTTGCTGTCCCTGAAAGAGGATCGGCAGCCTACACGGCAGGAGCTTGAGCAGGTGCGCCTGGGGAACGAGTGTACACAAGTCGCGTCTGAGTTGATAGGGGCTCTTGAAAGCCTAAAGGTTGGTGGCAAGGCGGGGAAGTGGAAGGTGGTTCGGCAGGCTCTCCTTACAGTGTGGCACAAGGATAAGATTGATGCCCTAGAACGACGTCTAGACCGTTTCAGGCAAGAACTCATAGCTGACATACTGGGGACCCTCAGGTATGGAAACATTCTTTTTTAGGGTCACATTCCAGGTGTCTCCTGACCCATCAAATAGGCTCAGGTTACAGTTGATAAACGAAAAGCAGTCCTCCATGCTAAGCAAAGTCGAAATATCGAGCAAGTCACGGAGAGGATTGGCCTGACCTTCCTTGGACACATTGATAATAGTAATCGTTGGCGCGATGACTTGATCGAGGCCATCCACAGCAATGCATGGCAGTCGCGCCGCAGCCGCGACATCCTGAAGCCGCTGATCGGGGAATCTAGCACCACAGGAAATGAGTACGACGAGCGCCTTCGCATAGCCCTGATCGATCGTCTGAGGTTCGGTGACATGCTGGATCGTGAGATATGGATCCTAGAGGCACATAAAATGACGTTTGAGTGGATATACAGAGATCCCTGCGCGAACGACAAGCCGTGGACGAGCTTTATAGATTGGTCAGAGAAGCAAGAGAAGGGCCTTTACTGGATAACAGGAAAGGCTGGATCCGGAAAATCGACCTTGATGAAGTATCTTTACAAGGACGCTCGCACCATCGCACTTTTAGAGAACTGGGCTTCGCCTTCGAAACTGATAACCGCGGCGTTCTTCTTTTGGAATTCGGGCAGTAACATGCAAATGTCTAGGATGGGCCTTTTGCGATCACTGTTGTTCCAGGTCTTGAAATCGGTGCCGTCCTCGGTTGCTCTTGCTTTCCCCGAACGATGGGAAGTCTATGCACTGTTTGGCGAAAATAATTATCCTTGGAGCTGGCAAGAGCTTTTCAACGCACTCAAGCTGCTAGTGCTCGGGATGAGGCAAGACACGAAGTTCTGCTTTTTCATTGACGGCCTCGACGAGTTCGACGGGAACCCTTCGGACCTTACCGATCTGTTGCTCGACCTGGTTGCACTAGCACCAAACCTCAAAATTTGCACCGCTAGCCGGCCGTGGGCTAATTTTGAGGATGCCTTCAAAGGAAGGCCAAACCTCCTACTACAAGACCTCACCTATCCGGACATCCAGGTCTATGTTGACACAAAATTTCATGCAAATGCTGGGTTTGCCGAACTTGAGGAGCGAGAACCCAAGTATGCTAGAGAGTTGCTCACCCGGGTTGCTCTCAAAGCCGAAGGCGTTTTTCTCTGGGTTCACCTGGTGGTTCGTTCCTTGCTAACTGGCCTTACGAACGGTGATAGAGTTTCGGATCTGCAAAGGCGGCTTGATCAACTGCCGCCTCGTTTAGGGGATCTTTTCCAAAAGATTCTCGATAACCTGGACCCGTTCTATCTTGACCATGCATCTCAACTATTCCAGTTAGCCCGCGCCTCCCGGGTACCGCCGACACTTCTCTGTCTTTCTCTAGCGGATGAAGAGGATCCAGAATCCTGCTTCCAGACGGCCGTGAAGCCGTTCACAAACTCCGAAATACTTTCGAGATCCAGAAACATGAAGAGACGGTTGAATAGCCGATGCAAGGGACTCCTAGAGGTTGCCCCCGTCTTAAAATCTCCACGGACTTGTTTCCGCACCACACCAGACCAGAGTGAGAAGGCGGGGAATGAAGGCGTGCATAGCGACGAGCCTGACTCCCAATTATGCGAGAACATGGCAAACCAAAAGGTTCAATACCTTCACAGAACTGTCAAGGATTTCCTAGAAGCTCCGGCTGTTTGGTCGTGGATTGTTGGATCAAATTCGAAACCGTTCGATCCGCATCTTTCACTATGCAGGTCCTTCCTCCTCCAGCTCAAGGGACTCAGCATGACCTCGCTGCAAATCGACGCCTTTTGGAACATCATAATCTGGTGCATTGAACATGCAGCAACGGCTAAACTGGAAAATAGAAACATGTCCACCAGGCTCCTTGATGAGCTAGATCAATCCATAGGCAAATTAACTACTCAGCAATACCATAACTTCCAGGCCATCCTCGAGACGTTCGGCGGCCATGTAGACGAGAGCAGGCTCCATTGGACTATTAGTCTCCTCAACTGGAAAACCGGCACATCTTTTCTTTACCTTGCCACAATGTGCGACCTAAATTGGTACCTGGAAACGAAGTTGACGCCGGAATACTTTGAAGAGCTACCGGACGAGAAACCCCGCTTGTTACGCGCTGCCCTATCCGATTATACTTTCCTGATGCGGTATCGCGACATGCCATTCTGCTCCAGGAAAGGTCCTAGGACAGAAACCGCTCGTATGCTGCTGCTCAACATGAAGCTAGTGGGTGGTCATGGAAAGGATTGGGCTAAGGTGAAAAATTTGCTTGAGCGGCACGGGCTAGGTGGTTTCCCGACAGGCTCGATCGCGGTTTACGCGGAGTCATGCACGCCGTCCGTTGTTTCTGAGCCTTCAAGCTCGATCGCTGTTTACGCGGAGTCATGCACGCCGTCCGGTGTTTCTGAGCCTTCAAGCCCGATCGTGGTTCACACGGAGTCGTGCACGCCGTCCGGCGTTTCTGAGCCTTCAGGAGCTAGAGTGGGCTCAAGCGGAGAGGCGAAACATTCCCGAGAGCCAAAGCGAGCGGTCAGTCTACAAAACAGCATTATAATGCTATACAGACGGTTTCTTGATAGGATCAATCGCAATAAGCATCCAAAACATCTTCAAACAATCAAAGAAGAAGGAAAGAAAGTGAAGGCAAAGCAAGTGGAAAAAGTAAGGCAAGTAGAGGAGGGAAAGGAAGAATTGAAGACGTCCACATCAACCTTCTCTCGCCTAGCTGAAATGGACGGGCGGTGTAACGAAGCCTTGTGGGAAATACCACGGTAGACTCGTCAATGGGCTGGGTATGTAGGTAAACAAGAAGTCAACAACGTAAACACAACTAATGGAGTAGGTTGCCCAATAGATTAACTCTAATTATATTCTAAGATTTACTACAAAGAAGAGAACTATCTAGGTAGGGACTGTGGTCCTTTAAATATATAATACTGCGCCTAAGAAATGTACTAAGTACGTTAGTATATTAGGGGCCGTTCGGTTGCACCTCCGTTACGAATATGGAGGCTCCATATTGTAAACGAACTGGAGCTCAAATCTGAATATGAGGGTGTCGTTCGGTAAATCTGACACCGTTTGAATCTGAAGCTCCTCCATATCGGTAAGCGCGTTAAATTTGCAAGCTATACCGTATATAGTAGTTAAGATAAGGTTCTTGGCACCGTTTTAATATGTAGCTTTAAGCTCCCGTTATATATTCCGTTATAATCTGGAGCTCTCGTATATGCGCCAAAGCAACGACTTCTTATAATATGGGGACTCCACACACCCTAATTGCGATACTGCAGTCGCATTTATAAGCCTTATAGGATGTTATTATCTTAACCTTCTTAATCGCGATAAGCTTATTTCCGGGGGGCGTTTGTACTTAGTATATTAATACATAGCGAGGAATAAGATAGACGGCGTAGTTGCTCTACGGCTATAAGTAACAACTTCTAAATATTACTCGTATGAGACCTAAGGTATTTAGGAAGCTTCTTAATTAGTTATAACTATACGGCGACTTAAAGGACATGAAGCTTCTATTAGCAGCTAAAAAGCTATTAATATTCCTAATAATATTTAGCAATAATTCGTTATATAGATTACTGAGTGAGGTAACTTAATACTTATCTGTAACGATCTACTAGTGAGTATTTATCTACTAGCTAAACTTCTAGTGTTAATTTACTGCCTTATAGAGCCGTATATAAAGTCCTTCCTGACCTTCTAAAACTATATAAGGAAGTCGTTCGGCTTCCTAAGAACCTTACTTTAGAAGAGATTGCTAATAACCCTAAATTATATCCTTTCTTTGCCGATTGTATTAGAGCTCTTAATGGTACTTATCTACCTATTTCCGTAGTAGGCGGGTATATAAGGTAAGCTCTATAGCGTAAAAGAAAGGGAGAATTGTTATAGAACGTTCTTATAGTTGTTAATTTCTAAATAAACTTCCTCTACGTTCTAGCTGGTTAGGAAGGCTCTACTTATAACTTTAGAGTTATTAATTTAGTAAGAGCTAAAGGGTTTAAAGCCTTACCTAGTAGATACTATATTGCGGATACTAGATACTCTAACACGCCTATAACTCTAACTCCCTATTATGGTGTACGGTATTATTTTTATAAGTAAGTATAGGCAAATATAAGGCTATAAAACGCGAAGGAGCTCTTTAATCTATAATACGCGGTACTAAGGAATATAGTAGAGCGTACTATAGGAGTCTTTAAGAACCGTTTCCGATACTTTAAGGCTAGTAGGCGTAGCTTTCCTTTAAGTATATAGGTGGATGTAGTATACGCCTTAGCTACGGTTTATAACTTTATAAATATAAATAATTTAGATAATTTAGATAGCGATCTAAAGGTAGAGAATAAGGTTATAGATAAGGAAGACGTAAGGCTTATAGAGGTAGAAAGCGATATAGTTATAAACTAAAGACGTGATAAGATTGCGAAGCTTATATAGGAGAGTTACTGCTAAGTAATTAGTAGGCCAATTAATTAAGAATATACAGTAGATTTGGATGTATTTACTATAGAAATCTATATAGTTTCCCTCTCTATATTGCTTACTAATTGCCTATATAGAAAGGCTCTAAAGAGCGACTTAGATTTTACCCAAAATCTTACCTAAGGCTTGCTCTCCTACGCGTTCTCCTACGCGTTCTCCTTCTTACTAGCTAAAATATCGTTAATTAAGCTTCGCCGAAGCTCTATAACTCTAGCCATTATAAGAAATAATCTAGTAGTAGACTTTGTCTTAAAAGCTCGCAAAATAGCTAGTTGCTCTATAGGATTTAGGTGATTAAACTTGTTAATAAATTCTATAGAGGCCTTCTCTTAAGGAGACGTCTAGGCGATTAACTCTCTTATAGCCCTTATCTCTCTTATTACCTTCTCTACCGTCTCCTCTAGTGTCTCTGTAACTTGTTATCTTCCTTACTAGCGCTTTATATTAGATTTAACTTCTCTAGCAGCCTACTTAAGAGCCCGTTTCCGTATAGCTAGTAAAAAAGGTTAGCTTAGCGTTAAGGAGGAAGATCTAGGTGCATTAGGAGGACTAGGGCGCTTAGTTAAAGGTAAGCTTAATTAACGGCCTTTAATAGAGCTACGAGCTGACTTAAAATTAGAGGCCTCCTCTACTTCCTCCTTATCTTCCTTATTTTTAGCTTTTTTATCCACTAAACCTAACGCCTATAAGGCCGCTGCTAAGAGAAGTTTAGGGTTTATATAGCTCTTAATTACTTTATTAATTAACTTTATATAACTACCTATTACTAGAACTCCCTTAAATAGCTTCTATAGTAAATTTAGGAAGGTAGGTAGTATATTATAAAACTTTATAGCTTTAAAATAGGCTTTAAAGTAGGCCTTTATAACTTCCTTACTAGTAATAGGTACGCCTTTAGCTTCGTTCTACCCCCAGCTAAAGAGGCTATAGAGCTCTACCTATACCTTTTAATCCCTCTTATGGTTATTATACTTGCTCTTAATTTACCTAAGAGTAATAGGCTACTAGGTAATAGCAATTATATAAGTAAGAGTAATTTTCTAGCCGTTGGCTTTATAAGAGCTATCTACGCGATATTCTTTATTAATAACCTTAACGAGGCCCTCTAATATCGCCTCCTCTATCTTACTTATCTATCTTATACGCCCCCTCTTGTGCCCCGCGGGCGTCGCAGGCGTTGCTGGCGTTACTGGCGTCGTGGGCGTCGCGGGCGTTGTGGTAACTCTACTGCGGCTTATACGGGAGGTTAGTGTAGGTGTAGTAAACGTTAACTAACGGGGGGGCGTTGGTTGAGGAGGAGGCTCTATTACTATATTAAAGTAGGGAGTCGCGATAGAGGCCTAGTGGTAGAAGGCGTTATTTAAATCGCTTACTAAAATTAATCACGTATTGTGCGAAGTCAAATCTGGAGCCTTATCTGGAGGCTTACCGAACGATCGACTCAATTACAGATTTAACTAACCTACGGTAGTAGCCGCCACTAATTATAAAACGGGCGACACTAAAATACGCACAGATCGAACAGATTCTGTAATGGAGGCAATTTGCAACCGAACACACCCTTAGTACGTTAGTATATCGAGTTTTTATATTCCTATATTCCTATATTCCTATATTCTAAACTTATAACATAACTAGCCATATAATTTAGTTACCTTTTATCACGGGACACCCCCGTGATACCTTATACATGTCCACCTGTTTCCACCGACTTAACAAGACGTCAGGAAAAAATTTACCAGCATTTTTGCAGCATTTCGCGCATTGCAACGTGTAGCGTATGGTATCGACTCAGGTGCGGCATACTGCCATATTCAACAACGCGGTGCAGCTAATTGCGCATTTGCAGCCACCTGGGCAAATAGTGCCTTTATTCTATTAAGCTTCTCCCACACTTAATGTGCATTTTGCACTTAATATGTAATTAATATATAATGCCCTCCTTGCGCATTCTGCTCATCTCATACACTTAATAGTATTTGCTTAGTTTACGCAGTTGGTATAAAATAATATATATTATTTTTAGATAATGTTGGTAGGGGGGGGGTACTTGGGCAGTCTCTTTGAGCTCAGCGACGTGTCACGTGATAGCGCGCGGGCCATCGTGTAGATATCTTTTCGGGGTCTTTAAGCCCCTGAGATTCTTCCTTATAGAGCATTATATGTATTATTCCATCAGCCTGCTTAGTGCCCTAACAGGTTATAAGCCCTCTTACAGCTTCTATTAAAGCTCTATTAGCTGCTATTTTATTTAATTAATTAGTAATAAAACGTATATATTTAGCATTAGAAGTAGAGCAAACATTATAAGACAAATAAATATTTACTTTAGTACACTCTAAGTAAAAGGACAGTTGTTAAGAAGACGGACTCGCTAACGCAACATAAACTAACCCCTTTTTCGCACAACAAAAATATAGAGATAGTATAATCTCACTAAAAGACAATATTGTAGTAATAGTGCGGGCATAACAAGCAGTCGAAGAAGAAAAAGAAGCTTTAGGTGTAATAAGCAACGATATTAACTAAATTAATTAGACGGATATTATACCTCTAGTAAACGACTTAAAGATATTAAGAGTCTTTAAAAACAAAGATAAGGAGAAGGGAGATAGTGTTATAAACGCTTTAAGTATAATATTATAACTACTAGGAGAGGAGTTAGAAGCAGCTAGTTAATTAATTAAAGTATAATCTAAGATAGAACTAGTAGAACTATATAATAAGGAATAGTAACTAAGGTTATATAATTTAATCTATATAATTTAAAAGATCCATAGGATTTATAATAGAGTAGATAGAGTACACGTACCTTATATATAAAGGGGATTTCTTATAAGTATGGTTATATATTTAAAGGACTACAGTCTCTACCTAGATAGTTCTCTCCTTTATAGTAAATCTTAGAATATAATTAGAGTTAATCTATTAGGCAACCACTCTACCAGTTATTATTATATTATTAACTTCTTATTTACCTATATACCTAGCCTATTAATAAGTTTACCGTAGTTCCTGCTATAAGGCTTTATTATAGATTATACTAGTCTAATAGACTAACTATAGACGAGATATATATTTAAATTTCTTAGATTAACCTAAACGGAGAAAGGAAGAAAAGTATTATATAATAACTTCCTACCTAAGCTAATCTCCAAAGCTATATATATTTACTTGCCCGCGAAGCCCTACTGCACGCGTCCACATCGCCGCAGGTAGAAACATCATCTGGAATCCTATTCCTCTTAATAGCCAAGTGCAGAGGCGATGGTAGAGAGCCGTCGCAGCGCGTGCAGCGCTGTCGTTCAACTCTATAGTGATGAGCCCGCGACGTATGCAAAGTATCACCCTCAATAACACCAGGAGCCTTACTGCCTCCGCTTAAAGCTCTCGTTCTACTATCTAGGGAGGCCTATCAAGGGAAACTAGGATACGAAAACCGCCCGATATACGACTACCTGGCTCGCAGCCAGGCCCGAAACTGGCCTTATCTAGCTAGTTAACGTAAACGCGTCCTAGGCGTATAACAGGACACCCTTAGGCTTGCACTAGCTCTAAAATCGCAAAATAAGCGCGATAAGGGCGTAGGGATCCTCCTGTTATAAGAACTTATTAAGGTTAACGCGTCGCAGATACTTTGTACGAAACTTATTAAGGCCCTAAGGCCACCGCGAAGAACTTATTAAGGCCCTACCTAGAGAACTTATTAAGGCCCCTCTATAAGGGCCTATCTAGTATCCGGTACACTTAGGTAACTTAAAAAAGGGTCTTAATAGGCGTAGTGCGCGCGACCTAGGCGACAGCAACGCGACGGTAATGCGATGGTGATATGACGGCGACCAGACGGCTTAATAAGGTAGAAACATAGGCAAAGCTCTAGGCAGTGGAAATACAGGCCAGCTTTAACGGCCCCATAGCGTTTAACTTATAGTCAACTTACAGTCGACCTATAGTTAACTTACAGGTGACTTATAGGAGGGTCTTAATAGGTGTGGTATACGTAACCTAATGCGTATATATATAAGGTAACCCATAGGAAACACAGGCCAGTTAGACAAGGACTTAATAGTTAGAGATATAGGCCAGCTTATAAAAGGGGGGGACATAAGCTTAGTTAGTAGGAGAGGGGGAAGTAGGTTGTTTGGTATAGGACCTAGTGTCTTTATGGCCCCTCTCCTACAAGACACGGTCGGCCTATTATAAGGAGACTCTTATAGGCAACGTGAAATGGGAACTAGCAGTAGTATAGGGTATAGCGCCCCTATACTACTACTAGCCTCCTATAGGGCGTAGTGCGTAGTAGCCACTGCTAGCTTTAAGGACCTTACCCCTTAGCTAGGCTCTAACCCTTAGTATACCTAGTAGGTAGGTAGGATTACATCCTAGCTAAAGAGACTATTACGTAGCTTAAGAGAACGGATGCGCGTGTTAGTATATTAATAGATAGAACCGTTCGCCTCTAGGGCGGTACGCTAGTAAGATATACTTAAGGAGTAAACAAAAGTTACTTAAGTAGGGGAGGCTTTTAATCTAGGCCTTAACTGTAAAAGGTACCTAAGGCTTCTATATTACAGAATGCAGCTATAACGCCCTTATAGGATTACGCCAGTAGGTATATAAGATAGGAGTTACAACCCCTAGAAACGGTAGCTTATGCCTATACCGGCGGAAATAATAAAAAAGATATAAAACTAGAGGCTATAGAAGGCTCCTAAGCCGTGCGAAAGCGTACTAACTCTAGGAGGAGATTCTTATACAGACTGCGGGGGGGCGGACTAGTACTTAGGCTAATCCTATTATAAGATATCCAAAAGAACTAGTAAAAACCCCCATTAAGGTAGTAGCAGCTAACTGCTTATAGAAAGCCCTTAGGCCTTTAGGCCTAGGTTTAGGATAAATACTAGAAAACTAGGGTAGAGGCCTAGATAAGTAGGCACGTTAAACTCTACTATATAACTACCTGTGCAGAATACAGCCACGACACCCTCGTAGGATTACGCTAGTAGGTATATAAGATAGGAGTTGCGACCCCTAAAAACGGTAGCTTATGCCTATACCGGCGGAAACAATAAAGAAGGCGTAAAACTAGAGGCTATAGAAGGCTCCTAAGCCGTATAAAAGCGTACTAACTTTAGGAGGAGATTCTTATACAGACCGCGGGGGGGCGGACTGGTGCTTAGGCTAATCCCATTATAAGATATCCAAAAGAACTAGTAAAACCCCCCGTTAAGGTAGTAGCAGCTAACTGCTTATAAAAAGCCCCTAGGCCTTTAGGCCTAGGCTTAGAACAAATACTAGAAAACTAGGGTAAAGGCCTAGATAAGTAGGTACGTTAAACTCTACTATATAACTACCTAACCTACATATAATTAATATACTGCCCCTAAGGATTCCAGCTCCTATACGAACCAAAAGCAGCCATATATGTGTGCTTTATAATTAGCAAGGCTATTAGCCTATCCTTATAGTTATAGCAGGCAGTTAACCTAGATATTATAGTTATAACAATCTAGATATATAGGGGACCGGTATAAATCATTAATGTATATAACCCTAGAGTTAAAGGGGTCCCATAAATAGAGAATATTATATTAGTAATAAGCTTACTAGAAACCAAAGGTATAAAGTCCATCCTACTAGAAGATATAAACCTCTACCACCCGTAGTAGAGGGGTATCCATATTGCTGCTAAATAATAGGTAGAGTACCTACTAAGAGCTGTAGACACCTGGGGCCTTAAGTTAGCCACCCCC
>Ga0307515_10019263_pt1 | contig 12300 bp, 8 predicted proteins | sample 17_EM_MG_FD_194513 | JGI IMG/M metagenome (GOLD analysis project Ga0307515, IMG submission 194513) | Populus trichocarpa ectomycorrhiza microbial communities from riparian zone in the Pacific Northwest, United States - 17_EM | ecosystem: Host-associated > Plants > Roots > Unclassified | place...
TTCGTGCAGAGCTTCGTGCAGAGCTTCGTGCAGAGCTTCGTGCAGAGCTTCGTGCAGAGCTTCGTGCAGAGCCTCGTGCAGAGCCTCGTGCAGAGCCTCCGTACGCAGAGCTTCGTGCAGAGCCTCCGTAAGCAGAGCTTCGTGTAGAGCCTCCGTGCGCAGAGCTTCGCGCAGAGCTTCGCGCAGAGCTTCGTGCAGAGCCTCCGTTCGCAGTTCTTCCGTGCGCAGTTCCGTGCGCCGAGCTTCCGTGCGCGTAAATCTACCCCTTTTGAAAAAATTTAATATAGTTTTAACTAAATTATAGGTAATTAAAGATATAAAAAGAGATAAATTAACTTTAGAATTTAAATTTTATATAAAATATTTAAAAAGAAGGAAGGAGTTTAGAAAATTCAATTAAGTAGTAGGAATTATCGATAAGAATCGATAATAATCGATTATGGTTAATAACGATTATCAATCGATCTTATCGATAATAAGTTATCGAAAACCACCCTGGGCGGTTTCTAGGACAGTATCCGGTTTCTACTCATTCTTGCGAGCTCTATCTAGTTGCTTGACAGCCTGGTGTGCCCCCCGGGGCCCTTGATCGGATACGGTGGCTAACTAATAAGCTTTTAGAAACCACAGTGTATGGCCCCTATAATGTTTCATGTAGTTCTTAGGAACGTTTGGCCGATGAAATGACACATATCTGTTCTTGAATATCGAACTAGTATCCCTTATTTACGTTTACTGCTATCTCACCTCCGATTGCTTTTTGGGTAAAATTGGTTTCGAGTTATGGTGTGTGAATGATTTTGCTACTGTATGGAGTATTTTTGGATCGGAGTGAGGTCCTGTTCGAGGTATGTAGATTAATGTAACACTCGTGAATATGTGTGCTTGAATGTATGGCATATATCTAGTCGTGAAAGGCAATTCAGGCTTTATGACTCTCTAACATAGCCCAATAACTTATATATTAAACTACGCCATAACCTGATAGAGCCAAATTAGTATAACTCGTTTATCTGCATGTTTGAAGTTCCGTCATAATGCTGTATAAATGTTTTAAGTTGCAACATAGCTCGTTCTACGGCATTCTTTGATTTATGCCCGGCATAGGTAGCCTTAGAGTGTTCAGTGAAGAGGCGGAATGGTTGGTGTACTAGTACCTGCCTCGAAAATGTTTGCTTCTTCACCACAATAGGAAAATTTAAATATCCACATTTAGCACTCCATTCCTAAGAAACCCTCCCACCTACTGCTTGAGTATCGGACGGTAGGGCTGACTTTCTTTCTTAGCCATATCTTGCTTCCAGCTGCAGCACCTCTCGTTCATTATCGCTTCTGGCTACAAAAACCCTCCTAGGCCAGAATTAAGCACCAGTTCAGGCAATTTCATATTGATCATTAATGACTCGCATCATGACTTCGGTTGCCTGCAGGCCAAATCAAGCCAAGTTCACCACAAGTCACGGCCGACTTTCCAACCCGACTTCTCTTTGCCCAACTTCCTCGTTCATAGCCTCCATCTCAGTCACCCTAACATCTCCTTCGTCACTGCCATCTCTTCTCATCACGGATAACGTCAAGTCTCATAATGCCAACTAAAGGGGGAGGCTGGAATGCCATGACAGGTGGATACAACGAGTTGACAGCCGATAAGTGAGTCAATAGCTCATTAGCTAACGACAAACCTTTGAGCTTAGGCTTTGCTGATATTTCTTGTCCAGTGTCAAAGCGATCAAGCTTCCTGGCAAGTACGTTTACTTCAAGATAGTCCTCCAACACTACACCGAGCCAGGGAATTACGTCCCGCTATATCCTCCGATCGAAACATTGTTGACAAGTGATCAAATCAATAAAGACTTCGGACTATCTCCCGGGTAATGAAAGTTCACTGCTAATTGCTATCATGGTAGGATCAAGTGTGGTCGTTGCCAGAAGTGGAAATTTCAGCCAAATTTCTCGAACAAACAGCTTGCTGACGCTCGCTACAAATACCACAAGAGCATCAATGCCAGTGTCACCATCAACTGTCGCGCTTGCACTGGCGGCCAAGTTGTCGAGCTCGAATGCTTCATGTGCGGTGAGACGAAAGGCCTGGAAGAATTTGCCAAAGCTCAGCGAAACAGGCGTGATCATGCTGTAAAACAACCTCTTTACGCTTTGGACTTCGGTGGTGCTAATCTGCTGTCCGGTCAGAAATGTATGAAGTGTATGCAGGAGCAGCTCGATATGGAACCGATTGACGAAAGCAAATATGACAATCCTGAAGCCGCCGTTATTTCTGATTGCGATTCCTACTACGCCAACTACGAGCTGGGAGGCTCTGTTGCCTCCGAGTATGTGCGTACACTTATTTCATTTGCAGATTGGTGTCCAGACTGCCTACTAATGGTTAACAGGAAGGAGAGTGGAGTGGAGGAGTGGAGATCGGGAACCTTAAACTTACAGGTTTTTCCAACGGGTCAACTACCGACGACGATACTGAAAATGAGTTCAACACCTGGGAAGAAGTCAGTCGTAAAGACGGGACAGGAAATAGGAATGGAGTCGCCCTAGGTGGAAGTAGCTGGGCTGTGCAAAAGACCAAGTCATGGAAGTCCAGCTCACTGGCATCTTCCTCCAATGCTAATAGCATCATCGGAGGATCATCTACCATCTGTGGCTTTGATCCAAAAAGCTACGGCCACCCTAGTCGTTCGACAAGCCATGCACCCTCCACGGCCGGATCCTCACTGTCCTTTACTACAAACGTGACGGAGCAGTCAGACACGACAACAGGGAGAGGTGGATGGGCAAAGATCCCGGCATACGTACAAGTCCTCTACTTTTTTAATCCATCTAAGCTAATTGAAACATAGAAACCCCCTAAGCCTGATCCGGAGGATGAGGATGAAAGCGACTCTGACGACGAGTGGAAAAAGAAGGACGACGATACGGACAGCGATGGTAGTGAGACCGATCTCTGATGAATAGTTCTGCAATGATGTGCTCTCGTATTTCCTTGAGGGCACTACAGCAGGCTGGACTTCCGTCGGTTCTCCTCTTCTTCGGACAGAACTGGGTTGAGCACTCTTGTCCTCTAAAGGGTGGACACTTATGACATAATGTGACAGGCACTGTCTTCTGTGGCATTATAAATTTGGCTGCGACGCTTCGCAGACATCCTTTGGTCCTCCAAATTTGGTCTGTTTAGCCTGAAACTCGATGGTAATTATGATCACGATAGGAATTTACTTGAATATTTGGCATTTGACCGCGCGGAACACTGATGCTGTAATTGAAATCCATCGAAAGTGAAAGTAGCTGTGAAACACTTAAGTAAAAATCATTTAAATTGTACGCTTATTTTGTGGATTCATTATAAAACCCCGTGGCTCTCTGTTTGTAGATGAACGTTAGAAAGGAAAAGGGGTGGGCCAAGTACACCATTCCTTTCCGAGGTCAAAGTGCCCGCCAAATTGCCACCTGACTTCGCGACGCGAGGAAGAAAGCCCCTCTGATCCATCAGTCTCCCTAGACAGCCTCGTTTCGCGCTTCGCTGCACTCTGCTTTTATCTGAGTTCGTGTCTGTACTCGTATAGAAAGGATGTGAGTTATGATGACCGTGACTGGATTTCTACGGAAGCTGACAATTTCCATCAAACAGGTCCGGCAGACGAGCTGGCAATCGTATTCGCGGCCCGTATGTCCTCCTCATTACAGCAGAATGGAGGAACCTGACTGATCTTTTGCGATTGCAGGCATTCGGCTTTGACCGATTTCTTAGCTGTAAGCAATTTTCCTTCTATTGCTAGGGTCAGCTAGTCCTGGCCCAGCTGTCCAGCTAACTACTTCGAACCCATTCCTTCAACCTTTTAAAGACTAATATGTCCATGCTCACATTAGGCCAACAATATCTCGGCAGCCGAAATCCGCGATTCCTACCGCCAACGTGCCCAACAAGCCGCTGACCAAAATGGAGAAGGGGATGCGGCAAACGGCGAAGTCCCGGCCAATCAGGCGCAAATTGAACGGGAGGAGGCTGAACAGGCAGAGTTAGTAGCACGAGCGGCGGAACGGTCTAAGAAGCGGAAGCGGAATCAGGAGGAGGCTATAGCAAGAGCCAAGAAAGGCAAGGAGCTGAAGCGCAAGGCGTCAAAAAAGAAAAAGCGTGATGATTCCGATGACGAGGACGACGAAGACTATAATGAGCTGGGCGATATGTACGCAAAGGCTAAGCCGCTTCCTGGCCAGTTGGAAAACTGCGAGATCTGCAGCAAGCGGTTTACTGTGACACCGTATAGCAAGGCTGGTCCGGATGGAGGTTTGGTGTGTACGCCTTGCGGGAAAGAGCTGACCAAGGACTCAAAGGCTGCCGAGAAGGCAGCCAGGAAACCCGCGACCGGAAAGAGGCGACGTAAAATTGAAAGCAATCGTCTAGACGGCATTGTTACCCAGGGAGCGAAGACTCTACAACAATTGTGTATTGAGAAGGTTGCCCAACACCATCACGACATCGAAGAGTTTGGAGATCTCCCGGATACCGTTCTAGATCGTTTGAGCGAGATCTTCTCGAAAAATCGAGTCATGAATCCTAGAACCTTAGATCTTTTCTTGCGGCCAGATTTAGACACGGTTGCAATACACGAGTGTGCTAGTAGGTTTGCGTCTGATCACTAAAGGGAAAACTGCTAATTTATAGAAGATCTGGAGACTGAAAATTACCGACAGATGTTCGCCATCGTTCCCTATGTAGAGAAGCTCTCCCTTCGAAACTGCTGTCAGTTCAAAGATGAAAACGTGGAATACATGCTCGAGAAAGCGACCAAACTCAAGCATATCCAACTTTACAGCGCCAATCTCGTCACTAACGACAAATGGATCGAAATATTCGTTCGCCGTGCTAAGGAACTTGAAACACTCAAGTTAGAATGGCTGGACGCGGCTTTTGACGACCAGGCTGTTGAAGCCATGGTTGAGTTCTGTCCGAATGTCTCTCGCCTGAAGTTCAAGCGTTGTTGCCAGTTGGGCGTGGAAGCCATAGATGCGATTGCTAGGCTGGAGAAGCTTGAGCACCTCTCTCTTCAGCTCAACCAGGAGATTCCCGGGGAGCGTCTCGTCAATCTCATTGGACATGCCGGCTCCAAGCTCCGCACTCTATCACTCGAGAGATTCCTCGATGCTTCAGATAATGTCCTCGCCGCAATCCACGACACGTGTCGGAATCTATCCAAGTTCCGTTTTACAGAAAATGACTACTGTGCCGACGTGGACTTCGTCGCTCTCTTCACCGACTGGGCGAACCCACCTCTTCGATTTGTGGATCTCAGTAGCAATAGAGATATAGATAATAGCAACCCGGAAGGACCGGAAGACCCTATTGGCCTGGCGTCTGCGGGCTTCAAGGCATTGATGGCGCATTCTGGATCTAAGGTCGAGCGGTTAAGCGTTGCTAGCTGCCGCCATATCACGCACTCCGCCTTCTCTGATGTCTTTGATGGTCAAAAGCAATATCTATGCCTTGAGGAAATCAATGTTTCATTCTGTACGACTGTCGATACAGTCGTGGTCGCTGGTATGTTTAAGAGTTGCCCAAGTCTGAAGAAAGTGGTTGCATTCGGCTGCTTTGGTATTGAGGATGTGGTCGTACCAAGAGGCATTGTGTTGATCGGAGTGCCTAAAGCTCAGGATGCGATTGAGCAGTTTGGTGATAGCTGGCTGAACGTTGAGCGGGCGTTAGGTGCGATGGTGGAGGTTGGCGCGTAAAGAGAGATGAATTCAAGATAAGTTTACGCAAGATGAAAAACTCTAGGAGTTTTCCTCAAATTCGCTACGATAAATGTATGGAAAACGCGGGAATGGCTGTCTGCTTTGGGACGGCTAGACCCGTAACTATAATTTCTCGGCATTGACTTCACAAAATGGAGGACCGTGTTTTGAGGTTACTGGATGGGTCGGTTTACGCCTCACAGTTTCAGTCATATTTTAGTTATCGCTGAAAAGGTTCTCAAAAATAAAAACGCAATATCTGTATCCTTGCTGTGAATACGAATACACAATGTCTCCTCGGTCTAAGACCTGCCTGTCTTGGGGTTCGGTTGAGTTGGATAGAGAGATACAGCATCCATTTGGATTATCAATACTCTCTGAAGAGCTAACCTCACACGGCCGTGCCGGGAGACACTGAAATATCAGCTCCTTGTCTTTTTTTAGTCATAGAACTTCACATCTATTTCTCTCCCCGCTGAGAGTGAAATCACACGACCGATCCTCCCTCTTCCGCGCACCTCTTGGCTCTACCCCTCAGCCGCCGCCACAACGCGCAGGAACGATGCAACGGCAATTCTTACTTGCATATCGGGAGCAACGAACGCGCCTCGGTCAAAGTCGAGTCAGCTCACGGCACTATCAGCATGACATCCGTTAGATCGCGAATCCCCACAATTGCGTTCCGTAGTCTCTAGGCCGCCCGACACTCCGTGCGTGGCGCGAGCTTCCCCGCAGAGAGGGGCGGTGGGGCCAGGGGTAGATGGCCGAGGCAAGCAAGGACTTACAATTGGTGCTGTAGCCGGTCTTGGTGGCACGGGTAGGACGGCGGCGCGGACGAGGGCGCGGAGAGATATATAGGGTGGGGAAGCCCTTGGTGGGTGGGTCCTCGTTTTTCGAGCTATATGTTCCTAGCTTCTGCTGTTTTTCTGGATCTGGATCTGGAGCTCAAGTGACGGCGCATTGTCTAGCACTACCCTGTATACTTACGCGTTTCTCGTGTACGACTTGAGGACTTGGCATTGAGCAATATGGCGGAAGTCGAGATTCCTAAGACGTATAAGGCGGCGGTGTATGACAAGCCGGGCAGCATCTCGACGAAGGTTGAGACGCTAGAGACGCCGGAGCCGGGACCGGGCCAGGTTTTGATTAACCTGTATGTTTGGTTTTTCTTCGCTTTCACTGTTGCTGTTGTAGTATAGGCTATTTGCTAATATGGTTGACTTACAGGACCCATTCGGGTGTCTGCCATTCAGACATCGGAGTGATGATGAATAGGTACTTTAGATTTCCATTTTTTTCTCTCCTAAAAATAGTAATTTGATGCTAATTACGGTGGGGTGTTTCTAGCTGGGCAGGTCTTCCGTTCCCAACGCAACCTGGACAGGTTGGAGGACATGAAGGTGTAGGTTATCTAGTTAGACTCAGCTCAAGGACTGGAGACTAATATGGCATAGGTGGGGAAAATTGTCAAAATGGGTCCAGGCACAGAGAATGCGGCCGTTAAGGTTGGAGATAGAGTTGGCGTTAAGTGGATCAGTGCTATTTGTGATAGCTGTCGTATGTTCCCGAGCTCTTACCCCAATTCTAGTGGAATTCAGTACAACACTAACCATTTCCTTGAATCCCTACAGCTGCTTGTCTTTCCGGCCATGACGGAATCTGCTTCAACCAGGTATGTGTTCTCTACTACGTGAATTCTGCCTATTAGCCCACAATTATTGACATATATTGTAGAAAATCAGTGGTTACTACACTCCAGGCACATTCCAACAATACGTGCTTGGTCCGGCAAGCTATGTAACTCCCATCCCCGAAGGCCTGGAGAGCGCTTCTGCTGCACCCATGCTCTGTGCCGGTGTGACGGCGTATTCTGCCCTTCGTAAAAGCAATGCTAAGAGCGGGCAGTGGGTGGTAATTTTGGGTGCGTGCTTCCCCTACTATGCTCTGACATCTTCTACCTCCCGATTTCTCAATCTTAACAGTCCATGCAGCAAATATACTACATTTCACTACTAATACTCATGTACAGGCGCCGGCGGTGGTCTCGGCCATCTAGCAGTCCAGCTCTCTTCCCGCGCCATGGCGCACCGCGTAATCGGCGTTGACGCGGCCTCAAAAAAGGATTTCGTCTTCTCCTGCGGCGCCGAGCATTTCATCCCGCTCGAAGGCACCGAGTCGATCCCGGAAGCCATTAAAGCGCTTACCGGCGGTCTCGGCGCGCACGCCATCCTAATCCTGACGGCGAACAACGCCGCCTATGCGTCGAGTCTAGATATGCTGCGGTTCGGGGGCAGGGTGGTTTGTGTGGGCGTCCCGGAAGGCGAACCAATGCCGATCAAGAGCGCGTTGCCGCAGCTTATGATCGCCAAGGCGCTCAGTATTGTGGGAGTGGCGGTGGGTGATCGGAAGGAGGCTATTGAGTGTTTGGATTTTGCTGTAGGATTCCCTTCCATCTCTTACCTGCTCCTTCGATTTTTGAGGGTTATAGTCAGTGCTGCCAACAGTCAAATATCCGGACTGATTGCCAGGATATTTGATTGACTGACGCACGGGCCGTATTTGATTGAAGCTAGCCTGATTAACGGCCGATTTGATTGAACTTCCAATCAGATATTTGGCTAGGAGGTTGTCCTAGCAACGTGCCGCGATATAGTGGCAGAAAGAACGAAAGGTAAGATATTGAGTTTATTAATTGCAAGAATTCGCAGGAATTTGCTTTAATCTACAAGATCTGCCTTTAGCTAGTGCCTCTGGCACTTACTAGCCTTTACAACCTCTGCTCCTAAGTAATTTTGCTTATCTGTAATAAGCCTTTTAGCCGCTGAGAATACGCGTTCTACCTTACTACTTATTGCTGGTATTAAGAATATGTTAAATGCTATACGTGCAAGGATAGGAAAGTTAGTTTAATGCTCCTTTTACTATATAAGCGGGTCCTGGATTAATAGAAGCCGGCAATTAAAAGACCTTAGATAGGTGTTAAGCTCTAGACTATCTATATCCTTTTTCTTCTGCTTATAATACTTCTGTGATAGGTAATTAACTAAGAATTTGTCGTATGCAAGGTAGGAAGATTTTATGTTATTTGGCTGATTCTTAAAGTTAAAGGCGGAATTAATATTAGGAACCTTTTTATAATAACTTAGGAAAAGGTCTTTAAATGCCTTCCTTGCGGTCTTAACCTAACTTGGATGCTCTTCCTACTTATCCTTAAAGTACTTAAATCGCTATATAGGGTAAAGGATAATAGCTGCAACGTAAAGAGGTAAGAAATCTATTAGCTTAAAGTATTTCTTAAGCTTTAGCCAGGCTGTGTTAATACTAGTGTTATAGTGCTTAGTTTATTTAAAATCGGCATTAGACTTATTAATCTCCTTCTGCGCTTTCTTAAGAATATTATATATAAAGTTTATACTATGGAGAACTCTCTATAGTGCGCTATATTATCCCTCTTAACTAACTCTCTATGCTTGACCTTTCTCTTATTTATAAAGCTCCCAAAAGGGAACTAGTATTTTTTGCTACCTAATTAGGTCCTCCTAATCGGCCTCTTGTAAAAAGTCTTGTTAAAGGTTATAGGCACCCTACTAGTTTGGAAGTTTCCAGCGGGTTTAGTAAAGGGTAATAGTAGTATATAGTTTAATTGCTAGCATTTATTAGTATAATAGCTAATATAAATTATAATAACTTAGATAAATAGCTCTAAACAGAGCCTTAAATAATTGCTATCTTTACAATACTAAATTAAGGAGAAGAAGAAGGGGTTGCTAGGACCGATATAAATAAATATATATAGCTAACCGCTAAGGCTTATTATGCAGTATGCCTAAGTTATATGGTTTACTATAGGTGCTGCTATAGGAATATGCGGTATAAGTTGCTAGCTAGCAACTTATAGTAACTTATTACGACTGTAAAGAGCCTAGAAATAGCGCGTAGTATAATACCCCTAGTGGTAACTAAGAATAGCAATATGCAATATAATAGCAATATGTGACATAATGGCAATATGCGATATAATGGTAATGTACGGTATATTGCGGCGATATGGCGGTAATGTGGTAGATAATGTACTCTAGTACCGTTATATAAATAAAAGAAACAGAATATACTACGAAAAATTATAGCCTTAGTTGAATTTTACTGAATTCCTCTATTAGTAAGAAGCTGGTAATATTAGAAGTCTTCCTCCTAGCACTCTCTAAATGTTATTATCCTTGTTAAATTATGGTTGATATAGATATAGATATTATAGAGCTTGCCGATTAGGCCTATACTATTCTAAATTTTAAATGCGTTATTGTATGAAGCACCAGCTAGCTTCCGCTTAAGCTTACTAACGCTCTTACTAAATAGTAAGGCCTTAATAACTAAGTTAATGATATAACCGAGACATCGCAGGCGTGAATAGCCAACGTTAATATTAAACTAAGTTGCTAGCTCCTTTAGTATAGTATTATTGTCTGTAATATTATCTATTATAAACACCCTAAGATTCTGGCTAATCTCGTAGTTATTAATAACATCAGCTATAATTTCTGCAATTAATTGGCCAGATTTTGCTCTATTTACTTTTTGGAAACCTAAAAGATAGTACTTAAGCTTATACTCCTTACTAATAAAGTGAGCGCATATTGCTATATAGTCGTTATAATTTAGAGAGCGCTAGCCATTAAGTGAGAGGTTAATTTTGCTTTTTGTATATAAAATCTTGTCCTTAATCTATGTCTTTCTTAACTAAAATGTATCTATTACCCAGCCCCTAATTGTAGTATGCGAGGATGGAAGGATTGCTTTAATCTTAGGTTGGCTAGAAATAAGGAGCTGTTGAAATTATATATTTTAAATAGTTAAAAAGCTAAGGTCGCAGGCAATGATTATGTTAATAAGGTTCTTCTTATATTTAAGATCGTTAAATAGCGGTGGAAGAAGACCATATTGTATAAAGCCTACGTAAGTAGAACCTTATTCTTGTAATAAGATAGAGTTAGAATCCTCGCCGGCTCCAGTTATTCTATAGGTCTTTTTTAAATAAGATATAATTAATAAGGTAGAGAGTGTATTAAAGAGCTGGGTACTATAAGCCTTTTTTTAATGGCAGCGCTTATAGAGCTAGAGCTTCTCGTAGCCCTTTACTTGTAGATTAGCTCCATACTGATAAACCTAAGAAACCTTTGCCTTTGTATTTAGGACCCGTTTGTTGCGTAAGCGATACTGCATATCCTAAAGAAGCTAGCCACGGTATTTAAGAGTATTGTATTGAATGTTAAAAACGCAGGCGTGCGAGGTCTGAGTGGGCTGAGATGCTTCTGAGGTAGTCTTAAGTAAATTAGAATTAGATAATTGAGAAGTTTTGTTAATATCCAAACTTATATTACCCTTTAAAGTTAATAGGGTTATTGTATAATAAGATAATAGTGGGTAATCTGAAAAATTTTAAACCGGATAAACTATTAACTGAGACTATTAATTAGTTATTAAATATCTGACCTTAGTTTAAATATTTGATTGGCTTGACTGATATCTGATCTTGTATTTGATTGATTAGACTGACGCTTGGACTGATTGAACTTCCAATCAAATCCGTTGACTGTTGGCAGCACTGGTTATAGTACTGTGCTGATGTAAAATGCAGGCTTGAGGCGTCATAAAGACGCATTTCCGTGTTGAGAAAATGGACAAGCTTACGGATGTGTTCCAGGAAATGTTCGATGGGAAATTGAAGGGGCGGGTGGTTTTAGACCTGTCATAAAGCTTTTCCATCTCGCTTTCATTAATCGCAGATTTTTCTCTAACTGTCCGATGTGGTTGTCAGCAAGCGTGCTAGAATTTCTGCCAGAGCACTGTATTGTAGCACACTAGATAACCCATGTTTATCATATATAACCACTGTACCTACCCGCTGAGGCTGCTCTATGCTAGAGGGAAATGTGCTAGATAGTACACAAGGCCGGGCAGTCTGACCATAGGCGCTTTGGAGCTGGACATCGTTCGGCCTTAGGCTGGAGAGGTATAATCTAAACACTCCCGCAACTGTTTTCTGCCTGACAGCTGAACCATTTTAGATACTGACAACCCCTATTCTCAGCGTATCTTCCAATTATGGCTTCGCAAAGTTTCCAGTAAATGGGGGGTGCTTACAATGCTATCCTATGGGATTTACGTAGCTCGCAGACCCTGCAAGCATTCTGGTGGTCGCCTTCAATACGGTATCTAAAGGCAAGGACCGCACCGACAGGGGTTGAAGAATAACTTGTCGAGTCTCATAGCACCTTTTTCGTCCCTATTTGAGAACATGGATCACCTGTCTATTGGGGTGTTAAAATCTGGGTTGGTGTTGATAATTATTCGAGACTAGCATCGTTTAGCTTTCCCTAGGTATTCTAATAATCTATAATATCTAATAGCGAGGTAAAAGCAACGCTATTAAAAATCTAACTATAAAATAATTTACTTTATAAAAAGTTTACCTAAGGGGGGTCTCATTGCGCGTATATTCTAATAGTTAAATTATAGGTTATGTAGGTTGCGCGTAGGCTTTATATTAAAAAAAAAACC
>Ga0307515_10019264_pt1 | contig 12300 bp, 12 predicted proteins | sample 17_EM_MG_FD_194513 | JGI IMG/M metagenome (GOLD analysis project Ga0307515, IMG submission 194513) | Populus trichocarpa ectomycorrhiza microbial communities from riparian zone in the Pacific Northwest, United States - 17_EM | ecosystem: Host-associated > Plants > Roots > Unclassified | place...
AATGAATCAATTTGCATTCCGACGGCATTCCAGATGCCGTTTCCAGTTCCGATGCCATTTCCGAGTATCCCAAGGCCATTTCTGAGGCCATTCCCAATTCCCATCCAGATCATTCCCATCGCAGCACACTGTTTCAAGAAGGCGGGCTTCGGCAGTGGCTTTGTGAAGCAGTCGGCGAGCATCTCAGCAGTCGGTATGTAGCTCAAGTCGATCTCTCCATCTCTAGCCATATCTGCAGAAAGATAGTACTTGGTTGCAATGTGTGCAACTGCAGTTCTGCAGTAGATTCTGTTCTGGATGCTTGTGATCAGTAACTGTGAATAGGAGAACACGTGAGGGATAGTCGGGATGCTGAGCTCTTTCAAGAGACACGACATCTGTGTGAGTCTCATGCAGCCTACTCCGAAAGCATAGTATTCGGCATCGGTCGTAGACTGGGCAGTTGACTTCTGTTTTCTCGATCTCCAGTCGACTGCTCCTCGGAAGATGATGACTAGTCCACTTGTCCATTTATAGTCATACGGACATCCAGCATAGTCCGAATCAACATAACATCTAAGTGCGCCTTCTCCGTCTCCTCCCAGTGCTCTGTGTCCAAGTGCTCCTCCGAGTGCTCCTCCAAGTGCTCCTCCGAGTGCTCCTCCGAGTGCTCCTGCGAGTGCCCCTCCGAGTGCTCCTCTGAGTGCTCCTCCGAGTGCTCCTCCGGGTGCTCCTCCAAGTGCTCCTCCGAGTGCTCCTCCGAAGCGCAGTCGCCAGTCCTTCATGCCGTTGAGGTTCTGAAACACGCGCTAGAGAGCTACCATATGCTCATTGCTTGGGTCGGGATTGTGCTGGCTGAGAACTCGGATGGCATATGCGATATCGGGCCGAGTGGCAGCCATCGTGTACATACAGCATCTGGTCGTCGATTTGTATATTGTCAGATCGCAGGCTTCTTCGTCGGGCTTCCTCTGGTGAAGCTTCATCGCCATTGGCGTGGCAACTGGTCTGGACTCTTCCATTCTGAACTTCGCAAAGAGCGTCCGAGTGTAGCTGTGCTGATGGATGTCGATCATGTGATGTTCCCGATTGCGTTCGATGTTCATGCCGAGAGAGAAGGAAACACTCCCGACATTATGCATCCGGAACCTCTCCTTCATCTGATCCTTGATCTTCCCAATCATGCCCTCGTTAGCAATGATAAGGAGATCCTCGACGTACAGAACGACTGCGGCGACAACTGTGCCTTGATCCTCAAGCACGAACAGTCCTCCGTCGACACATGATGCCACGAATCCAATCGAGATCACGAAGACCGTAAAAGTGCCGTACCAAACGTGCGAGGACTGCTTCAGGCCATAAAGAGACTTTCTCAAGCAGAGTACCATCTTCCGCGAAGTCTTTGACCTTGGATTGTAATATCGGCTCCCAGTTTGGACCAAACAAAAATATCCCTGTGGTGGGTGCATATAGATCTCTTCCTCCAAGTCAACTCCCAAGAAAGCCGTGCATACGTCCATTTGATGGATCTCAAGATTGTACTTGGCAGTGATCATGAGTGCCAACTTAACGTGGCCCAAGCGAGCAGTCGGTGCATATGTAGCCTGGTAGTCAATGCCTTCGATTTGGTGATTTCCTCCACAGACTAGCCTAGCCTTGAACCGCTGCACATTGCCTGCTCCATCGCGCTTGATCTTGTATACCCAATGACTTGGCAAAGCCTTTCTCCCTTCCGGAAGCTCCACGAAATCTCCAAAGACTTGATGAGGACCAATTGCATCTAACTCTTCTTTCATCGCCATATCTCATTTCTCAGCGAGCGGAGACTCGGTTGCTGCTTTGTGAGATATTGGATCGTCGATGCCATCCTCATAATCGTCGGAGATCGCAGCTGCAGCGTAGATGGGAATCATATCCTCGAATTCCTCATCTTCGAGAGCCAATTGTGCAGACTCTTCCAACTTTCCAGCGCGGTTTGGGTGACTTCCTTCGGCCGGCGGCTTCCATCCATCTCCAAGTGACGACTTAAGGCCAGCCAATTCTCGTGACATCATTTTTGGCTTCGGAGGATCCGGAGGTGAATCGTCGTCCAACGGCTCCTCCGTTTGACGTTCAGTTGGTTGCTTCTCTGTGGGTTTGGGTTCCTCGATGACATCTCTGTAGAGCTGCTCGTTCAAGATCGCTTTGTCTGCAGCATTGGGTGTTGTATTCCGCATTCCTTCTCTGAATACCACAACTCGGGAGCGGTGAAGCGTCCTGGCCAATGGATCGTATACGAAGTACTGCTTAGTCGGTATGCTGTACCCAACGAATATGCTGGGTGTGGCTCTGTAATCCAGCTTCTTTCATTTCCCTTTCGGAGCGTGCACGAAAGCCAAGCATCCAGACACACAGAGATGCTGCAAAGATGGCTTCCATCCGGATCCATGTCAGGCCTCGTACGGAGTCTTGCCGACTACCGATCGTGTCGGAGTGCGGTTCTTGAGATTGATTGCCAATGAGACTGCAAATGACCGGTACTTCTTCGAAAGTCCGGCATCGTCCAGCATGCATCGTACGCGCTCCATGATTGTGCGGTTCGCCCATTTGACAACTCCATTAGACTGAGGAGTGTAGGGCGTAGTCGTTTCCTTTAAGATCCCTTCCGATTTTAGATATTGTGGGAATTTCTTGGAGGTATACTCACCGCCTCCATCTGTACGAAATCGCTTCACTTGCTTGCCTGACTCCTCTTCTCTAAGAGCCTTCCATTCTTTCAATTTCTCAAGGGCATCCAACTTGTACTTCAATATATACTCATCCATATGCCTCGTAGCATGGTCGATGAAAAGCGGTATATATTGACCTCCCCCGATGGCTGTTTCCAGGGGACCGCATATGTCCGAGTGTACAAGCTGCAGAGGCTGTGTGGCTTGGGAAGTTGTATTCGGAGGAAAGGGTTTTCGAGTTAATTTGCACTTGATGCAGCTCTCGCAATTGCACTTCCCGGTCATCTTCGGAGCATCAGCAACGACCTTCGGCAAGATCTCCAAAGCTTTGAGACTGACGTGTGCCAAGCGGTGGTGCCATAACATCCACTTCTCTGCATCATGCCGAGATGCATCCCCTGTCGTCTTAAGTGCCAGCAGGCAGCTGTCGTTGATGTCGGTGTATTCCGTCGATTCCCAATCCAGAACTCATTCCAGAACGAAGAGGCCATCGACCTGAGGTGCAGTGGCAATTAACTTGCTATGGCGATTGTAGAGGTTGAGACCGTAGTCATTCACCAGTTCGACTTTGACGTCCTTGTCCATGATCTGAGACTGTGAGATGAGATTGATCGACCCCGGCAAATGCACCACTTCTTGGAGTATGATCATTTCTGTCTTTCCATCTGGCAGCTGGCAAATCAACCTAACACTTCCATATCCGGATGCAAACGATGGGACCCCATTGTATCCATTCACCTTCTTCATATTCAGAGGATATTCGGTGTAGGTAATGAACATTGATCGATGGCAGCAGGTGTGAGTCGTGCATCCGCAATCGATGAACCAATCACTGGATGAAGCAGTTGACCTGGCCACCATCTAATAGTTCTCGATCGATGTGGTGAGAGTCGAAGTAGCCGATGCTTCAGTTGATGCTTTTGCTGCAGTATCGGCAGCCTTGGGAGGATCGCCGCGCTGCTTGCTCAAGCAGTTTTCGGTGGTGTGCCCTCGCCACAGGCAATGAAAGCACTTCTGGAAATCCTTCTCTTTCCTATCGTTGTCTCCCTTATTATCTCTCTTATCATCTCTCTTATCCATCTTTGGACTTTTGCCGCCTTTACCACCTCTACCACCATAACCACCACTACCACCTTTGCCACCCTTCTTTGCAAAGAGCAGAGCTTGTGGAGCGAGCCCATTCTCTCTCTTGATTGCAGCATCCTTTTCGACGAGCTTGGTGACGATCTCATTGGGCGTGGCGGTCATCGTGGCATTTTTGTCCATCATGAGCCCCGGGAAGACTTTCCACTCGTCGTTCCTTGGGATCCCGCGAAGGAGGTAGGAGATGTGTTCCTGCTCACTCATCTTGGCGATTGTCTTTGCATTCGCATCGGCATCAGTGTCAGTGGTCGTTGGCCCTGCGCAGAGATTGTAATTCTTGACATTCCGATCAATCTGCAATGCATAATTGTCGACATCTCTGCCATCCTGTAGCTTGATGCTCCAAAGGTCTTCCCTAATCTCGATGATGTTGAGCTTCAGCTTTGACTTGTAGGCTGATGCTAGCTTTTCCCAAACCGTCTTCGCATCGTCGACGACCTTATATTCCGCTTGTATCCTCGGTTCCATGCCAAGCAGGATAGTTGATCTGGCAACACCATGGCGATTCATCCAGTCTTTGAAAGCGGCCTTCTGTGTAGCGGTTGCGTTTGCTGCTGGCTCTTCCGGCTTGTCATCGTATCCTTTGATGATACCATGCACTTGCTTCTGCTCGAGAAGTAGGGCTATCTCGGTTGCCAATTGTGCATAGTTGTTGCCATTGCACTTGGTGATTGTGATTGTCGTCAAACTCATCTCGCACGATCCTACTCTTATATCGCCATCGTCAGTTATAGTAGTCTCTCTGATTCTACGGGAGATGTCCAGCAGCCGCTGTCAGGAACATGGCGGGATGCGGGGTAATCGCTGAGCTTGTGGAGACGTTTCTCCGTGACGATGACCTCCACTCGACAAACGAAAGTGGAAGTGTTTATCGTCGGTTCCCTTTCACACCCAACGGCTCATAACCTGTTGTGCAATGGCGTGTGCTGGGGTAGTCGAGTGTGCGCGGGGGTATTCAAAAGTGTGTCTATTGTATCACATAACGAGACATGTTGCATCGACATCAGGTCGATCGATGACTAATGGGGCTAACTACCCAAGAGGCAAGTTACATTATACTCCTTGGCATAGTGATATCCGTACTTCCAATCAGCTCAACAATCATGAGTTGACACCAAGTACAGCATCCACCCAAGAATGTCCGTCTTCCCTTCATTCGCATGATTACAAGTTGACCCCTTAATGTAGCTTCAGCTTGTGGCGTGCCTCCTGACATGATTGACCGCCATCTGCCAGCTTTCGATGAGAGCACAAAGGTCATGTCACCTTGCCACATTCCCACAGTTGCGAATTACCTCACTAATGAATAGAGTCTGAGCACCCAGGGTGCCATCCATCGACCGCCACCAAGAACTCATCCAATGTCACTCGATCATGGGCTCCGAGTGTTTCCCCACACTCGCTCCATCATGGCCTTCAAGGGCATCTCCAAACTCGCACAATTACCGTCTTCAAGTGTACCTCCCAACCCAGAAGTTGACAGCCTCCAAGTTTGCTCGATCATGGACACCGAGTGTTTGTCCAAACACGCTCAATCATGGCCTCTAAGTGTATCTCTGAACCCGCTCAATCATGGCCTCCAGGTGTATCTCCAGACTCGCTCGATTACAGCCTGCAAGTTGGCATGATCATGGCCTCCAAAGTCCATCTCCAAAGTTGCTCGGTTACGGTCTCCAATTGCATATCTCCTAACTCCGTGGATCACGGCCTCCTACTCTATCTCCAAACTCTCTCGATTCCGGCCTCCAAGTTCCCACTATCATGGCCTCCAAGTGCCGCTCCAAACTCGCTTGATCACGGCTTTGGAGAATATTTCAGAATTCACTGGATTCTCATATTCAGTCGCACCTTGAATTGCTCCCACGCACTGCCTGCAGCTACTGTTAGCAACCATTCTGGGTTACACAGCTGTGGTCCGGGTTGGAACCAAACAGGAGACCCTTGTCCGGGTTACAATGCGCGAAGAAACCGGACCGACTACCTAGCGCCAGGTTGTAAGCCCGACTGGATATAATACCGTGGGTATTTGGCTGTGTTGGAACCGGACCATGACGTCATTTTGATGTTCCTACAACATTCACTGCAATTCAGTTTTTGAGTTCTGATTGTATCATGTCAAGATCAATACATAGATTGTGCGAATGTAGCAGCTCTTGTACCTCCCGCTACCAGATTTGCAATCTGACCATTATTCGCTCAATTGCTGTGAAAGAACACCATATTGCACACAAAATTCACCCATGTTCGATAGCGACTCAACAAACATTGGTCAGATCGCAACGCAGGCAGCGGGAGGTGAAACAGGGGCTGAAATTGTACAACCTACATATTGATCATATCACAATACAATCAGAACTCAGATAGTTGATTGGAGCTGAAGTTGTGAGGTTGAAATGGTGGGATTTTGGTGGTAAAACCGGCCCAATTCCAACGGTTCAGGTATATTGATGACCCTGACCGCCATTTGGGCAACAGTTTGGTCCTGAATGGGATCCGGACCGAAAGCGATGGTCCGGAACCGTTGCTAACACTACCTGCAGCCAGTCCAGATATACCATGTGTAATTGGGTTGTGATATAGATGTATAGATCAGAATAGAAACTGAATCCACGCGTTTTAAAAATCGTTGAACAATAAGTAGTAGGTATGATTTCCAGGCACACCAGCAGCATTCCCAAAGATGATGATGTGTTTCCCAGACTGCTCTACAGTGGTTCGAAGTGCTCCCAGACTTGTCACAAGGACTCCCAGACTTATTATCAGTGCTCCCAGGTTTGCCATCGGCGCTTCCGGACTTGTTGGCAGCACTTCCAGGTTTGTCACCGGGGCTCCCAGCTGTTCCCAGGTGCACCCAAAGTACTCTCTGGCGGACCGAGGTATTCCCACAAATATCAAAATTACACCGATGGTACTCCAGTACAAGTCATCAGATATCCCAGTGACTCCCAACGCTGGCCAGAATGCCCTCCTAAAGTCTGATACTCTCCTGAAATAGAAGCATCTAAGTTTACACTCCACATCGTCTCAGACACTCCTGGAGGCTCCTAGTGACTACAATACATCTTGCTGATGATTTATAGTAAAATGTATGTGAATGAAAATAGGTAAAAGCTACAGATACTTACATCAGCAAAATGTAATTCAGTACGGAAGTGACACGCAATCCTCCCAGACACTCTGGGCGACCTCACCAGTGCTTCTAAGTACTTCCAGACGTTCCCAGACCGCCCTAGAGCTAAGCAAAGTGCTCTCAGACTCTGCAAGAGCATTCTCAGGTGCTCCATCTAGGAGAGTCAAATTGTGAAGCTCTGCGCAGATCTGCGGCAGACTTCGAGAGAAGCTGAGACCGTTGGGCAGCTCTGTGGGATAATTCGGGAGCGGCCGAGACTACCACCCAGCTCTGCACGAGACTTCATGCCGTATTCTCACAGCAGTGGATCTTACACAACCACAAGGCATTTCGTCTTATCATATTCATCTTTGTTACAGTCACAAGATTTACTACATCAATATATGGCATGCATAATTTCAATTTCTCTTTATGTATACATATGGTCAATCTAGCCGTACATGGTACTCAAGCATAATCGGAGGAGCACGAAGCCACACCCATTCAGAGAACTGTTAAAGATACACCATTTGGAGGCCGTTGCGGTGAAACGATGGAGCCAGAAGGCAGAGAGCCCACCATCAACACTCCGCTGCACCTTTCGCGATATCCAAGCGGAATTCATGAGAGAGAGCGATTCTAGTTTGAGGAGTCTAGGAATCGGGTGAGAAGATATGATGCTACCCGGTAGTGTTCACAATGGTTCCGAGTCCAACCTGAACTGTTGCCAAATTGGCGGTCCGGGTTCTCAATAAACCCGAACTGTCAACTGGGGTACAGTTGGATGGTAAACTCCCAACCCATCTGAATTGGGCGGGTTGTCAGCGGGTTGCCCAGCGGGTCCATCCATAGATTCAATCAAGGCTCTTGTCTTTGGTGTATATTAATAGTATCTTATCAAAATCGCGTTTTCAATAACCAAGGATATGTTTTTGCATGCTTTGCAGCTTGCAATATAAATTGATTTGGAATCTGTGTAACGTTTGATAAATTGTATTTTTGCCTATAAGGGCGGCCAATAATTCCTTTCTGAATACGAAGATCAGCGCGATGCCTTGACTACCAAATATGCAACAACTAAGACTGTTGACGCTCTGTTGACGCTCATTTTCAGGATGCTGCAGGGAGCATGTTGCTGTTGATTTTGCCAGTAAAGGCTGCCAATATTTGATAAATGGATGTCTGCAACCAATCAGGACATAAATTACCCAAGATACGAAGCTTACAATCGTTGACCCTCCATTGACGCTCATTCTCAGGATGCGGCAGCGACAATGTTGCAGTGGTTTTTCGCACTAAAGGCAGCCAATATCTGATAAATGGATGTCTGCAACCAATCGGAACATAAATTATCCAGAATGCTAAGCTGAACATCATTGACGCTCCATTGACGCTCATTCTCTGAAAGGGGCGGTGACCGCATTGCTGTCTTTTTTGCATATAATAGCTGCCAATACATCGGTTATGCATAACAGCGACCTAATTACTGTGTAACTACCGTACTTACAAAACCACAAATCGTTGACGCTACGTTGATGCTCATTCTCAGAATGTGGCGGTGACCATGTTGCTGTGTCTTTTGCATTTAAAAGATGGCAATAGATCAGTTATGCATAACAGCGACCAAATCACTGTGTAATTACCATACTGACAAAACCACAAATTGTTGACGCTCCGTTGACGCTTATTCTCAGAATTGGGCGGTGACCGTGTTGCTGTCTCTTCTGCCTATAAAAGCTGGCAATAGATCAGTTACGCATAACAGCGATCAAATCACAGTGTAATTACTGTACTTGCAAAACCACAAATCATTGCCGCTCCGTTGACGCTCATTCACAGAATGGGACGGTGACCGTGTTTCTGTCTCTTTTACATATGAAAGCAGCCAATACATTGGTTATGCATAACATCGACCAAATCACTGGGTAATTACCGTGCTTACAAAACCACAAATCGTTGACACTCATTTTGATGTATTGTCGATTCAACAACTGCTGCCGTCGATAATAGTTTTTGTCATGTTTCGAACATCTTCATAGCCTTTCTCACAGATTGAGACTTGGCCCTGTGGTAAAGCCGAGCGCGGTAACATTCTTGCACTGTTCATTCTCACACGGCTCAAATTCATGTATCTTGTCAAAAGGTTCATTGCGCCTGCTATACATCTGTTTATGCACCGGTATTCACAAGCTACTGCTCACCATTTGCCCATTATATATCCCGAAGTAAAACTCTCGGTCAACATGCATAATCAAGCTGGTGAAACATTGACGCATTCTGTTCTACCTTTTCTTCACTCTCGTATTCCTCCCCGTTTCAATTGCATTGACCGTCATCAGCGCCTTTCAGCCTGTCTCTTTGACTTCCTTGAAGGGCGAATCAATCGGGGAACATTTGGCGCGGCACTCACATCCCGCTGCTCAGGGCATTCCGGATCCTCGATGCTATTGTCTTGCTCTATATCATTGTCAGCGTCCGCCGCGCAATCATTTTCACTGTCATATGGATTATGTAGGTCCCCATTGCAGTGGAGCCAATCTTCGGTGTCCGAAATGGTTTCAGATGCACATTCCCCATCGCTTTCGACTGGATGACGGTTGATTCTTCGGATTCGGTGGACATTTAATACTTGAGTTCGTCCTCCAGGGAGGCCCTTTGCAGACAAAGGTGACGGCAAAGGAGATCTTTCTGACAATTTGGATGCAGCCGCACCTTCATGTTGAATGAGTGACCACAATGCTTCGAGGTTCTCTTCCGTGTCCGAAATGTATCCCACGGCCATCATCTGCTTGTTTTGAGCACCATTCTCCTTATGGTTAGCACGTAGGTTTTGGCTACCCTGCCACATCTCCAAAAAGTCGTGAACCTTGGCCGTTCTTTGCAATTTGCTTTCTTCCGCTTCTTTCTTCTTTTCCGAGTCGTTTTCTGTGTTCGTTTAATCCAATTCTGGGTCAGCGCCTGCCAAAATCCCATGATCAGCTCGAGCAAACTGCCTTAGAATGACTTTTTGGTGAAGGGTCTCGACTGTGGTTTTTGACTGCCTCCAGCCGATAACATCTCGGCCAAGGCAAAAACTGGCCTCCACTCCGACACCATGTGGTATGAGAGAGTATATGTCGTGCGCCACATTGGAATGATCAGCTTACTTTGGGTGCGTTTCCTCCTGTTGACGCCACCAGTCAGTTGAGACCGTTAACCAAAATGTACTGTTAATCTCCATTTGGTTGGAGTGGTAATCATTGAGATTTGAATCAATCTGCCCCCTGGTCTTTGGTGCTTCAGGCGGCGAGGTCAAATTGAGCCTGGCGGCAGTCAATAGATGTGCTGCGTGATTGCTTCATCTGGGTGTCGTCTCAGCAACATCATTAGGCGTTAAGTATTCTTCATCATCGCTTGCCAAATCATATTGATCAAACGATGATTGACAGGATCCTGAAGCTGTTGCAGAGGGGATGAGATTGCAGCTTGGTAAGCTTTCGTGCTTATTGACCGGCACACCTCGATGTTTTGCACAGTATCCATTCTCAACATACTTCAGAAAGGCCTCTTGGTATTGGGTTGTATAGGATGTCTCGTCCTCAGGATTGATATCCATTCCCTTGTCCCACTTTCAAAAAGATCACAACTTCCAAAAAGAATCGAGGATTTATGCAGAAATGATCAGCATGCCCATCGTTGGAGTCACTTGAGCGTAGTACTTGGACAGCATTTGTCAAGCTAACTTCACAGCGACGAACAAGTCATCCTTCCATGGAGTCTGCTTCTTTGCCAAAGCTCACATCACACCATCCATATGAGCAAACATGTTGTTGTACACTGTGATAATGTGACGCAATGTGACTGTATGCCTCTATGAAATCCACAGGGTCCAATATCGAAATGGCCTCAATACTTCCATGACATACTTCACAATGGTCCACTCATCTTGAGTTGTGAAAAGTGGCCAGTAATCAGTGTATTTTGGATTTTGAACCCACTCAGGTGTGAATTCCTGTGATTGGTAGGTGCGCTCAACCAACTCCGGTGTTGAATTCCACCGTTTCTTCACATCCATAATTGGTGGTACCGCGATGCGAACTTTGGCTATTTGACTGTCAATGAACTCGTTTCGACGACCAGGTGTTAGCGTAATCAATACGGCTAGCATTCTCCGCTATATGAAGGTCAATTTCAGGACTTCCAATATATCATGAAATACACACTTGGTCAATTATCTTGGCTAAACCTGGTTTCATGGCCGACACCTTATTGATTCTAGCGTTGCCCTCTTTTCGATGTGTTTGACTCTTCCCAATGTCTATGCACTCATTCTCTCCTAATTGCTGATCACGCTCATGGGCTTCCCAAGACTTGGTGCTGCCTTTTACACCTAGACTGGTCATGAATCCACCTAAAGCGAGCTCTATGACGTGCGCCGTGCATGGGATGTGGTTCCTCAAAGGAGGCCATGGGATTGCAGAGGCTTCAAGTGTTGATTGCAACTTGCGTGTCATCGAGTAATTTGAGGAAGCATTATCAGTCAAAATCCCACGCAAATGGCCATCAGTAAGCTCCAAACGATCATACACGTCCTTCAAATGTACGGCTAGCCTTGCTCAAGTATGTTGGCCCGTCACCTAGCATCCTCAATGAGCTTTCGAAACAGGAAAAGAACAGGCGATCGACCTCATCGAAAGCAAGTTGGACTTCTCGCAATACCCAGTTTCGATCCATATAGTAAGCAATGACCAATGTTATGGCGAGGTTGTTCGGCGATGTCCATCCGTCCAAAGCTTATCTAACTTTCTTATGAGACGGCAATTCCTTCTTGATTGCATCCACGGTCGGTGCATATTCCCTCCGGCAAATGTTGCTAAGAGTCATTGCAGACGGCAGCACTCGGTCATCCGGTAATGCCTCATATGACCGTCGTAGCTCTAGACTAGATATAGCGATCCCTGGAATACGAGCCAAAACTCATCCTAACATAAGGTTGCGATTCCACTTGTCGTGGTGAAATCCAGAGTGTTCAAAGTCCTTAGCTAGTGTTAGCAACGGGTCCAGGTAACCCGCCAGCGGTCCGGGTTTGGCCCGGAAAAACGTTTCGGTTCGGTTCCAGACCCGTCCAGAAACCCGACCCGGAGCTTCTTGGCGGGCCAAACCCGTACCCGTACCCGTCAACTCGCGGGTTTTGCCGGGTTTGGCTAGACCCGTCTGTTCCAGTCTCCGGTTCTCCTTTTCGGGTTTTTCTATTCATGGTCGCAATCATATATGTTACTGTTATGTGCAAAATATTAACTTTGGTACATCATTCTCTTTATTGGTTTCATTGGCAGCCTTTATACTCAAAACAAGGAGAGACATGCTCCCTGCTACATCCTG
>Ga0307515_10019266_pt1 | contig 12299 bp, 10 predicted proteins | sample 17_EM_MG_FD_194513 | JGI IMG/M metagenome (GOLD analysis project Ga0307515, IMG submission 194513) | Populus trichocarpa ectomycorrhiza microbial communities from riparian zone in the Pacific Northwest, United States - 17_EM | ecosystem: Host-associated > Plants > Roots > Unclassified | place...
TTTTTAGAAAAAAATATATATATATTAAGAGATGATTTATATCATGAGAAAGGGCATCTTGAATATGACTTGGATTGAGAAAGCACAATGGCTGATAACTTAGTCCTCGTACTAATTAGTTAATTAATTGTCCTTCTACTTTTAACTTGATGAATTAAGTCCCTGTAGCCTTGATTTTTTTTTATTACATTGTACCCTTCGTCAAACCCCATTTTTCGTGTCGCTTTGATTTTACTTGATTTGAACATTTAGAGGATAAAGTGGTTTGAAATACCCTGTATTTTTTTAATTGTGTTTATTATATTATTATATAGTATTTAACTCTCCAATTTACCACTATGTTAGTTTTTTTTTTCTAAACTAAAAAAAACTATATATTTCAATTAAAAAATGCACTTGAGATAAGGATGTAGTAGAAAGAATCATTCAAAATATTACAAGAAATAAAAAAAATCAAAATTAATCGAACCATTAAAATTTTAAGAAATAATTTTTTTATCATTAAAAAATAAAAAATACATCTCCTGTATAGCTCGTATGCGTTTTTCTTAGGATATTGAAATATATAATCATGTCAAATTAGATGAAAAATTCGAACAACATGATATATTAAAAAATTGAACACGATAGAAATGCAGAGAACAGCCCTGAAAGGCTGGAAGCCTGGAACCGACTCACAATTGAATAAAATGCTCTTTTAAATGACCGTTGTGTCAGACAAGACAGTAGGAACATATGTCGTTTATTTGCTGCGATTTTCATCAACTGATCACCTGTAAGAAACGGAGATAGGTGTTTCAGTCGTAATTAAAAGTAGAGGGACAAAATCCATCAATTTAGAAGTACAGGGACTCAATGAACCCAATCAACTAAGTACAGGGACTTTCCAATGTAATTACCCCTCCGCAATTAACTACGACTCTTGACTTTTTTTTTTCCTAACCTAATTTCATGGTTTTTTCATAGGTATTGATGGTGTTACCAGTTTTCTGATCTATCAGCAGCTAGAACTGCCGAGTCTCGCCTCTCCCCTGCCGGAAAAAAAGCGCCACGTGCGATCGCCTATCCAAACTCGCAGTCCCACGCTGTACTAGTCCTACCGTGTGAACTGACCCGTATGTCGTTTTTTATTTATTTATTTATTTATTTGGTATGTATCATGCTATATATATGTACACCGTGCTGTGGAGTTAGCTTATCCAACAGCTACTGCCCAGCAGCGCTCAGAATTTGCTAGAGAGTGTCGTCTGTGAAATAAAAGTGGAAAACCCAGGGAAATTAATAGCACTTGTTTTGGCTTTCCCTTTCCCCTGGTAATTAGAAGCATCTCGTGCCTTTCATTTTTTCCACGCAATCTTTTGAATCCTTTGCTCCTTTAAGCATCTGCCCATTAAACGCCACAAGCAAGTTAATTAACTCCTTTTGATTTCTTTCTTTAGTATATGCACACAGCATCAATTCTCTCCTGATAACAATCCACTAACCTGTTGCTTCCACGATCTTTCCTGCAAACTAACATCTTTTTTACTCTATATTTTCTTTCATCTCGCCCCTTTCTTGAATGAAGAAGATGATATGGGTGGGGTATTTTCACACGCCAAGTCTAATCAGAGAGGTTATAGCCGTGGTAGGAGCAGCGGAAATAGTAACATAGTTACAAGAGGAATATCTTCACCTTCGTCTTCGACCTCGTATCCGTATCCGTATCCGCATCATCCTAGAATAATGTCCAAGGAGCCATCATCGTCACTGAGTAATACTGCTAGAGCCACTGGTAGTGATACTAGCAGTCAAGCAAAGGGAACCAGTCAAGCAAAGGGTGGTTCCAAATTGGAGAAGAAGCAATCCATCAAGCAGAAATATAGTTTCATCCCTGATAATTTTTCTTCCTTAGAACAGGTACGTGCCAATCATCCTCTTTAATTATTTTCTTTCATTTTCTTGGAAGCCTTGCTGGTAATTTTCATTCAGGATAGATAATTTTCCACTTATTGAGCAAACTACACACACACACATATTATTCGATAAGAGAATGGATATTAATTTCTTGATGACTTGCGGAAAATTTGTCTGGTTAGCCGTTGCGATCTTAGTCAATTTGTCTGATTTGACTTTTCCCTGATGGAATCTCAGGGGAATCTTCTTATCAATTCGCACTCTCCACTCCACTCCATACCGTTTCGTTTGCTTTTCAAATACTACTTGCTTCTTATTCTAAAAAAATATTACAATGCTCCATGGAAAAAGATAAAATAATAATGGAAAAGTGATATCCGACCAGTCAAAATATCGCAAGGTGCTTTTATTTTTTATTTTTTCTGTTAAACAAAGTCACGACAGTACTGTTAGTGTGGTCCAGACGCCAACTTTCCTTCTTTTTTTTCCCGCTTGGATTATAAAGGAATAAAGTACCTGTAGGTGTTTTTTAAAGTATTTTTTATTAAAAATATATTAAAATATATTTTTTATTTTTTAATAATTATTTTTTATATTAATACATTAAAACAATTTTAAAAAAATTCAAAAGTGTTAGAAACTTAAGTTGAAATTTGAAATGCTATTCCAATGAAAATTTTCAAATCGAAGAAAATAGGTATTTATTTGACATTTTGTTTGTAAAATACTGTCATTTTATTCAAACCGATAACATCCAACAAAGCCACATAAGAGCGAATTTTTTTGAAAGGACTGAAAAGAACAATCATGTTAAATTTTTTTTTAAAAAAGTGATAGCTATATTGTTATTTTTTAATAAATTGAAAAATAACTCGTTATTTATTTTTCTGATTTTTTTTCGTTAATCTTAACCTCTTTTTTTTCCGGCGCCAAACGGCCAAGGATAAACACTCCTAAGATATACAGGTTCATGGAACACACGCAGACACTCACGAAACATGTTTTTTTTTAATCCTTTGATTTCCATGTGTTTTTTTATGGGATATTTAGAAGTGTGATTTTTTAAAGTTTTTTTTGTTTGAAAATATATTAAAATAATTTATTTTTAGTTTTTTTAAAATATTTTAACACCAACAAATTAAAATAATATGAAAATATTAAAAAAATATTAATTTAAAACAAATAAAAAATAAAAAAAATTTATTTTTTTTAAAAAGCAAAAATAAACATAACTTTAAAAATATATTAAAATAATATATATTTTTATTTTTAAATAAACACATTAAAATAATAAAACATTAAAAAAAATAATCTAACCACATTTCTAAACAGTCCTAAATCATCAAAACAACTTCAAATTATCACGGTGAGAATACAATTTTTTAAAACAAAGAAAAAGAAAGATATAATCATATGTATAGTTTATTTTTACATTTGAAATTATATTTATATGTGATTTAAAAGTGTTTTTAAATTTATAAAAATATAAAATTAATTTTTTTATAAATTCTTGTTATTTATAACATCATTTAATCAAATATTAATCAAATTCCTAACAAATATTCACTGAAACATTCGATATGAATTCATAAAAATCGAAGTTGAAATTGTCAATTATGAAACAAGAAAGAAAGTATACACTCCACATGTCATGATTCCCTGAGAGAAGAGAGGGGCCATTATTGCCAACCACTGGCAATAAAGCTAACGCGTTTTTGGTCATCACGTCGTCAACACGGTGTCTTCTTCTCAATGGAAACGTGAAAGTTAGATAAGATAATAAAGAAAAGCAAGTTTTTTCAATCATCAAGTATTATTGGTGACCCCAGGCACTATTGAAGGTTTTCAAAGTAATTGACTGACTGAATCTCTCGAGGGATATAATTTAACTAATCAGTTTCTAGATTTGTTCTTTAAATATTACTAGTTTAAATCTTATAAACTCTAGTACTATTAGAAATTTACATGATTATTAACTTTAGAATCCGTGAGATTAGTCAAGGTACGTGTAAGTTGGCCTAGACACCACATTAATAATAAAAAATAATAATTGAATGAGTGATTTTTTTTATAAAAAAACAGGCTACATAATTAAAATAGTCCGTTTTATTCTCAAATTTCATCTATTTTTCTTTTCTTTTCTACTAATGTTTTACAGACAGATTTCTCATTCAATTTTTTTTTCTATAAACACACGTGACAGCTATTATTATAGGAGAAGTCAGTCGTTTAAAATTCACGAGACTCACACCTTATCATTCACGTTCAATTTGAATATTAATATAGTACAAAAACTAAGGTAAATTACAAAAATATCTTGAAGTATCATAAAACTACTAACACTGTAATTTTTTTTTTAATTTAGACAGTATTTGAAAATGCGGGCGATCCACGTTTGTAAAAATTAAAAAAAAATTATTAAATATTTTTTTTTATATATTTTGGATTGTTTTGATGCACTGATTTCAAATATATATTTTATAAAATTTAAAAATATTATTTTAATATATTTTAACATGAAAAACACTTTGAAAATCAACACAACTATAACTTCCAAACAGCCCTATACAACCCCACACCCCTCACGTTCAAATAAATATTATAAAAACCTCATCCTTCTATTTAAAATGCTTTTAATATTTTTAGCATGCATAATTCTATGTTTCTCATGGTGGTTGTTATAATATCTTCATATTTTAAATTATTATTATTATTATTATTATAAATTTAATGGAAATTATTGTAATTTATCCTAAAAAAAAACTGCAACTCATTTTCATTTTCAATGATCGAAACTTAAAAATTTAATGGAAATCATAAGTTTTATCTCTTGCAATAAGTTATCGATTCTCACACGAGTCCACACTCAAGACTCGACGAGTTCTACAATGTTTTCATGGTAATTATCGCTTAATTTATATGAATAAGCTTATGTTAAGTGAGCTTCGTACAAAGATTTCTCCAAAGCCTGCACCTTGGGAACGGGAGCTGGATTCAATTTCAACGTGAACCAAGTTTCAATGTGTGTTCAATAATATAATGTAAAGTGGTTAGTAAAAGTGTTTTACAATTAAAAATATATTAAGATTATATTTTCTTAATATTTTTATTTATTTTTTAAGATTATATATATAACAGTAGAATTATTGTATTTTTTTATTAACTATGAAAAAATAAATTTCAGATTTGATGCTCAAAAATCATCTTTAGCCTTATTATTTATACTCAATTCCAATCTATTTATAAACTATTCTAGTCATTTTAGATCGGTATCTGTAAAAAGAAAATCATTCAAAGAAAAATGTAAACGTGTTCACGTGATCCACGTGGACGACTGCTGTTTTGATTAACAGAAGCAAATGACCGAGTCAACTCTACTGGGTTTCGGGACCCTGCTGTGCTTTTGTCGACTGTTCAGTTTGACCAAAATTAAATAAATAAATTGGGATGGAAATTAATATGGTCCTTGTATTTTATCTTAAATTTATATTTCAGATTTTATTCTTTAATTTGACCAATATATACCTTAATTTTAAAAATCCATTAGTCGAGTTAATGGTTCAAGGGGTGAGGTGCAAGTTGCAACTTCAAATACGCAGAGCTTTTTGTAAACCTTCTGCAAACGCTCGTCATGTGTTATAGCATTAAATTGTTAACGTTAGGTATTGCTTTGTTGATTATGCATGGAAATCATTTGCTAGCAACGGGCGTAATTTCAATAACAGAAGTTTGTTGCTTCAGTATAGATAAAAATATGGCTACTCGGTTGAATTCTCGCAGTCTACTACTAACAGGCTCCCCCCCTCTTTTACAGGTTACGACAGCCTTGAGGGAAGCTGGACTGGAATCATCGAATCTCGTTGTTGGAATTGATTTCACTAAAAGCAATGAATGGACAGGTATGTGCAAGTGAACTAATCACATCGTCGATTTGTACCATAAAATTTGTGTTTTGCTTTATCAGTTATTCAGGAATTTGGATTTTGAGACTTCCATGAAGTTGAAATAAGTATTCAGAGTCGAAAAACCAATCTTTAGAAACCTAAGGGGGCGGCAATCTAATAATATAGCAGAATGGTTCAATTATATCCTCGTGTTTTCTGTTCCTTTGAATTGGTTTGTCTCTCATGGATGTCAATTGTTGATTTTCATTTTAAAGGCAAAGTCTCGTTCAATAATCGTAGCCTTCATGCCATCGGAGACACACCTAATCCATATGAGAAAGCCATCTCTATTATTGGAAAGACGATGGCTCCTTTTGATGAAGACAACTTAATTCCTTGTTTTGGCTTTGGTGATGGTAGGTTCAGTCCCTGGAAGTTGAATTCTAACAATGTTGTTTCTAGTTTTGCACCTTATAACTCAGCTGTTGATTTGATTTTTCTTTTTATCTATACAGCCACCACTCATGATCAAGAGGTGTTTAGCTTTCACAGTGATCATTCACCTTGCCATGGTTTTGAAGAAGTCTTGGCATGCTACAAAAAGATTGTTCCAAACTTGCGACTTTCAGGTTTGTTCCTTGCTTATTTGACGTTGGAATTTGGTCTTTTATCAGTTCCTTAGTTTTCTTAATTAGACCCATGGTTGAACATTACTTCTACAAAGATTCTTGTGTTTTACTTATTTCTCAAGCCACAAAAATCTTCACCGATATATGTTTTGGTTTTAAGGGCCGACTTCGTATGGACCGGTGATTGAGGCTGCAATTGACATTGTGGAAAAAAGTGGAGGCCAATATCATGTATTGCTCATCATTGCAGATGGCCAGGTTTGAATTCAAAACCCTCTCTCCTTTTCTGCATGCTTGCATGTGTTTGTTTCTGTATGGATGGATGCATAGGGAATCAAAGTAACAGTCTCTTTTTCTGTGAAGGTCACAAGAAGTGTGGATACAGGCGATGGAGAAATGAGTCCACAAGAAGAGCAAACAATCAAGGCAATTGTCGATGCAAGGTCGAGCCTTACAGATAAATGCAAATCATTTAAATTTGCTCAGACTAACATTCATAGAAAATATATCCTAGTGTCATACTATAACTTTCATCTAATTAAAATGACAAACTTAGGTTCTTATTAGAACTGTCACTTTCTTGGTGCGCTTGGGGTGCCAGCCCATTTACATTTGGTGTTATGCTGGTTATGGAATAGGGTTGCTAATCATTAGCAGCTGCTTGATAAACTTACTTTTCATTGCCACTAGAATGGCCATGACATTCCACTTCACAGACTACTATACTTGACCTGCTATTGTTACATGACTTGCCTAGATAGAGATGTACATGACTTTGGCAGTTGCATAAAAAGAAGGTGGTCAACTGATGACTGTCTTTATTTATTGAGAGGTGATCCCATTTTGCGATGACAATCACTTGTAAACTATCAAATGAATCATAAGGGGTCAACAATCTACTTTTAGATCCTAGTAAGTATACAGATTATCTTGCGTCATAACCAGATTGTTATCCAGTTATTTGTTTGTGTCATGCCAGCTCGATATTGCATTTGTATGTGAAAAACACTCAAAGTCCACACAGAACATCGAGGATGCAGAATGATTGCTTCATGTTCTCCTCCACAGTCAGTTATTCATAACTTTATTGCACTGAGTTTACCTGTTTTGTGTTCCCTAACATGCCAGTCAGCCTGTATCAACAGTAAGTGGATGTAAAGTTGAATCTAATGATTTTCATCATCGGATTCTAACAATGCCAGAAAATGGAGTTGTGTTTATTCTGAAATGTGTTGCCATTTCTTTTATGAAAAGCAATTACAATGTGTAACCTTATGATATTCTTAAACAGTTCATACCCACTTTCGATAATTCTTGTTGGAGTTGGTGATGGACCTTGGGAAGACATGAAAAGATTTGATGACAAACTCCCAGCACGTGAATTTGACAATTTTCAGGTATAGTGATAACAAAATGAATGTTAATTTCGAATGCCATCCAACATTGTGATTTAATTTAATATACGATCTAGCACTTTATCAACTTGTTTCTGAATTGTGTGCAGTTCGTTAATTTCACTGCAATTATGTCAAAAAATGCAACTATCTCCGAGAAAGAAACAGCTTTTGCTCTAGCCGCTCTGATGGAGATTCCCCTCCAGTATAAAGCAGCTGTTGAGTTTGGTATTATCGGGTAGGTTGATAAACTTGTTTATTCACTGCTCCATTTTTTTAACACAGCTTTGCCAGCATTTGAAAACGTTTGAAAATTTCAAAATAAAGGCCTTCAGCAGGGGAGCCAATTCTAAAACTGGTCAGCACGTCTTAGTTTTGAATCTGGGTATGGAAAAAATTGGTTGGCTTGCCCTTTCAATTTCAAAGAGAAAACAGCAATGGAAGGATTTCCATTTTTACGTTTCCCAGCATTCCTAATGCACTGGCCACTTTGTTCTGCATACCATCCATTTGTTTTTACGTGTTGTCTCATATATTTAAATGGCCTTTGGATAAAAGACGTTCCATGGGACAAGCAAAGAAAATCGTACCACGCCCTCCTCCAGTTCCTTATTCTCGTCGTCCAGTGCTAGATCGTGAACCAACCCATGTTTCTTCTCCGGTCTTGGATGAAAGAACCCAGGTTTGAAAATAATCTCGTGTAATGCTGTCTTTTTGTCTGGAACATTGTAGCTCGTCTATAATTTATAACTTTGAAATGTGTTTTTCAATTTGATTATAGGCCTGCCCTATTTGTCTGGCTAATAGAAAGGACTTGGCCTTCGGCTGTGGGCACATGGTGAGCTGCCACATAAACATTGCCAGCTTTGTTTTTTCTTAACCTTTTTGTTACGATACTAATACCGTTGCTTGGTTGTAGACTTGTAGAGACTGTGGATCTAGAGTATCCAGTTGCCCTATATGCCGCCGGCCAATCACCAGCCGTATCAGGCTGTTTGCTTAACGACTGGATCAAGGGAATTGTATCTTGAACTGTACATGTGGTTCTCTTGCTTTCTTTTAGTGCGTGTTTGTGTGTATGCGCATGAGCGTGTGTTTGAGTGTGAAGGCAGAGTCAGATTTCTTCGCTCTGTATCTTGTTCTGTTTCTAAAGTTGATGCAGAACTTATTTTAACGGTTGAGAATGATGTATATTTGCTATGCTGCAAAATTTAGCTTGTGGAATCACTTCATCTGTAAGTAATTTAGAATATAATTTACGGCTTTGGGAAGCGATTCGCCAAGTCAAAAGCCACCCCTGCACGTCTTTAACCTCCTTCTCAACTCCAATACTGGAGTTAGCCCCAGGGTTACACTGATCATCTGCAAATTCAAGGGGTTGCAAGGGCTTTTCGAAAGGGAAACAGCTGCTCGTTAGCAAAATTGACCCGAAGTTAAGAATGTGCCCAAAATGCTTTTAGCCTAAAGTTGTATGAATTTCTGTCTCAATCAACTTCCCTGCCATCATTGAACTTTAAAATTAACAGGAATAGAAGTAAGCAATGTCAGAAATTCATCAATGACTTACTTTTCGTTCTGATGCGATTACGATGAGTCCTATTATCGTACCCTGTATGCTTAACTATAGTATCCACCGATAAAAACTTATAAATGATGCACTTGTGCATAAAACATGTCACTTCTTCCCAAGCCTCGTATGCCAGGCCTGGAATCAAGCCTAGGCACTGACATCATCTTCTTCATGAACTACCAAGAAACTGCAAATAGCTGAGAAGCATTTTGGGTTCAAGATGCAAAACCAAAAGCAAATTAGAAACATTATAATATGAGATAATTGCTGTCATTCCCAGCGGGTATGAAAAAACCATACCAGAGCAGAAATATTCCAAATAAAACACAGGCTACAAGCTGTTGCGTAACAAGAAGGAAAGAGACCGCTTTGCATTTCTTGTGCTGCCATGACATTAATATACCAAATATAGAAAGGGTCACATCAGCAAGAACCATCAACTAATCTGCTTCCTTTGATCGTTATCAAGGTTCTGCTCCTTGCCAGCTTCAGTGTTATTCCGCTTGGGTATTGACTGAATCCTTACATATGGGTTTCTTGTAAATGTCTCCCCTCTTAGAGCAGCTACATAGCGATCGTTTGTATCCTCTTTCCGCTGCAGCTCGCCAAGGTATTCTGCCAGTCTCTCTCGATTAACTTTACCCATCATCTGATTGAGAAATTCGAGCAAACAAAATTTGTCAACATGTACTTCCATTTGAAGATCAAAAGGGTGATAATTATTAACCATGACCCAAGATTTTGGGGCAATCTTAACTCTAGGATATGAGACAGAAATTAATGAGGAACTAACCTAAGTATCTAAAGCAGCTACTCTGAGGTCACTGCCATGCACTTTCATTCCTGTGATTACCAAAAGATGACTTCAGTTAGAAGTGGCCTTACCTGTGAAATCCATCTGCCATATATTGAAATTTGGAAGCTTAACCAAGATGAAAAGTATCCAGTGACTAGTCTGCAACTCTATGCTAATTGAGGTATCCTTCAGAAGCTTTACCGCCCTTCCATTCTTCCTCTTGATATCTATGAGTGATTAACGTACTTTTCATATATTATTTTCTAGCATTCGATGCTAAACTACTTAAAAATATAGCATCAGAGTCAGAGTCAGATTCTTGAAATAACCAAGTTAACAAAATAATCAGGAATTAAGATATGTCAATAATCACAAATAGCGGGCCATGCCCAAAAATCTGCAGATCAAACGTTTTTATGGAGAAAATCAACGGTGATTCAAGATATATATATAACGTACGTACAGGGGAATCGGGACGCGCGTTCTGACGGAGGCGGGCTTCGAGCTCGGGGTTGCGGGAGTTGGTGGTTTGCATCACGAAATACCCAATCACACCTGGAACGACACCGCATCATGCAGCGAATGCGAAGAAGAATGGCTTTGAGTCTCTTGTCATCCTCACTATCCACCTCCAGGCCTCGCTCTTCTTCCACAGTATCGACATCTTCCCCTGGGTGAAGCTTCAACTTAACGAGTGATTCTATCTGGGGCTGGCCCTTGCAGTTTGAAGCAAAGATAGGGAGGCCCAGAAGCGTGATTTAGTTTGGGCCCGTATTTTCTCAAGATTTTCCTTTGGTACTTTTGGGCAAGGTATAATGGCCAGCAAACATGTCACCTAACTTATGGGCCAGAATTGTTGGATGATAAAATCACTTTTGGGCTAACACAGGTATATTGAAAATTGTTTATTTTTAATAATGAGATACAGGTTATTTTTTAAAATATATTTTATTTAGAAATATATTAAAATAATATTTTTTATTATTTTTTAAAAATTATTTTTAATATCAACGTATTAAAACGAATAAAAAAATAAAAAATAATCAAATTAGTAAATATGGCAAGAGATCTCGATTTGAACTGGGAATTCAGTAATGATGGAGAGTAATCAGGACTCATTGTGATCCGAACCTCCTAATGAAAGAGTGTTTTTTTTAAAAAGAGAGAAATCCCCGTTAACCTGTAGTACTGGATGGAGAAATATATTCCCGATCGAGGGCCATAATAACCACCACTCCTCTGCCCTACCTTCAAATAAAAATGTAGAATGGACCGCGATGTTAATTAATTACCAGTTTCGAACCTTCAACAGTACAAGCTGACTAGATAATTTAAAAGGGTTAAACATGATCTGAATGCAGATAGATCCAATTTTCTTTTTTTACCCGTTAAATTAAACAGGGTTCATTCTTGAAAACACACAACGCCCGCGGAGCTCAATTTTCACTTTGCCGTGCGCTATATAGCTAGATAGCCGATCATCTCACACACACGGCATTTTATTTATTTATTTGTTGAAGAATAATGTATTTTGTTTGTTGGGGATTCTTCTACTCCGGAATAGCTAGCTACAATTATCCAAGAATGATCAGATTTTTCGAGTAGCTTCTCATTATTACCAGAGATCATTACATTGACTAGATACCCTAACAAGATTGCTTTGTCCATTTGCCGTTCTCTCTCAAGCTGCTACTTCTTGTGGAAAAATGGAAATGGTCCCTTTCAAATCTCAGCTGTGACGTGAGGGGTCCAAGTTTGGCAAAGCGCTATTCCTTGGGCATGGGAGAAAAGGATGGACGAGGTCATGACAACGCGTTCAAAACCATAGGCAGCTATACCATGAAAGCTACACCTCGTATATGTTACGTGTAATGGAAGAAGAATCGAACATTTGTCTTTTGTATGCAGAGACTAAAATGGAAGCTAGATTTAGAGCCGACATCTTGGAATCCCTTTCTCTTTATTCTTTATGGATCGCTAACTGCCATCTCTAGGCTCTACTGTTACAATCCACCAATACATCACACCCAGGCATCGATCCATGATCTCTTTGCCCTTGTGTTTCCCGTTGCTTTATTTCACAGCGTATCAAAAAATTAACAAATATAAATAACACATCGCTAGAAATAT
>Ga0307515_10019267_pt1 | contig 12299 bp, 4 predicted proteins | sample 17_EM_MG_FD_194513 | JGI IMG/M metagenome (GOLD analysis project Ga0307515, IMG submission 194513) | Populus trichocarpa ectomycorrhiza microbial communities from riparian zone in the Pacific Northwest, United States - 17_EM | ecosystem: Host-associated > Plants > Roots > Unclassified | place...
ATTTTAAACATTTCTCAACAAAAAACACTTTGAAAAGCAATCGTTACGACACTCTCTGTACCTTTATAAACTCAAACAAAAAGTTATAATGCTATTTTTTCATGATTAAAGAATATTCTTAGATTAACTTGTATAATTTAAATTAAAAAAATTATAAAAAATTCTTGATGTATTAGCAATAATCTTTTTTTTTTATTAAAAGAAAGAGAAAGAGAATATTCTTGTGTAAGTGGGTGCGGGTGGATTGTGTGCAAGTTTCTCTTACCAATGACGGGAAAGAAAAGCATTGTATGCACAAAATGGCTCTTGGACCACACCTTGGTTTAAAAAGCTAAAGAAGGGGTGCGCGTGGGCAATGCAAATAGTTAAGAAAATAAATAATAATAAAAATCTTAGATTAAAATAAATTAAAGGGAGATGGGTCGGAGAAATAAATAGAGAAAAGATGGAGGGGTAAAATGGGATACAAAAAAGGAGGGCAACCACCAGGACCAATGTCAGTGGTAGCTGTAATTGCTAGTGTCAGTAGTAGGGACCAACCCCTATAATTCTAGGCTGGATAGATTTTCTGTGGGCTTTCCTTTGTTCCCCACGTGTCCATCTTTCTTCATCTCAGCCATGCAAATTGAAGCTCTCACTGTTGCAAAAATCTATTCCCTCTTTCATGTATGTAACTGTCGGCACACTTTAATATGGAGTGATTTATTTATTTATTTATTTATTTTACATTGTTGGAAAACTAATTTCCTGGTTTAATTTAGAAAATAGGCGCCCTTGTACATGAAAAAATATTATGTATTTATAATTATATATAAGAATATAAATTCTATTATGCATTACATTATTTTGACTATTAAACTAAAAAGATACTATTAAATAATATAGAATAATAATTTTAGTAGTTGTATTTCATTTGTCTCTGATTAAGAAAAGGACTGAAACTATAATATATTTTTTTAAATAATAATTTAATATTCTTTCCATTTTATGCATTACATAAAACTTTAAATAATATAGAATAAACTTTTTAAATCATTCTCTAACTAATATAGTACTTATGAACTTTACTTTGACTATTAACTGTAAGGATACTATTAAAAAAATGCAAATCAAAACTAATAATTAAAATAAAAAAATAATTGAATTATATCAAAACTTAAGATCTTTAGTTTTTTTAAATAAAGTTTTTAGTTATTTTCTTATATTAGCTTTGATTCTTTTTTATACAAAAATATGCATAAATTGTTTTTGTTATTCCTGTACAATAGTGATTGTGCACTATTTTTTTTTTAATAAAAAAAATGCTTTAATATTGTGACCAAATTGGATAGAAACCTAATATTTAAAGCCCTAATTCTATGTATACATAAATTTTTTTTTCCATATATGTATTACCTTTTTATGCAGTACAAACATTAATTTTCTAACCAGTAATTATTTAACTAGAAATATCTCTACTAATAACGCACCTGACATTACAACTCTCGACTTTCTAGGAAAGTATTGTGTCTCCACTAATAATGAGCATGACAAAACATTAATGACTTAATTTTTTATAAAAATATTTTCTTTCTCTATAAAGTAAGTTCAAGGATTGAGTGTATAAATATATTAAATCACTAGAAAAAAAAAAAAGAGTCTTGACCATGCAAAATACAAGTTCTAGGCCATAACCATATAGATTCTATGTCATACAAGTTCCAAACCTATCACTAGTCATGCAAGGTCATGAGTTCTAGGTCTTAGGTCTTCGACTCCACACTTGGCCATACAATCTTATAAGTAATTCCATGAATTACCATCAATCATCCAACAGTTTTATGAACCATAAAAACCACATAACAAATTCTAGAATCGTAAATAACCACTTAACAACTCCTAAAACATACAATTTCTCCCTACTATATTTTTTTAATTTATTGTACATTATTTTCTTCTTTTACATCTTACTAACTTAAGCATCGAAGTATTTCATGTGCCTATAATGAGCTTACTTTGCAGGGAAGCTCATGGGGAAAACTCAATTCTTATATGAGATTTTCTCATGACTTCATTAATGATGTTGTCTGTGTGAACTTGAATAAAAAATCAGTTTTTTTTTTGTTAACTAAACTCCAGGACATGGAATAATAACTAATCTCCCAATTATAGAAACTATAACCCCTTTAGATCTTCAGCAACTCTCTCATTAAATACAAATATTCAATAATATTATTCTAGTCATTCAAGAACAACTTTGCATTCAAATACAACACATAACTCTATCTCCATTACATGCACATAGATAAAATCAGTTCCATGAAAAAAAAACAACATGCAAAGTGGGCACGACACTTCAACTTTACAAAGAAACAATTCTCGTTATAAAGAGCACTCAACAATAAAACCTAGCCACAAGTGTGACTATCACCATCAATCTTGTTTTTAGTCCCGCTCACATGATCCTTAATAAAAAAGCTATACGTGCAAGATTGTATTAGCTCCTAAGAATAAGAATGAGCATCATTCTCATCAAGTAAGAAACTTTCCACTTTGACATAAAGTGTTACACACTCGTCTCTTCAAAGACTATGTTTTTATAGAGGCCAACCTGGATAACTATGACCGTCATATAGAACATGGAGAGCACGTGTACAATGTTAGAAATATTCTAAAGCTTGTAACATAAAATAGTGACAATATGTGTAAAATTCTCCTAGCGATATTTCATGGAACACCAATGCTCTTTTCCATCACCCAATAGGAAGATGAAAGCACCTGAGTATAGCTTTAGAGATTTAATGAGAAAATTCTTAACATTAAGCATCTACTCGAACTCATTACCACTGAGAGCCTGATTAATGAATTCTATAACTACTTATTATAGAAACACCTATATACTCTCTTTGACATGACTCTCATTAATGTAAAATAGGTTATGGATAATCATATTCAAGTGGAAGAAGCAAGTGTCAACAGACATAGACACCTTTGTTTCCAAATATCATAATCTTCATAACACCATTAATCTCTTACGAGTGCATCATTTAAAAGAAGCACCAATGAATCCGTTCGTGATCGTTTGACATTCATTAAGCTTCTAACCATATCTCTTACCACTGAACATGTTTAAATGATTTTTGTCATTCAAAGAAAGGATTTTGTGTGATGGCCACCTTCAATAAAGAGTGACATGAACACTAAAAGCCCTAATAAATTGTCACTTTCATCATTATCAAAGCCATAACACCAAAGAATATCGTGTCCTAAAAAAAATTGATCTCTAAAGGATACCTTTAACAATTTGTGAATAAGGAAATGCAATATGAACAAACAAGGAAAAATCCTCATGATGCATTACCTGGTATTAGATAATTTTTAAAAATTATATTTCTATTATCTTTTGAACTTTTGAATAAAAACAGTAATATTTCTCTGTATCTTTAATATCTCTAATGAAAAACCTCAATAACAAAATATTTGTGTTTCTAAATATATCTCAATATCCTAAATAATAAATCTTTACAATGTGATATCCATAACTCCCTTAAAATTCTTCAAGTTTCCGCAATTACTTATCTCCAAAATAATCAAAGATCCTTCTCCGATCTTTATGACTACTCAAAATACACTTTCTTGTGAAATGCATACACATATCATATTACTTATGTTTATGCTCGCATTTTATTACTAGATTGCTTATCTGAACTAACAAAATAATTACATTGTTCTCTCTTGTAAAAACATTAATAAAAATTATGTTAAAAAATATTAATAACAACCATAAAAGGTAATATTAATTGTACGAAACATGTAATTTTTTCTCCCTCTACTTATACTAGATAAGTTTTTTAAATATGATTATTTAAAAGCCGTGGGGTTAAATTAAAGTGAATGAAAAATTAAAAAAAAAACTAGTTATTTGAGCATAACCTAACCAATTTGCCTTGACCAAGCCTACATGGCTGGCCTTATAGCCATCTAGGCTTGCCAAAGTGTTAGAAATCATAATTGATTCGCCTTGAATGTCTAGAAAGCTAGTATTTCAAGCCTACTTACTTCAATTTATCCAATCTTATCATGACACATATATTTATATATTTTTTAAGTTCTTGAGTCCGCACATACTTTTCATATATACATAATTTTTTCTATAAAAAATAAATAAATAACAGAAATTATACTATAAAATCATTTTGTTTCAATATCAATGGAATTTTCACCGGTGCTCGTAACAAATCCTTGGATTGACTACATCACTAGAATTATCACCGGTGCTTGTACAGTAATCATAGAACAAGGCCGTACGCTTAAACACAATCTAGTAGCTAGCTGTACTCTTCAATAAGAACCGGTCCCCATCTCATCACATTATTTGTTCTTTGCTCAGAAAAAGGATTCTACGCGTCCTTCATTGATAAGGTGATCCAAGACGTACTCTGTGTCATTAAAATCTGCAACTCCGAAACGACTCTTCACTTTTTCTGACGAACACTATTTAATAAAGTGGTAGACTCTCCACGTTTCCATGGACTGCCATTACATAATTTCTAGGGTAACAAAAGTCCCCAAGTTGTGCGCCATTGAACAACAGATATTTTTACAAGTTTGGCTGGAAATCATCTTGTGATTTGGAAGTCTGGAAATTCCAAAAGAGATTGAGATCACTTCTATAATTAGTGATCGATCATGACAAGGAAGTATTACACATTTATCATCAAGACCCAGGTATGTTCATAAAGGTTCAACGTAAATATGAAGCAAGAGCAAGAGTCGCAAATCGTACAAGAAAGTGTGTGCGTATATGGGTCTACGTGTGCATGTTATTCGTGAAGAACTTGGGTTTTGCTCATGATATCTTGGCTACAAAGTCTAGACCTTTTCAATTATTTCTTGAATTAGCTATCGAGACATGTTACTAGTGTTACGTTCTCCATCCAACGCTAGCTTTAATTATTTCTTGGAGTTGAGCATTGATTTCACATACAGGGCTGAAGGTGTTACTGTGGATTTTTCAAGAAGCAAAACCATCTCGTATCATTTCAAGAAAAGAGTCCCTCGTTTCTATGTTTTGCAGGCATGTTAATCATTGATGACCTAACTCTTCATAATCTGTACGATAATAACAGTTGATGTAGTAGCTGTACATAGCTCGAACAAAAGGCAGTGGGAAATTTAAAAATCATAACAAAACAATTTTTTTTTTCTGTATTTCCATTTCCACTACAAGTTTTACCTCTTTAAGAAATACTTTTTTCAAGGGGATCAAGAGAGAATCATAGGCTACTAAACTTGGCCCATGTAAATATCCACAGCCCAAGACCACAAGTATGGATCAACAACATCACTATTTGTTTAGACCCGAACACAACCACTTCCTTAATTCTCTCAAACTCTGAAAACTCTGAAAACTTCTTTACCTTGTCGGGATTTTTTCTCTTCTTTTCATTTTCGGGTCTATAATCATTTCTCCTTTCATCAAAATAGAACCCTTTTAAGGGTTTAGTCCAAAGTTGAATTTCGTTGTTTGATTAGGCTCAATTTGAACATGGACGGAGAAGAGTTAACAGAGCAAGAAACTGCATTGTATGATCGCCAAATTAGGGTTTGGGGTGCTGATGCTCAACGAAGGTAAAACCCTTTTTCATTAAACTTCTCTATTTGATTTAGAACTTACGCTTTTAAGTAACCCATGTTTTATTTTTTTGTAGACTAAGCAAATCCCATATATTAGTTTATGGAATGAAGGGCACTATTACTGAGGTACTTGCTACTACAACCTTAAAACCCACTAAAAATGTGTTCTTTTTTATGTTGATAATATGGGGCTTAGTGTTTTTGTGTTTATTTTTGGGTAGTTTTGCAAGAACATTGTTTTGGCTGGAGTTGGAAGTCTGACACTAGTGGATGACAGGGCTGTGACTGAAGAAGCATTGTCTGCTAATTTTTTGATGCCCCCTGATGAAAATGCTTGTAGTGGGAAAACTCTTGCTGAGCTTTGCCGTGATTCTTTGAATGAATTTAACCCCATGGTTCGTGTTTCGGTTGAAAAAGGTTTGGTTTGTCTGTCCCACAACTCTTTCTTGTTTTTATAGTTTTGTAACTGTTAATGCTTAACTTTGTTGTTGGATTGTTTAATTTAGTGATTGGAATTGGTTGAAAAATGTTTTTGTTTGCTAATTTTATAAATCATAAGAATTTTTTACATGTGCAATGAATTCGAAATTATCTAACGGGATATTGAAATTGCAGGTGATTTGGCAAGCTTTGGCGTTGAATTCTTTGATAAGTTTGATGTTGTAGTTATAAGTTTCTGCTCCCTTGCAACCAAAGTACGGGTCAATCATTTTCCTTTATTAATTTGTGTAGATAATTGTGCTTGTTGGTAGGATTTTTCCTGCTCTGTGATTTAATGCCTGTATTTGTTTTACTTGCTATGTTTTCGAATCTTATGCTTTTAATGCAGAAATTGATCAATGAGAGGTGTCGGAAGTTATCGAAGCGTGTATCATTTTACACAGTTGACTGTAGAGATTGTTGTGGCGAGATCTTTGTTGATTTGCAGAAATATAATTATGCAAAGGTAAACCATCTTTTACCTTTCCATTTTCGCACATTTTCTGCTTTCACGCTTTCATGTTGTAACTGGATCATGTTGATCCAAATGTTTCTTTTTTAAAGCCAAGCATTGAATCAGTTTTGTTCTGAGTGGCAGATTGTTTATTTCTTGTTTTAGCTCATGCTGACTCTTAATTTCATTTATTCATGTCATTCTTTCTTTGAATGCCTCATGTTCACTTATAAGGATGGAGATGAAGATACCAGTTTAACATGTTATTAAACTATAGATGTACTGTCTATTTGTGAACCTTGATCATGAATGACCTTGTTGTTAAAAAGTGGAAGTAGAACTGAGCACTGATCTTTTTGGCATGTACGCAGACTGGTCTCCTTAAATCTCCTATACTTAATTTTGACATCTATTGTATGAAGTTGCAACTCCCATGGGATGCCAAATTGTTGATGTTTTTCAAGCATCCTCAAATAGTGTGCTCTGTTGACCTGGGTTTTTCCCTATTTCATGTTATTGACAGAAAAGGCTAGATGGAACTACTGAATGCGAACTGCAATATCCAAGTTTTCAGGTATCACTAAGTTCTCCCCAATGAATTTGATAGCCAAATGTGTGGCCTCATCCAGCCTTGTTCCTTCAGTACAAGTGCATAATGTATATTCAGTCAAACATGAACTTCTGTAACATTATTGTTAAAAAAAAGGATGGCTTCTATTAAATTAAGCTAGCCCTATAGGTAAGCTAGCTGGTAATTGGTGAGAGTAGTAGCAAACTGATCCATGCTATCTTCACATGTATGCCATTAAGGGGACACCAACAGAGAATGAACCAAGTGGCCAGCTATAGTAATCTACTTGGACTAAAATATGGTGCAGCCAAGGAAATTAGCTTTGTAGTATTCATTTAGGATAGCTACCAAGCTCATGGTTAATTAGCATCGGTTTGAAATGGAAGTCTGAGCTGATTTTGATTGACATAAACAATAAATAATTTATTTGCTATGGTGCCCATTTTACTGACAACTTATGTAATTGATCTGTTATTTTCAGGAAGCTATTTCAGTGCCTTGGAGATCACTTCCCCGGAAAGTCTCAAAGCTTTATTTGGCTATGAGAGGTCTGGCTAAATATTCAGTTATTGCTATTTAGAAGGAAAAATAGAAAATAAAAAAGGTGGTCCAAACTAATGGTGAATGTAGAGTACTGTTAAACTGTTCACAACTCATGTTTGCCTGGTTCTTGTCCTGGTGGAATTCTGCTACAAAACTGAGGAATATATAATGTTCCTTTCTGTAATTGTGTTACAAGGATGAGTTGTTTCTTATTCACAACCTAACTCATGCATCTTCATTCTGAAGTGCATGAATACTGATTTCTCTATTCTGGAACTGGGAATCTAATGAATGGTTTGTCCATTTTGTGATGAAGAATCTGAAATCCTGTTTCTTTCATAATTTGATGAGTTGGGATTTCAAATAAATCCGAGCAGTGTTTTTAAACTGTCTCCATTGTAGAAGAGATGACCTGTTTTATTCTCTATCTTTTGTAGTGATTGAAAGGTTTGAAGAGGACGAAGGACGCAAGCCAGGAGAAATTTGTATTGAGGACCTTCCTGCTGTTCTGAAGCTGAAAAAGGAACTTTGTGAGGCGCAGGTATGCCTGTAGGAATCAGTTATTTGTGTTTGTTTATTTGAAAAAGAAAGAAAGAAAGGCAGCTTCTAAACCTTGCTATCACAATCCCTTTCAGTCACTGAATGAATCTCACATTCCCAATGCCCTCCTTGAAAGATTGGTTATGGGTGCAAGAGAATTCCCTCCAGTTTGTGCCATCATTGGAGGAATCCTTGGACAGGTGAATTCCTTATCTCTTTATTTACTTGTTTTCTTACCAAGTGTTCAATTAATTTAGTTTAATATGTGGCATTAAAACTTTTAGGAGGTAATCAAAGCAATATCAGGCAAAGGGGATCCCCTCAAGAATTTCTTCTTCTTTGATAGTGTGGATGGGAAAGGCATTATAGAGGACATATCAGATCCTAACCCAAAAGGCTGATCACGGCATGTTTAGAGAAAGCTTAATGAACTAAATTGAGTAGTGTATGGGTACTGAATACTGACAACTGCCGTGTAGGAGATTTCATATTTGTTGTAGTTTCTTTTTTTAATCTTTGCCAGGATAAGCTAAAGCTGATTCTGAAGCTCAGGAAAGTTGGGAGCTTGGTTATTGATTTGTTACTGGTTTTTAGCTGTCGACTGTTGCTAGTGGTTTTCTGGTGTTTTATTTTTACCATAGATTGTTGTTCATCATAGTAAGTGACTTTTAACAGTTCACGCCTGCGTATATTTAACTAACTAATGTACAGCGGCAGAGGCAGGGCAATATATAGCCAAGAATGGCTGTTGATGATCATTCTTTTTCCTAAGAAAATGTTACTATTATTGAATGATTCAAGTGACTGTCCCTCGAATGAGTACGTTCCACAGTGCATCGCCACAGCCATGCTAAATAGTTCTAGACAAGACTTGGTGATATTGATTCATGGATGTTGCCCGTTGAGCTGGTTGCTGGAAGATTGATTGCTGGCTCGTGCAAAATGTTCTTTTGATCATAGCATGTATGTGGGCTATAAGCAATTAGTTTGTCTTATAAAATTAGAGCAAAATATGAAAGGTGGCCATCGCATGTGTGACTTTGCATCCTCGAGGAAAGATGAAAGTAGTCGCTTTATTGGTGGTTTCCAGATGTACGTGCCTCCGCGGCCACTGAAGAAGCTCTGGGAGAAAGTGAAAATTTGAAAAGATAATTATATTCAACAAGAATTATAAACTAGTTCGTAGTATTATTAAGAATATATTTAGTGGGTCATGAGATTTATTTGGTCATCATAGCAGTATCGAAACTACAGACAAACATCATGAGCAGAAGGGGAGTCAGGAAACGCAATTAATTGAATTGAATGACACTGGTGAAATATGCCTTCCTGTAAACAAGTGAAGTCACTTAGCCCTTGTTTGTGATTAATTACATAACTAATCTCATGGCACAGAGGAGGAAAAAGGTCATCAACATTCGACTATTGAAATATCTAGATTTATGTTCTGTGATAATAATATTAATCTCAAGCAAGATTCATGTTAATCGTACAAGCTCCAAGATGAAAACTCAAAAACATAATGTCGGTGGTTCTTATCCCTCTGTAATCTAATCCAGTAAATCACGTTCAAATCAAAATCCGCCAACTTAACCTCATTCTTGATTCAAAAACACAACAAAATATTCCAAGTCATGATGAAATGCGAAAAAGAAACAGACCCCACCATGGAAAGACCATGAAAAGAAACAATAATTTAACTGTAGCAACAGTATAGGCATATGCAACAAGGATGGACTCCATAAAACAGTCAGAGCTTTAACCTACGTGGAGCATCGACATACTCAAAAACTCATGGTTAAAGCTCGTAAACTCCTATACAGCTCTCCAAGCGACCTTAAATCTTCACTTCAACATGGGAGGTCTCCACCAGGAGGAGGAGGTGGTGCTTGGAAGGTTAAGAACAATGACTTGGCAGTTGATGAGATATTGAAAGAGAGAAGGGCAGCCATTGAGAGTGGCAAGTTGAAAGGAAGGAGGCTTTTTGAGGCCATGGGGAGTAGTGTGAGTGAGATGGATTTTGGAGGGATAGAGGAGATGATATGTCATAATTTGGATGGTTTGGTTCAAGAGAGTGAAGTTAGATCAGTGTTCTCTTATGCTTCTGATGATGAGACTGAAGATGTTGAAGCAAGCAAAGGAGGGTTGTCTCCATATAGTCATCATTGTTCTTATTCATCATCATCATCATCTTCCTCTTCCTTTTCTTTTTATATTTGTGATAACTGTACTGAGAGAGAGAAAGAGGAAGAAAAGGTGGTGGTGGAGGCAAGTGAACAAGAAGAAAAGAGAGTTTTGAATGCTGATCAAGAAAGATATGGGGCAAGCTGGATGGTTGCTATGGGTTGGCTTACAATTGCTTTCATTGTGTGCGCATTCGGGATCATCTCAAAGAGGAGTTTTGGTAATCATGGGGTTGGCAATGAGGTGATTGAGTTCCCAACATGATATTTTCTTTGTTTACTTTCTAGCTTGGTTCTAAACTGAGGTGGTCATTCAACTGATGTTTCCTTGATATTTTGTATGAATGAATCTGTCTTCTGATTGGAGATTTTCTTACCTTACTATCATGAATAATGCAGATATATATGAATTTTCATACTACTACACTTACTGGTGATGATACATGTAGTAAAACAGATAGCTGAATCTATGATATATGGAGCTATTACCCCAATATCTTGCTGACATGGGAACGATCTTGAACATTTAAGGGATTTTGAAGAATGAAATTTAAAATAAATAAATTTATGCCCTCCCTTTAAATCTACAGAAGAACATGAATTTAATGTCGTATCTAGAACAAAAGGTGACCTGAATTCTGAGCTCCCAGCCTTTTCCTTTGAGCCCTTAATGTGTGGGATATCTGTCTATCATATAACAGTTAAGCAATTGATGCTGAAGAATAATATGGATGCAAATAAAATACACATAAGGTTCTAGTTGAGTTTTTTCAATCTGCACCAACATGAATCCAATCCCAATCCCAGATTTTAAATAGAAATAGGTTATCCAACCATTTGCATTTACAAATTTGACCAAAACTTCAATAATGATACTCTTTCATCCAACCTTCTTAGCATCCAATTTTGCTCCTGCTTTTGACCAAGAATTGTGAATCAGAAGAGCTAAAGTAAGGAGTCTTCAGAATTGCAGAGGTAATTATATGCCAATTCTAAACATTGTATGGCTACTCGATATAATGAATCTGCCAAATCTGTCCAGCATCATCAGAACTACTCCATAGCTAGAAGGAAAGTGGCTTCCAATGTTTTCTTCTGTTGAAGATTATTTATTTTCCATCCCCAATTCAGAATTACAGTAGTCTATGTGCAATCCAAGCATTAAGGAAAAAGTTGCAGCATAATTTAGAAAGGAGTATAAGTTTGGATCTGTCTCAGGATGTCCTCAAAGTTTTCAGAGGACCTCTCAGTTGGATGGTTATGCATCCCTTCATAGGTGGTCACAACAATCCCTTCATCTTTAGAATTGCGTTGGACTTGCTTCTTGACATTGCACCCAGTACTTGTACACCTGTAGTAACTTCTGCAGTCGAAATTAAATATTCAACAAACAAACTTCCCATCGGATGATGATGTTGGTTCTGTTTTATGATCTGATCTAAATTAATTTTCAATAAGCAATGAACATATCACAAGCCTTGTCCTGTCTTCAATGAATTTAGTCACTTTTGTTCAATGTGTACTATAGATAATGTCCGAGTCAAAATGATCACGATGTTGGATTGAAATTTTTTTTAATAAAAAAAACCTAGCTTTTTGGAGGGTACGAGAGCATCTGGAAAATTTTGGCAAGAATTAACACTAATCAATATAGTTAATTCCAACTACAACAATTAATAAGGCAGGTAGGTAGTAAAAATGCACGTTCATGCTTCAATTGAAGATAAAAAATTGACAAGCTAGAGAGTTCAGAGAGTGTTTAAGTAATCATGCCACAAAAGAACAAGCAAATCTTTAGCTGATTAACAGGATACTAACCTTGGAAACTTGCTGCTCTTGACAGTCTTTTGCCCATATTTCCTCCATCTATACCCATCATCAAGTATATCAACTTGGCTTCGAGTTTGAAATG
>Ga0307515_10019268_pt1 | contig 12298 bp, 9 predicted proteins | sample 17_EM_MG_FD_194513 | JGI IMG/M metagenome (GOLD analysis project Ga0307515, IMG submission 194513) | Populus trichocarpa ectomycorrhiza microbial communities from riparian zone in the Pacific Northwest, United States - 17_EM | ecosystem: Host-associated > Plants > Roots > Unclassified | place...
CCCAACAATAAAAGCCTCTGGAAACCCCTGTAAAAATTTAAGCGTGATCCAACGACAGATAAAATGTTAGGGCCCTTTTGAGCCGATACTCAAGGTTGCCGACCAGACATCCTTCTCACTGAACAGCGATTCCATAGCTACCCCAACGAAAACAGCCTCTGGAACCTGCAGAAAAATTTTGAGAGCGATCAAACGGTCGGATCAACAGTGATGGCCCTTTTGAGCCGATACTCAAGGTTGGCGACCAGACATCCTCGTCACTCAGCGATTCCATAGCTAACCCAACGATAATAGCCTTTGGAAACCCCTGTAAAAATTTGAGCGCGATCCAACGGTCGGACCAAAAGTTATGGCACTTTTCAGTCGATATTCTTGTTCGGTCGACCAGACCTTCTCGTCACCGAATAGGCATTCCGTATATACCCCACGAAAAATAGCATCTGGAAACCCCTGAAAAAATTTAAGAGTGATCCAACGGTCGGATAAAATGTTAGTGCCCTTTTGAGCCAATACTCAAGGTTGTCGACCATACATCGTTGTCACTGGACAATGATTCCACAGCTACCCCAACGAAAAAAGCCTCTGGAAACCGGAGTAAAATTTTGAAAGCGATCAAACGGTCACATAAAAAGTTATGGCCCTTTTGAGCCGATACTCAAGGTAGGCGACCAAACATCATCGTCACTCAGCGATTCCATTGCTTACCCAACAAAAACAGCCTCTGGAAACCCTTGTAAAAAATTGAGCGCGATCCAACTGTCGGACCAAAAGTTATGGCCCTTTTGAGCAGATACTCAAGTTCGACCGACCACACATCCTCGTCTCCGAGTAGCCATTACGTAGGTACCCAAATGAAAACAACCTATCAAAACCCTAGTAAAAATTTAAGCGCAATCCAATTGTCGGATCAAAATTTATGGCCCTTTTGACCCAATACTAAAGTTCGACCGACCACACATCCTCGTCTCCGAGTAGCCATTACGTAGGTACCCCAATGAAAACAACCTATTGAATCCCTAGTAAAAATTTGAGCGCCATCCAACGGTCGGATCAAAAGTTATGGCCCTTTTGACCCGATACTGAAGTTTGACCGACCAGACATCCTCGTCACCGAGTAGCCATTCCATATCTACCCCACAGAAAACAGCCTCTGGAAACCCCTATAAAAATTTAAGCGCGATCCAACGGTCGTATAAAATGTTATGGCCCTTTTGAGCCGATACTCAAGGTTGCCGACCAGACATCCTTGTCACTGAACAGCGATTCCAGTGCTACCCCAACGAAAACAGCCTCTGGAAACCCCTGTAAAATTTTAAGAGAGATCAAACGGTCGGATCAAAAGTTATGGCCCCTTTGAGCCGATACTCAAGGGTGGCGACCAGACATCCTCGTCACTCAGCGATTCCATAGCTTACCCAACGAAAACAGCCTCTAGAAACACCTGTGAAAATTTGAGCGCGATCCAACGGTCGAACAAAATTTATGGCCCTTTTGACCCGATACTGAAGTTCGACCGACCAGACATCCTCGTCACCGAGTAGCAATTCCATATCTACCCCACGGAAAACAGCCTTTGGAAAACCATGTAAAAATTTGAGCGCGATCCAACGGTCGGACCAAAAGTTATGTTCCTTTTGAGCCGATACTGAAGTTCGACCGACCACACATCCTCATCTCCGAGTAGCCATTCCATAGCTACCCCAATGAAAACAGCCTCTAGAAACCACTGTAAAAATTTGAGCGCGATCCAACGGTCGGACCAAAAGTTATGGCCCTTTTAAGCCGATACTCAAGGTTGCCGACCAGACATCCTTCTCACTGAACAACGATTCCACAGCTACCCGAACAAAAACAGCCTCTGGAAACCGCAGTAAAATTTTTAGAGCGATCAAAAGGTCGGATAAAACGTTATGGCCTTTTGAGCCGATACTCAAGGTTGGCGACCAGACATCCTTGTCACTCAACAGGGTTCCATTGCTTACCCGAGGAAAAAAGCTTATCGAAACCCTTGTAAAAATTTGAGCGCGATCCAACAGTCGGATCAAAAGTTATGGCCTTTTTGAGCCGATATTGAAGTTCGACCGACCAGACATCCTCGTCACCGAGTAGCCATTCCATATCTACCCCACGGGAAACAGCCTCTGGAAACCCCTATAAAAATTTAAGCGTGATCCAACGATCGTATAAAATGTTATGGCCCTTTTGAGCCGATACTCAAGGTTGCCGACCAGACATCCTTCTCACTGAACAGCTACCCCAACGAAAACAGCCTCTAGAAACCACTGTAAAAATTTGTGCGCGATCCAACGGTCAGATCAAAAGTTATGGCCATTTTGAGTCGATGCTCAAGGTTGGCGACCAGACATCCTTGTCTCTCAGCGATTCCATGGCTTACCTAATGAAAACAGCCTCTGGAAACCCCTGTAAAAATTTGAGCGCGATCCAACGGTCGGACCAAATTTATGGCCCTTTTCAGCCGATACTCAAGGTTGTCGACCACACATCCTTCTCACTGAACAACGATTCCAGCGCTACCCCAACGAAAACAGCCTCTGGAAACCCCTGTAAAATTTTAAGAGCGATCAAATAGTCAGATCAAAAGTTATGGCCCTTTTGAGCCGATACTCAAGGGTGGGGACCAGACATCCTCGTCACTGAACAACGATTCCATAGCTTACCCAACGGAAACAGCCTCTGGAAACACCTGTAAAAATTTGAGCGCGATCTAACTGTCGAACCAATAGTTATGGCCCTTTTGAGTCGATACTCAAGTTCGACCGATTAGACATCGTCGTTTCCGAGTAGCCATTCCATAGCTACCACAATGAAAACAGCCTCTGGAAACCACTGTAAAAATTTGAGCGCGATCCAACGGTCGGATCAAAAGTTATGGCCCTTTTGAGCCGATACTCAAGGTTGGCGACAAGACATACTCGTCACTTAGCGATTCCATAGCTTACCCAATGAAAACAGCCTCTGGAAACCCATGCAAAAATTTGAGCGCAATCCAACGGTCGGACCAAAAGTTATGGCCCTTTTCAGTCAATGTTCTTTTTCAGTCGACCAGACATACCCCACGGAAAACAGCCCCTGGAAACCCCTGTAAAAATTTAATTGTGATCCAATGGTCGGATAAACTTTTATGGCCCTTTTGAGCCTATACTCAAGGTTGGCAACCAGACATCCTCGTCACTCAACAGCGATTCCAGAGCTTACCCAACGAAACAGCCTCTGGAAACCCCTGTAAAATTTTGAGTGTGATCCAACGGTCGGACCAAAAGTTATGGCCCTTTTCAGCCAATACTCTTGTTTGACCGACCAGACATCCTCGTCACCGAGTAGCCATTCCATAACTACCCAAAAGAAATCACCCTCTCGAAACCCCTGTAAAAAATTTAGCGCGATCAAACGGTCGGATCAAAAGTTATGGCCCTTTTGAGCCGATACTCAAGGTTGCCGACCAAACATCCTTGTCACTGAACAGCGATTCAATAACTTACCCAAAGAAAATAGACTCTGGAAACATCCTTGTCACTGAACAGCGATTCAATAAAGTTATGGCCCTTTTGAGCTGATACTCTTGTTCGACCGACCATACATCCAAGTCACCGAGTAGCCATTCCATAGCTACCCCAAGGAAAACAGCCTCTGGAAACCCCTGTAAATTTTTTAGAGCGATCCACCGGTCGGACCAAAAGTTATGGCCCTTTTCAGCCGATACTCTTGTTCGACCGACTAGACATCCTCATCACTGAGTAGCCATTCCATAACTACTCCAAAGAAAACAGCCTCTCGAAACCCATGAAAAAATTTAAGCACGATCAAACGGTCGGATAAAAAGTTATTGCTCTTTTGAGCCGATACTCAAGGTTGAGGACCAGACATCCTTCTCACTGAACAACGATTCAATAACTTACCCAAGGAAAACAGCCTGTGGAAACCACTATAAAAATTTGAGATCGATCAAACGATCGGATCAAAAGTTATGGCACTTTTGAGCCGATACTCAAGGTTGGCGACCAGACATCCGCGTCACTCAGCGATTCCATAGCTTACCCATCGAAAACAGCCTCTGGAAACCCCAGTAAAAATTTGAGCGCGATCCAACAATGGGACCAAAAGTTTTGGCCCTTTTTAGCCGATACTCTTGTTCGCTCAACCAGACATCCTCGTCACCGAGTAGGCATTCCGTATATACCCCACGGAAAACAGCCTCTGGAAACCCCTGTAAAACTTTAAGCGTGATCCAACGGTCGGATAAAAATGTTATGGCCCTTTTGAGCTGATACTCAAGGTTGGCGACCAGACATCCTCGTCACTCAACAACGATTCCATTTCTTACCCAGGGAAAACAACCTCTGGAAACCCCTGTAAAAATTTGAGTGTGATCTAACGGTTGGACCAAAAGTTATGGCCCTTTTCAGCCGATACTCTTATTTGACCGACTAGACATCCTCGTCAACGAGTAGCTATTCCATCACTACCCTAAAGAAAACAGCCTCTCGAAACCCCTGGAAAAATTTCAGTGCTATCAAACGGTCGAATCAAAAGTTATGGCCCTTTTGAGCCATTACTCAAAATTACCAAGTAGACATCCTTTTCACTGAACAACGATTCCACAGCTACCTATCGAAAACAGCCTCTGGAAACCCCAGTAAAAATTTGAGCGCGATCCAACAATGGGACCAAAAGTTATGGCCCTTTTCAACCAATACTCTTGTTCGGTCGACCAGACATCCTCGTCACCGAGTAGTCATTTAGTATATGCCCCACGGAAAACAGCCTCTAGAAACCCCTGTAAAAATTTAAGCGTGATCCAACGGTTGGATCAAAAGTTATGGTCTTTTTGAGGCGATACTCAAGGTTGGCGACCAGACATCCTCGTCACTCAGCGATTCCATAGCTTACCCAACAAAAACAGCCTCTGGAAACCCCTGTAAAAATTTGAGTGGGATCCAATTGTCAGACCTAAAGTTATGGCCCTTTTCAGCCGATACTCTTGTTCGACCGACTAGACATCCTCATCACCGAATAGCCATTCCATAACTACTACAAAGAAAACAGCCTCTCGAAACCCTTGAAAAAATTTGAGCACGATCAAACGGTCGGATAAAAAGTTATGGCCCTTTTGAGCCGATACTCAAGGTTGACAATCAGACATCCTAATCACTGAACAACGATTCAATAACTTACCCAAGGAAAATAGCCTCTGGGAACCACTATAAAAATTTAAGCGCGATCCAACTGTCGGATCAAAAGTTATGGCCCTTGTGAGCCGATACTCAATGCTGGCCGACAAGACGTACCCGTCACCCAGTAGCCATTACATAGCTATCCCAAGCAAAACAGAGTCTAGAAACCCATTTAAAAATTTGAGAGCGATCCAACGGTCGTATCAAAAGTTATAGCCCTTTTGAGCCGATACTCAAGGTTGGCGACCAGACATCCTCGTCACTTAATAGCGATTCCATTGCTTACCCAGGGAAAACAGCCTCTGGAAACCACTGTAAACATTTGAGCGCGATCCAATAGCCGAATCAAAAGTTATGGCCTTTGTGAGTCGATACTCGATGTTGGCCGATAAGACGTACCCGTCACCCAGTAGCCATTCCCTAGCTACCCCAAGGAAAACAGCCTCTGGAAACCCCTGCAAAAATTTGAGAGCGATCCAACGGTCGGATCAAAAGTTATGGCCCTTTTGAGCCGATACTCATGTTCGACCAACTAGACATCCTCGCACCGAGTAGCCATTCCATATCTAACCCAGGGAAAACAGCCTCTCGAAACCGCAGTAAAAATTTGAGCGCGAGCAACGGTCGGATCAAAAGTTATGGCCCTTTTGAGCCGATACTGAAGTTCGACCGACCACACATCCTCGTCTCCAAGTAGCCATTCTATAGCTACCCCAAGGAAAACAGCCTCTAGAAACCCCTGTAAAACTTTAAGCGTGACCCAACGGTCGGATAAAATGTTATGGTCCTTTTGAGCCGATACGCAAGGTTGGTGACCAAAAATCCTCGTCACTCAACAGCGATTGCATTGCTTACCCAGGAAAACAGCCTCTGGAAATCCCTGTAAAATTTTGATCGCGATCCAACGGTCGGACCAAAAGTTATGGTCTTTTTGAGCCGATACTGAAGTTCGACCGACCACACATCCTCGTCTCCGAGTAGCCATTCCATAGCTACCCCAATGAAAACAGCCTCTGGAAACCACTGTAAAAATTTAAGCGCAATCCAATGGGCAGATAAAACGTTATGGCCCTGTTGAGCCGATACTCAAGGTCGGCGACCAAACATCCTTGTCACTCAGCGATTCCATAGCTTACCCAACGAAAACAGCCTCTTGAAACCCCTGTAAAAATTTGACCGCGATCCAACGGTCAGAACCAAAACTTATGGCCCTTTTTAGCCGATAGTCTTGTTCGGTCGACCTGACATTCTCGTCACCGAATAGGCATTCCGTATATACCCCACAAAAAACAGCCTCTCGAAACCCCTGTAAAAATTTTAGCGTGATCCAACGGTCGGATAAAATGTTATGGCCCTTTTGATTCGATACTCAAGGTTGGCGACCAGACATCCTTGTCACTTAGCGATTCCATAGCTTACCCAACAAAAACAGCCTCTGGAAACCACTATAAACATTTGAGCGCGATCCAACGGTCAGATCAAAAGTTATGGCCCTTCTGAGCCGATACTCAAGGTTGGCAACCAGACATCCTCGTCCCTGAACAGCGATTCAATAACTTACCCAAGGAAAACAGCCTCTGGAAACCACTGTAAAAATTTAAGCGTGATCCAACGGTCGGATAAAATGTTAGGGCCCTTTTGTGCCGATACTCAAGGTTGCCGACAAGACATCCTTCTCACTGAATAGCGATTCCACAGCTACCCCAATGAAAACAGCCTCTGGAAACCGCAATAAAATTTTGAGAGCGATCAAACGGTCAAATCAAAAGTTATGGCCCTTTTGAGCCGATACTCAATGCTGGCGACCAGACATCCTCATCACTCAGCGATTCCATAGCTTACCCAACAAAAACAGCCTCTGGAAACCATATAAAAATTTGAGCGCGATCCCACGGTCGGATAAAAAGTTATGGCACTTTTCAGCCGATACTCTTGTTTGGTCGACCAGCCATCCTCGTCACCGAGTAGGCATTCCGTATCTTCCCTATGGAAAACAGCCCCTGGAAACCCCTGTAAAAATTCAAACGTGATCCAACAGTCGGATAAAGTGTTATGGCCCTTTTGAGCCGATACTCAAGGTTGGCGACCAGACATCCTCATCACTCAACTGCGATTCCATAGCTTACCCCACAAAAACATCCTCTGGAAACCCCTATAAAACTTTGAGCGCGATCCAACAGTCGGACCAAAGTTATGGCCCTTTTCAGGCGATGCTTTTGTTCGGTCGACCAGACATCCTCGTCACCGAGTAGGCATTCCGTATATACCCCACGGAAACCAGCCTCTCGAAACCCTTGTAAAAATTTTAGCATGATCCAACGGTCGGATAAAATGTTATGGCCCTTTTGAGTCGATACTCATGGTTGGCGACCAGACATCCTCGTCACTCAGTGATTCCATAGCTCACCCAACAAAAACAGCCTCTGGAAGCCCCTATAAAAATTTGAGAGCGATCCAACGGTCAGATCAAAAGTTATGGCCCTTATGAGCCGATACTCAAGGTTGGCGACCAAACATCCTCGTCCCTGAACAGCGATTCAATAACTTACCCAAGGAAAACAGCCTCTGGAAACCACTGTAAAAATTTAAGCGTGATCCAACGGTCGGATAAAATGTTAGGGCCCTTTTGTGCTGATACTCAAGGTTGCCGACAAGACATGCTTCTCACTGAATAGCGATTCCACAGCTACCCCAACAAAAACAGCCTCTGTAAACCGTAGTAAAACTTTGAGAGCGATCAAATAGTCGGATCAAAAGTTATGGCCCTTTTGAGCCGATACTCAATGCTGGCGACCAGACATCCTCGTCACTCAGTGATTATATAGCTTACCTAATGAAAACAGCCTCTGGAAACCATGTAAACATTTGAGCGCGATCCCACGGTCGGACAAAAAGTTATGGCCCTTTTCAGTCGATACTGTTGTTTGGTCGACCAGCCATCCTCGTCACCGAGTAGGCATTCCGTATCTTCCCTATGAAAAATAGCCCTTGGAAACCCCTGTAAAAATTCAAGCGTGATCCCACGGTCGGATAAAGTGTTATGGCCCTTTTGAGCTGATAGTCAAGGTTGGCGACCAAACATCCTCATCACTCAACTGCGATTCCATAGCTTACCCAACAAAAACATCCTCTGGAAACCCCTGTAAAAATTTGAGTGCGATCCCACTGTCGGACAAAAAGTTATGGCCCTTTTCAGGCGATGCTCTTGTTCGGTCGACCAGACATCCTCGTCACCGAGTAGGCATTCCGTATATACCCCACGGAAAACAGCCTCTCGAAACCCCTGTAAAATTTTTAGCATGATCCAACGGTCGGATAAAATGTTATGGCCCTTTTGAGTCGATACTCAAGGTTGGCGACCAGACATCCTCGTCACTCAGCGATTCCATAGCTTACCCAACAAAATCAGCCTCTGGAAGCCCCTGTAAAAATTTGAGAGCGATCCAACGGTCAGATCAAAAGTTATGGCCCTTCTGAGCCGATACTCAAGGTTGGCAACCAGACATTCTCGTCCCTGAACAACGATTCAATAACTTACCCAAGGAAAACAGCCTCTGGAAACCACTGTAAAAATTTAAGCGTGATCCAACGGTCGGATAAACTATTAGGGCCCTTTTGTGCCGATACTCAAGGTTGCCGACAAGACATCCTTCTCACTGAATAGCGATTCCACAGCTACCCAACAAAAACAGCCTCTAGAAACCGTAGTAAAATTTTGAGAGCGATCAAACGGTCGGATCAAAAGTTATGGCCCTGTTGAGCCGATACTCAAGGGTGGCGACCAGACATCCTCGTCACTCAGTGATTCTATAGCTTACCCAACGAAAACAGCCTCTGGAAACCATGTAAAAATTTGAGCGCGATCCCACGGTCGGATAAAAAGTTATGGCCCTTTTCAGCCGATACTGTTGTTTGGTCGACCAGCCATCCTCGTCACCGAGTAGGCATTCCGTATCTTCCCCACGGAAAACAGCCCCTGGAAACCCCTGTAAAAATTCAAGCGTGATCCAACGGTCGGATAAAGTGTTATGACCCTTTTGAGCCGATACTCAAGGTTGGCGACCAGACATCATCATCACTCAACTGCGATTCCATAGCTTACCCAACAAAAACATCCTCTGGAAACCCCTGTAAAAATTTGAGCGCGATCCCACTGTCGGACCAAAAGTTATGGCCCTTTTCAGGCGATGCTCTTGTTCGGTCGACCAGACATCCTCGTCACCGAGTAGGCATTCCGTATATACCCCACGAAAACCAGCCTCTCGAAACCCCTGTAAAAATTTTAGCATGATCCAACGGTCGGATAAAATGTTATGGCCCTTTTGAGCCGATACTCAAGGTTGGCGACCAGACATCCTTCTCACTCACCGATTCCACAGCTACCCCAACGAAAACAGCCTCTGGAAGCCCCTGTAAACATTTGAACGTGATCCAACGGTCGGATCAAAAGTTATGCCCATTTTGACCCAACACTCAAGGTTGGCGACCAGACGTCCTCGTCACTGAACAGCGATTCAACAACTTACCCAAGGAAAACAGCCTCTGGAAACCACTGTAAAAATTTGAGCGTGATCCAACGGTCGGATCAAAAGTTATGGCCCTTGTTAGCCAATACTCAAGTTCGACCGACCACACATCCTCGTCTCGGAGAAGCCATTCCATAGCTACCCCAATGAAAACAGCCTCTCGAAACACCTGTAAAAATTTGATAGCAATCCAACGATCGAATCAAACGTTATGGCCCTTTTGAGCCGATACTCAAGGTTCCCGACCAGATGTCCTCGTCACTGAACAACGATTCAATAACTTATCCAAAGAAAATAGCCTCTGGAAACCCCTATAAAAATTTGAGCGGGATCCAACAGTCGGATCAAAAGTTATGGCCCTTTTGAGCCAATACTCAAGTTTGATCGACCACACATCCTCGTATCCGAGTAGCCATTCCATATCTACCCCAATGAAAACAGCCTCTCGAAACACCTGTAAAAATTTGAGAGCGATCCAATGGTCGGATCAAACATTATGGCCCTTTTAAGCCGATACTCACGTTCAACCGAGCACACATCCTCGTCTCCGAGTAGCCATTCTATAGGTACCCGAATGTAAACAGCCTCTGGAAATCCTAGTAAAAATTTGAGCGCGATCCAACGGTCAGATCAAAAGTTATGGCCCTTTTTAGCCGATACTCAAGTTCGACCGACCAGACATCCTCGTCACCGAGTAGCCATTCCATATCTAACCCAGGGAAACCAGCCTCTCAAAACCGCTGCAAAACTTTGAGCGCGAGCAATGGTCGGATCAAAAGTTATGGCCCTTTTGAGCCGATACTGAAGTTCGACCGAACAGACATCCTCGTAATCGTGTAGCCATTCCATATCTACCCTACGGAAAACAGCCTCTGGAAACCGCTGTAAAAATGTAAGCGAGATCCAACGATCGGATAAATTGTTATGGCCCTTTTGAGCCAATACTCAAGGTTGCCGACCAGACATCCTTCTCATTGAACAGCGATTCCACAACTACCCAAACGAAAACAGCCTCTGGAAACCATTGTAAACATTTGAGCGCGATCCAACGGTCGGATCAAAAGTTATGGCCCTTTTCAGCCGATAATCTTGTTCGGTTGACCAGACATTCTCGTCACTGAATAGGCATTCCATATATACCCCACAGAAAACAGACCCTCGAAACCCCTATAAAAATTTTAGCGTGATCCAACGGTCGGATAAAATGTTATGGCCCTTTTGAGTCGATACTTAAGGATGGCGACCAGAAATCCTCGTCACTCAGCGATTCCATAGCTTACCCAACAAAAACAGCCTTTGGAAGCCCCTGTAAAAATTTGAGCACGATCAAACGGTCGGATCAAAAGTTATAGCGCTTTTGAGCCGATACTCAAGGTTGCCGACCAGACGTCCTCATCACTGAACAACGATTCAATAACTTACCCAAGGAAAACAGCCTTTGGAAACCACTATAAAAATTTGAGCGCGATCCAACTGTCGGATCAAAAGTTATGGCCCTTGTGAGCCGATACTCAGTGCTGGCCGACAAGACGTACCCGTCACCCAGTAGCCATTACATAGCTACCCCAAGCAAAACAGAGTCTAGAAACCCATTTAAAAATTTGAGAGCAATCCAACAGTCGTATCAAAAGTTATGGCCCTATTGAGCCGATACTCAAGGTTGGCGACCAGACATCCTCGTCATTTAATAGCGATTCCATTGCTTACCCAGGGAAAACAGCCTCTGGAAAACACTGTAAACATTTGAGCGTGATCCAATAGCCGAATCAAAAGTTATGGCCTTTGTGAGTCGATACTCAATGCTGACCGACAAGACGTACCCGTCACCCAGTAGCCATTCCATAGCTACCCCAAGGAAAATAGCCTCTGGAAACCCCTGCAAAAATTTGAGAGCGACCCAACGGTCGGATCAAAAGTTATGGCCCTTTTGAGCCGATACTGAAGTTCGACCGAATCGACATCCTCCTCACCTAGTAGTCATTCCATAGCTACCCCAAGGAAAACATGCTCTAGAAACCCTTGTAAAAATTTGAGAGCGATCCAACGGTCGAATCAAAAGTTATGTCCCTTTTGAGCCGATACTCAAGTTCGACCGACAACATATCCTCGTCTCCAAGTAGCCATTCCATAGGTACCCCAATGAAAACCGCTTGTGGAAACCCTAGTAAAAATTTGAGCGCAATCCAACGGTCAGATCAAAAGTTTTAGCCCTTTTGAGCCGATACTCAAGTTCGACCAACCAGACATCCTCATCACCGACTAGCCATTCCATATCCAACATAGGGAAAACAGCCTCAGGAAATCCCTGTAAAGATTTAAGCGTGATTCGACGGTCGGATAAAATGTTATGGCCCTTTTGAGCCGATACTCAAGTTTGTCGACCAAACATCCTTCTCACTGAACAGCGATTCCACAGCTACCCCAACGAAAACAGCCTCTGGAAACCACTATAAACATTTGAGCGTGATCCAACGGTCGGATCAAAAGTTATGCCCATTTTGACCCAACACTCAAGGTTGGCGACCAGACGTCCTCGTCACTGAACAGCGATTCAACAACTTACCCAAGGAAAACAGCCTC
>Ga0307515_10019269_pt1 | contig 12298 bp, 9 predicted proteins | sample 17_EM_MG_FD_194513 | JGI IMG/M metagenome (GOLD analysis project Ga0307515, IMG submission 194513) | Populus trichocarpa ectomycorrhiza microbial communities from riparian zone in the Pacific Northwest, United States - 17_EM | ecosystem: Host-associated > Plants > Roots > Unclassified | place...
ACATTTATATATATTAACTTCAATATTTAAATATAAAAAAATTATAAAAAAAAAGTGGTTGCCAATCAAGGAAAGAGAAACAATACCCCACTCGTGAGGTCACAGTAGCATGATTTGCCAGGTTAATTAAATTTGTTTTTATGTTTTAAAAGAGTTTTTAAAAAATTTAATTTTTTTAATTTTAAATTAATATTTTTTAAATATTTTCATATCATTTTGATATACAAATATAAAAAATAATTTTTTTTTTATTTTAATACATTTCAGCTTTCACTACTATATTTTCAAATAGACTCTCAAACTCTCCATATCTTAAAGTTCATTTCTCGTAGACATTTCCCTCCTTTCCAAGAATAATAGGGAAAATTTCCCTCCAGCCTCCAATTACCACCGGCCTTTTACATCCAAACATTTTTTTTTGTTTTTTCCAAGTTTTTTTTATTTTTCCTTTTCTTTTCAAGGTGAATCTAAAAAGTAACTAATAAGATATTATACTCATTTATTTAGGCTCTGTTTATTTATTGGAAAATAATTTTCTTTTAAAAAATGAATTTAAGAAAAGTGAATTATTTTCCGATATTTGGTAATGTAATGGAAAATAAGTTGGAAAACACTTTCTAGTGTTTGGTTATGTCATGGAAAATAAGCTGGAAAATAACTTATTAATGTTTTATTTTTTTCAAGTTTATTAAAATAATAAGGAACAAATCTTACAAATTAAAAAGTTGAATGAGAATGAAATTGAAAAAAAATAAAATTTCATAAATTATCTCAAATAAAATAAATAATAATCAAAATAATAGAGATCAAGTCTAAAAAATAAAAATAATAATAATAACATTTCATAAATTATTTCAAAAAAAATAAGTAACAATCAAAAGAATGAGGACCAAATTTGATAGATAAAAAATTTTAATAAAAAAATGATAAGGGAAAAGCAAATAACAATTATAAAAATAAGGACCAAAGTTAATATAAAAATTAAATTTTAAGAGATGAAATTGAAAAATAAATATTAAAAACAAAATATATATAGCAATCAAAAGTTTGAGGACCAAATTTGATATAATCAGCAAATAATATGACATTTTTAAAATTTTCACAACTTCGGAAAAGTGTTTTCCGCCCAAATTTTTCAGGAAAATACTTTCCTGAAAACAAAGCTAAATTTTCATTTGACTGGAAAATATTTTCTGTTGACCAACTTTTCTAATATCAAATAAACAAAAAAAAATTAAAAACTAATTTTTTTAAAAATAAATTTCAGAAATTAAACATAGCCTTATCACGATAAAACTTTGCTATCTACTTCCCACTGTCAATAGCATCAATGCATCTTCAATCTTGATCCCGTCAATTCAAATGAAAAATTTATACCCACCCAAAGTATATGTTTAGTAATATGATGTCTGGAGTTTTTATAAAAGTTATTTTCAACTCAAAATATATTAAAATATTTATATTATTTTATTTTTAAAATTAGTACATCAAAAACCACATAAAAAACTTTATTTTTTAATATTTTTTTCAAATAAAAAACAGATTAAACCATGTTATCAAATAAAACCTGGATATTCATTTAATACAAAACCAGTTTTATTTTCAAAACATCCTTTCGAAAAAACCATAAAATTATTTCAATCAAAAATTAAAATATAACAACTAATATATCTCATTCCATCAACCCTAAAAAACATTCCATCATCAGGATAAAACAAAATCCCTTTGCATCACAAATAAAGATGAATGAAGTGTTTGGGAGTATAGTAATGACTGTGTTTTTAAAGTGTTTTTTATTTAAAAATACATCAAAATAATACACATATATATATTTAAAAAAATATTTTTGACACCAACATATTAAAATGATAAAAAAAATATAAAAAATTCAAATTTTGCTGTAGATGCAAACACAACCCTAAACAAGGTTAAAATTCAAATTCATTACATACACATTATTAAAACAATAAAAATAATAATTGAAAGATCCAAATATATGTAATTGTCAGTTTAGTCTATCCTAACAAGTTAACCCTAAATCAAGATTAGTTAAGGTAAAAAAATAAAAATATAAAATAAAATTGACTTAGCTTGATGTGATAAAAAATTATAATCAATCCATAACAATGAAGATTAAACCTATTGGCTTTTTTTTATGATTAAAACAAAATTATTTAATTTTTTTGAGTTAATATGAATCGAAATTCTCAAACCCGTGACTCAAATCTTGTTCTCAATCCAGCATTAAAACTATACCTCTTAATCCCATCCAATCAAATCAGCCCCCTCTAGAAAAAAAAATCAAATCCCTCAAATCCCTCCCAATTTTTTCGCTTCCCGCTCCCTCTTTATTTTGCCTTCTTTTTAATTCGTGTTCAAAGTTCACCCCGCCCACTCCTCTCTCTCTCTCTCTCCCTCCCCAAACCAAACCCCCCCTCTCTCTAAACGTTGCCGTTTCATCTCCTTATCCTTCTCCTCCTCCTCCAGCATGCCGCGAAAACGACAGCGCAGCACAGCTTCAAAGCCAGAAACGTCGTCGTCTTCTCCTCCAAAAACGCGAAAGATGATGTCGACGACGACAGCGCCGAAACAGAGTCGTTTGAATGAGAAAAAAGCAGAGGAAGAGCAGTCGACAGCGTCTACTCGGAGTCGTTTGAAGGAGAAAAAAGCAGAGAAAGAGCAGTCGAAAGCGGCTGCGCGGAGTTGTTTGAAGGAGAAAAAAGCAGCGGAAGAGCAGTTGACAACGGCTACTCGGAGTCGTTTGATGGAGAAAGAAGCAGAGGAAGAGCAGTCGACAGCGCCGAATCGGAGTCGTTTGAGGGAGAAGAAAGTGAAGAAGGAGGAGACAGAGGAGGTCTTCTTAGATGCAGAGGAGGATGATACGAACTCGATTGATGAAGTAGGAGCTAAAATGGGGACTGATAACGGGGATTCTAGATCTGAAACGAAGGAGAAAGAGAAGGAGAAACGCGGATCTGGCAAAACAAAGAAGATATCGACTCCTGAGAAGGCTAAGGAGGAGGATGGAACGCCGGCGAGGTTTGTCGGAAATCAAGTTCCTGATGCAGAAGCGAGAAAGAAGTGGCCTCATCGATATGCTAATAAGGTAACGGTTTTTGCTTGTTCTGGTCATTATCATTCTGATTATCTTTTTTTTTTTTTTTATATTTTTGTGCATAAATACGAAAGAAAATCAGTTCGAGAACAGTGTTTAGTGCAAATATGTTTCATGGATAGAGATAGCTGCTTGATTATATTTTTGTTGATAATCGCTATAAATATTTCTATGTTTATCATGTTTATATTTCTTATGACTTGAAAAAGAGTCTAGGTTATGGCGTCGGTTATTGCCCTCATAAATTAATTTTATCAAAACTATTAATTTTATAATTTTTATCTTATGTTTTACCTAGCCAAGTTCGGTTTATATCTAACGAGTCCTGCTGAAATCAACTAGGTTTTAACATTGAATGACCCGAACCAGATTTTGGGTTGTGGATTTCCTGTGTGCAATTGCCCGGTCATGTTTAATAACCGTGACGAAGTTAATTAAGCTATATATTTATCTTGAGATTCCATAAATCTTCGCTGGATTTGAATGATTGTCGAAATTAGAAACATCTTGGCTTTGTTGAGTAGTTAATCTGTGAAAACAATCAAATTTTAATCAATTGGATTTTGTCTAGGAGAGGGTTCTATGCCGTTGTCAAAATTGAATGTAGTAAAGCTAAGTATTCATTAAATGAAGGTCGTGCTTGGGAACAAATTATTTAAATTATATTTTGCTGTGGACTGAGAACATACTTTTAGTTGCTTTAACAGTTTTGGTTGAAATTAAGTTAACCCTTGATTTTACGTCTCCCTTTTTTCTTTCAGATAAAGAACAAAACACCAATTTCAAAACCTTCAAACAGGTAATTTACGTGCTCAATTGTTCTGCTCAGCCATTCTTTCCTTCTCCACTTCCCTTCTCCTTCAATGCATTGATATATGTTTTAGTTTATATTTCCTCTTTTTATTCAATTTCTTCTAGCTTGGATGATTCTGAAGAGATAATAAAAGCTAGATGTCATTACAAGCGGGCAGAGGTTGATGGGATCATCTATAATCTCTATGATGATGCTCATGTTCAAGTGAGTTTGCTCTTCACTTGGTTTTTTGAGTTTTGGATCTAGTTCAGAGTTTGTTTGAGTCCTTCGTTGGTTAAAGTTTATCTTACCGATTTTCTTTTTGGTTGTTAGGCTTCTGATGGAGAAGCAGACTATATATGTAGGATAATCGAGATGTTCGAGTCTGAAGACAGGACCCCACATTTTACTGCTCAATGGTACTATAGGTCTACTGACACGGTAAGTTAAATGAAGGATATTTGGTGGTTGATAATATATTATTTTTGGTGTGACGTGTAGCTCATTTCTTAAAACTATAATGTTTTGAAACAGATTATTAAAGATAAGTACATTTCGGATCCGAAGTGTGTTTTCTTTTCTGAGATTCGAAATGACAATCCCTTGGACTGCCTTACTCGGAAGCTGAAAATTGTCAGATTGGCACTTGGTGTATGAATACTCCCCTATTTTATTCCTTTCATTTGATTTTATTGTCACAAAATTGTTAATGTTTGGAGTTGCCATTTCAGGTGGATTCAGAGACTAGACGGGCAAAGACCTTAAATTGCGACTTCTATTGTGACATGCTTTATTTGCTTCCATACTCCACCTTTGTCAAGCTACCATCAGGTGACGATTTTCCTATTCAAGGGTAAATTAATTTAAATCCATGTCTTCTGTAAGCTGTTATCTTATGTTGCTTGTTTTTTTTTAACTTGTAGAAAACAATACAACTGCACCTGAGAGTTCATCAACAATATCCAGTGATATTGATGCTGCTGGGGTAAAGTTTGAGTGTGATGAGGTTTGTGAAAGCAGTGGCCGTAGGAAATCAGAGGTGGCTTTATTAGATTTGTATTCTGGCTGTGGAGCAATGTCTACTGGTCTTTGTCTTGGTGCTAACTTGTCTGGTTTAAATCTTGTCACGGTAAGTTTCTCCTTTCTGCTTTTCATGTACGTGTGATTTGTTGCCACAATCATCATTGTTTATATTTAATCACATGTTTTGGTTTCATTTCTTGTCTTGAACTTTATTTTGAAATCGACGTCTCACTTTTTTTTTTCAAATTGCAGAAATGGGCTGTTGACTTGAATAAGCATGCATGTGAAAGCTTGAGGTTGAATCATCCGGAGACACAGGTTGTCCTTTTTATATTTAATTTTGACTTTCTATTGCTGCTCCACCCTATTCAAGATGTTGAACTTTAACTCGACAAACTTTGTGGATTAGGTGAGAAATGAGACTGCTGAAGACTTCTTAATGCTACTGAAAGAGTGGGAAAAACTCTGCATAAGGTTTTCCCTTGTGAAAAATGATGACCCGGAAAAACAACAAACATATAGTTTTGACATGGATGATGAGGATGATGATGATGATGATGAGGAGGAGGATGATGACAACAATGATGTCAGTGACAATAATGATGACTCTGAAGTGTTCGAGGTGGAGAAAATTCTTGAGGTGTGCCATGGAGATCCCAAGGAGATTGGTGGCCAGCGTGACCTCTACTTCAAGGTTTCGTAAAATTATACCGTGTAGTATATACGTTAGCTTACACGTGGTCAACTTGAAGTGAAGAATGCTTACCGTTTTGGAATTTCTTTAACAAATAAACAGACACTAGGTTAACTTTTACTGTATCGGCATATCTTTAACAGATAAACAGAAACTGAGTCCAAGGTTTTGCATATTTGAGTGAGAGGGTATCTTCTGATAGTTATAATGAGAGTAGACCAAGAAGATAATGATGATTGCTTAATCACGTGTTTGCAATTTTCGCCTATGACATTCATGAAGTTCCAAGCCTGTTTGCAATAGTGTTGACATTGCTGGAGTACCAATCTACTCTGTGCTTTCATGTGTTAGAACTGAAATTGCATTTGCTTTGACCCTTTTATCTTCTAACTTTTTTCCTTGCTTTCCTTTGAATTTGCTCAATGTAGGTTAGTTGGAAAAATTATGGACCTGATTATGACACTTGGGAACCAATTAGTGGTTTGAGGTATGCAAATAGACTACTCACTATGCTTATTCTATTTGCTCTTTATTTTTTCTCCTCTTTAAACGGTGTCTAACAACAATTGTTTTTGAATAGCAATTGTCGGGAAGCTATAAAGAAGTTTGTCATGCACGGCTACAAGTCAAATATTCTGCCATTACCAGTAAGCTTACTTAGCTTTAACTCACATTTTAAGTTGTTTTATATGCATTGCCGATTGATTCATTTTCAAAATATATCATTTAGGGAGATGTTGAAGTGATTTGTGGTGGACCTCCATGTCAAGGAATTAGTGGCTTCAATCGCTTTAGGAATGTTAAAAATCCTTTGGAGGATCCAAAAAACAAGCAGCTTGTTGTTTTTATGGACATAGTAGACTTTCTCAAGCCAAAGTTTGTGCTGATGGAGAATGTGGTTGACCTTCTGAAGTTTGCTGATGGATTTCTAGGACGATATGCCATGGGTTGCCTTGTAAGTATGAAATACCAAGCTCGGTTGGGTATGCTGGCTGCCGGGGCATATGGTCTTCCACAGTTTCGTATGCGAGTTTTTCTATGGGGTGCTTGCGCTACTGAGGTACGATATATAATATTTTTTTCATGCTACTTCGAAAGTACTTGTGATTTTTCTAATCAAATCTTTTATGTTTTGCAGAAGTTGCCACAGTATCCTCTTCCCACCCATGATGTTCTTGTTAGGGGTGTTGTTCCTCTAGAGTTTGAGGTACGAGTGCTTGTGTTGATCACAATAGATTTTAGTTAACAACTAATACCATATCATTTATGTTTTTGATTTTTTTATCTTTATTAAAATAATTTTGCTCATGACATGTAGGGTAATACAGTGGCTTACGAGGAGGGTGTTAAACCTCAATTAGAAAGGAAATTATTTTTAGAGGATGCAATATCTGACCTGCCTGCGGTTGGTTATATTTCTCGTTCATTTAATTTAATATCTTGTAAACTTAAAACATTTTCCTGTTTGATTCATTTTAATGTAATCAGGTTGCGAACGATGAAAAGCGTGATGAGATGCCATATGGTGAATCTCCTAAAACAGAATTTCAACGAATGATTAGATTGAAGAAAATGGGTGAGTGGATTTCTTGTTATTTTGTTAGGATTGTGTTCTGATCGCTATGTAATGTACCAAGATAATGTACGCGACATTGTTAATTCTTTTTGCAGGTTTAGAATTAAATGATTTATTGTTTGATCATCGTCCTCTTGAACTAAATGACGATGACTATCAACGAGTTTGTCAAATCCCAAAGAGAAAGGTCTTCTTTAACATTTATTTATTTATTTATTTTTAATCAAATTACTGTTACATCATTGTGTCATTTATTTAATGACAAATTTTTGTTTGATCAGGGAGGAAATTTTAGGGATTTACCTGGTGTACGAGTAAGACCTGATAAGAAGGTGGAGTGGGATCCCGAAGTTCCAAGGCAATACTTGAGCTCAGGAAAACCCTTGGTATTTTGGATACTTTCTACTTATCTTTATATAAATCTTCTTATGTATTCTCATTGTTCATATTACTTTGACTTATTGGTATTGTAGGTTCCTGATTATGCGATGACTTTTGTCAATGGAAGTTCTTCCAAGTAAGGATCTGGCCATTATGTGTTTTGTTCAGCAAGGTTTTTTTTTTATTTTTTTTTCGGGTTTAATAAATATTATGAGCTTGTGAAACAGGCCATTTGCTCGTTTATGGTGGGATGAAACTGTCCCAACTGTTGTGACCCGTGCGGAGCCTCATAATCAGGCAATCATGCATCCTGAGCAAGATCGAGTGTTAACTATTAGAGAGAATGCAAGATTACAAGGATTTCCTGATTATTATCAGCTCTGTGGACCTATTAAAGAAAGGTTAGTGGTTTTTCTAAATTCTAACATATTAAGTTTTGAATATCTGCAATGATACAGAGTTAGTAAACATCTCTTCTATCACCTTGCTCAAGGCTTGAGCCTTAAGGGGTTGATTATCGTTTCAATACTTTTTTTTTTAAAATATCATTTTGATTATTTTTAAAAAATTAAATCGGGTTTTTATGTTTTTATTAAGTAAACTATGTCGTTTGGGTTTGTAAACCTAGCCTGGGTTAGTTTCTATATCAACTCTTGTTAGCCGTCACTTGTACAATGTAGAAATCATAATTTGACAAATAATTATGGAACTCATTTTTTTTTTGGCGCCAAATTCAGGTACATTCAAGTTGGGAATGCAGTGGCGGTTCCTGTAGCCAGGGCTCTCGGGTATGCTTTAGGAAGGGCATTTCAAGGATTTGCCGGTGATGATCCCGTGTTTAGCTTGCCAAAAAAGTTCCCAAGGATTACCGAAGATCCCTCTTCTTCATCTGAAGCTCAATGCTAAACATTCATATTAGTAATTTATCATTATTTTCCATATGTGCTAAACAAAATATTTATCCTCGCTCCCTCGTTAAAAGGCTTATATGGTAAACTTCAGATTATTTTGAAATGAAAATGTAAAACACTTCCATGTGGGTTCATCATATTTATTCAACTCTATTCTTGAAGAGTCAACTTGTTAACTTGAAACTTGATTTATTCAAACTAGTTGACTTAGTTAATGATTTGAAGAGTGTTTTTGCATGGTAAATGTTTTCATAGATATATTTAGATAATTTTAATGTTATGATATTAAAAACAATTTTTTTTTATGTATTTTTAATTAAAAAACAATTTTAAAATACACTTTGTACCACAATATTGATCAACTTCAGAGTTTGTTTGTTTTTTTTTTACGTTTTTTTAAATTGTTTTATTAAAATGTAGTTCTCAATTAACTAGCAAATTAAATTCATGATATGAGACCTTGTGTTTTGGGTGAGGTCAGATCTGGCATGGTGTTCTTGTTCGATCCTCCCATGTCCTAGATTAAACAATGCATTGGTGTAAAAAGTGCTGTGTGATGGATGGTACATTATGTGAAAATTACGTGCTGAAACGGCGTCTAAATTTTATGGAATTATTGTTTTCAAAGTTATCGAATAGCATATCCTATCTAAGACCGGCTTAATAGCTCGAAAGTAATTTACTTTTAAAACATGAAAAAGTATATTATTGACAATGTCATGAAAAAATAAATTGAACTTAACACATAAATTTAGCTAACATGTAAAACATTAAATATTATTATTTAATAATTTACAAAAAAAAAAAACAAGAAATAAAAATTAAAATGATGTTTCGAAGAGTATTTTTTTCAAGATAAGAAAAAAAAACATTTTTCTTCGGATGATACCTACCTACCTTCGACGAAAATGAGAAATTGGGGGAAGTGGTTTACAGGAAAGCGTTACTCACTTTTCATAAAAAGAAATACAAGGATTAAATAAAAAACCATGAATTCCAAGCCAACATACACAAATCATCCCCAATTTAACACTAAACATGTCAACAATCACAAAATCATCATAGTCTACGTTCATAAACCCAATTCCAAAAACCCAGAAACAGAAACAAGACCAAGCCCCTCATTTTGATTTGGAAAATGGGAAAGGAGGCAGCTTTAGCACTGCTTCTTCAGTCTCAATTGGGTCTGATCTCAGAATCTGACATTAAATAAAAAAAACCCAAAGCAAAAGGTGTTACCATAACCATAAAAAAAAGTGCCCGCATGCCCCGACCTATGGTTTTCTGTGTGTGCGCATGCAATGGAAAGAGAGGGATTACTTACTGGGTCTTTGAGTGGAGGCTTGGTGTCATCTTGAGCTGGCCTGAACAGTGGTTTTTGTGGCTTAAAATCATTGTTATTGCTGGTCTTGATCGTTGCTGTTGGTGTTGATGAAGACATCTCTGGCCCTTCCATTTGCCTCCTCTCAACAGTGACCCACCCAAGCTCTTGTTTTCTGTGGCTTTTCACTGAGGATTGTTGCGGTGTGAGAATAAAATACAGATTTGAAACGTCGTCGGTTTTTCAGTTTGCCATCTAATATGTTCCCTTCAAGGAGAAAACGACAGGTCGTTTACTGGTGTATCCTCATGTCGCTCAAGGAAGCAAAGAAAACTAAGTAATCAAGTTATTTTCCATGTGTTTTTCAATGTCATGGTGTAAGAAATTAAAAAAATATTTTAGTATATTTTTAATTAAAAAATATTTTTAAAAAACATGCACCACATCACTAAATAAATAAAATTGCTATTATTTTTAAGATTTTTTTATTTAAAACCTGAGTTTGACTAAATTAATATTATTTTAATTTAAATTAAAATCCGAATTAAGCTGGGATTTGGATAATAGGTTTTCCAAGTCGATTCACTGAGCTTTGGCCAGGCTGGTTTAATAGATCACATTGTGGTTTAATAACTAATTATGCTGTGGATTCATTTTGAAGGCCTTCGATCACAATATTGTCGACATTCTCAATAATAACATCATATAATTCTGTCATTCATGACCTTATTTGCGCATAACATGAAATGTAAGGCTCAAGTTCCTTGTATTTTCACGAAAGGGAAATATTGAAAACGCCACTGAATTTATCTGTTAGATTAGTCCAGGCGATTAAAACAATAATTAAATCTCTAAATAAAGTAATTGATGTTTCTTTCTTGAAAAGAATGTGCCTGCCGTCCATGTATCCCATAGAACTTTAACCTTAAAAAGAGAAAGAAATGCTTTCCTAGACAGTTGTAAGCTGATTGATGGTAGGATCAATGGCTTCCTCTTCTTCCATCTTGACCTCACCAAAGCAGAAGAATTCACCATCCACTGATGCTGTTCTTGGTAATGATGACCTTGTCACTGAGATTCTATTGCGTGTGCCCGCAAAAGCAGTCCTGAGATTCAAGTTAGTTTCCAAGAAATGGCTTTCTATCATTTCCAACACAAGTTTTGCTACCCGCTATACTCACCTCAATCCCCATACCGTTTCAGCTCTTCTCCTCAGAGTTTCCTTCTTTTCCAAGGAACCACCAACCCACAAATATGTTTCTCTTGATGGGAAATCATCAGCTTACTTTTCCTACAATTTCCTTGATTTTGACCCCAGCAATAACCCGGGATGTATTTATGTTTCTCAGTCCTGCAATGGCTTGCTTTTGTGTTCTAAATGCAGACGGGATCTTCCAGAGAGGTCTCAACCAATAAATTATATATTCAATCCTACTACAAGGCAATTTGCAATGCTACCTCCACCACCTGACGATGGACAATTTTTTGATTCGATTCAGTTGGTGTTTGATCCTTCGGAATCATCTTGTTACATGGTTGTTTGCACTCAATTCTTTACCTCAGAGCTTAAGATTTATGTGTACTCATCTGAGACCAAGGACTGGAAGCTTTGCGTGAGCCAAGAAAGTTTTGATTTTTTACCTGTCAACTTTGCGGATGGCGTCTCTTGGAATGATGCTGTTCGTTGGATTAGTCCTATGGGGAAATGTTTCAGTTTCTTGCTTGATAAGGAATGCCTTGAGACAAGTCCAAGGCCTCCACTTCCTGAGAATTGGCAGGAGCAAAATTTCAGGTACTTTGGAGAGTCTGATGGGCATTTGCATTTTATTGGGGTTCTGGCAGGAAACCAAAATCCTGATGATTTGAACATAGGCATTGTCTCCCCTGATACGTCTCATGACCAAAGTACTGATCAATCCATAGTAGTCTATACCATGGAGAGAGTCTTCTCAAAATGGTTTGTTAAGTACTGTCTCCATATGAATGCTATTGTAATGGCATATCCTGAGATAACAGAAGATGAAGATCGGTTCGTTTATTGTCATTTATCGACGGGGATAACATTGAAGGGTGATTTCTGGTGATGGGGATCCTTGGTGAGATCATATCTTACTGCTTCAAGGACAAAACATTCAAGAAGATTTTGAGGCTTCCTTTTAAGCATGCTACCTGCTATGCTTTCAACTACACTGAGACATTATCTTGTGTACGTGTATGTGTTTGCTGTTGTCCAACATCTCTTGTAATTCTTTTCAGCTAGCTTCAGTAAATTAGTATTCAGGAAAATAAATCCATTTATATTAGCATGAAAGACGAGGCAAATCCCGCCGCCACCTTTGTTTGCTCCAAATATGTGTTACCAGTTCCAGGACTTGACATATAGGTTCCATGTTTCTTGTATATTTATAAGAGGAAATTATAGAAAATGCCACCAACTTTATTTCTTGGGTTGTTTCTCTAGGGGAGTAGAACAATACTTTTAAC
>Ga0307515_10019270_pt1 | contig 12298 bp, 1 predicted proteins | sample 17_EM_MG_FD_194513 | JGI IMG/M metagenome (GOLD analysis project Ga0307515, IMG submission 194513) | Populus trichocarpa ectomycorrhiza microbial communities from riparian zone in the Pacific Northwest, United States - 17_EM | ecosystem: Host-associated > Plants > Roots > Unclassified | place...
ATTTAAGGACGACTCCCCTATCCGCTTTATATCTATTAGTAAAATACTATAGTATTTAGCCACTATATATATAAACCCAAATAAAGTATAGAACGCGCGTTATAACTATAATGGCTTAATAATAAAGTTAAACTAATCCTTTACTAAGTTTTAAACTTAATTCTTATACCTAGCGAGTAAAGGCTAGGTTCCCCTTAAGAACTACTATTTAGACCTATGCGATAAGCTAATAATTTAACTATAAGAGAAGATCGCAGTAGCTTTAGATAACCTACTAACCTATTAAAGACTTATAGCCTAATATCTGTTACTTAACTTAGAACTAAAGTAAATTAATACCCGTTCTAATTAACAAAAAAGGGCTTATAGTAATTAAAACTTATTAACTATACCTACAGGAGCTAGAGTAGGAAGATAAGCTATAATAGCTCTTGCACTAAAAGTGGTTATATCTATATACTAGCGAGCCTTACTTAACTAGCTACGTATCACACTATTAACCAGTACTTATTATAATACCCTAATTAACCCTACCTTGGCTATATGCTATAACTATAATAAAGAGGGTTACTTTACCTTATCTTGCCTAGTGCTAAAGGATATAGGCAATATTAAGGAAATAGAGGAAGGAGAAACGTCTAATAAGTTGGGAAAAGAAGAACCCTAGGGAAAGACTCCCCCCTAGGGTACCCTATTAATCTTAAAGAGATTAATCTTAGTTAGTTAATAGGTAGAAAGTATTTTACTATTCTATATATAGTATCTTAAAATGGATATAGAGTAAATATAACCGCTCTTATTAATACTAGAGTAAATAGCTTCGCCTTTATAAATACTACCTATATAAATAATATTGCCAAATTTCTAAATATAAAAGCCACCTAAATATAAAAGCCACCTAATTAGAGAAGCCTATCTAGGTAAAAGGCTATATGTAAGCTTTGCAGTGCGGGAATTGAACGAGAAACTTTATTGTAAATCTATAAAAATCAAGTGGTATAAATACATGAGGAAGGTGTAAGAAATAAGATAAAAGGGGATACCAATGCGTAGCTAAAACAGGGTGATACGCAGTCGAGACAGGGTCGTGTTTTAGTAGGGTATTAGTACCGGTAGTCGGTTACACTATAACAGGTAAGCTGGTTAGCCAGTTACCCACGTTTTAAAGTTATATATTACTCTTAATAGACGACGCTAATATAGTATCCCTTTCTATATCTTAAACCTAGGGTTCTATAATATAATCCTTAGCCAAAAATAGATATTCTATTTTAATATTTGGCTAAATATATAATAAAGACAATTTATTTAGCTAGAGGATAGACCAAAACTACCCTCCTTTATTAGGGAAATCTAAACTAATTATAAGATATTAGCCGTAAAGGCTAACCCTATCTACTAGTAGGATGTCTAAGCCTATAACCTAGCCTTTACCTAAAAAGACGCCCGCCGCGAAGCTAGAAAGAACTTTATCCCGATAAAGATACTCTCTTAAAGCGCTACGTTTAAAGAGGACTTTACGTATAAAAGTAGGATAGATAGTAACGTAAATAATATCTAAATCGCGTAGATTTAACTAGTATAGAAAAGAACGTATTAATAGGATATAAGGGATAATCTCTAAAAGATATAATAGGAGCTAAAAGGAGTAACAATAACGCTAGTACCCTAAAAGCCCCTAAGGTTATATACACCCCTATTGTTATATAACCCCCCTATAGTAGATATTACTATAATTAGCGCTATAGCGTTCTACTTTAATATATACTAAAAGGATAATAAGGAAGTGTTCGGTTCGGGGTTCAGAAGCGATCTGGAGCCTTTAGATCAGAATTGATCTGGAGCTCCAATCTGATCTAGAGGCGAGTGTTCGGTATATCTGACGACTTTTTAATCTAAAGCTCCTCCAGATCGGCAAGCGCGTCAAATTCGCACGCCATACCGTATATAGTAGTTGAACTGAAGCTCTTGGCGTCAGATCAATAAGGAGCCCTCAGTTCCAGCTCCAGATTCCAGATTGAATCTGGAGCTCTGCTCGTGCACGCGCCCGACCGTCCACCCTACCCAGTATGCCCCCACCACCCCCACCGACGATATTGCTGCTGCAACTGCAGGCCCTATGCGACGTCTGGCTGAGTGGTGATTAATGTGTAGAGACTTCGCTAATTTTAATTCTCATCTAAGGCTTTCTGGAGCGCTCAACCGAACACTCGGCTTCAGATCAGATCGAGTATGACTACCAGATCAAGCGCCACTAAATATCTACTAGCTGACGCCGGTGAAAGCACGGAGCAACCTTAGATTAAAAAAACCTCAGATTGCAACCGAACACTCCCTAAGGTTTTTATAATAAGCCTATATAAGATTGTCAGGAATAAGGCAAGCGATCGTCACGTATCGCCGCGGCGCTAGCGTGGCGAGGAGCCCTAAGCTCCTCGCCCTCCCTTATTCTAGATAATAAGCATATTAACCATTATCACTATAACCTACTCGAGTAGTCGTTATTGGTGAGTTACCCTATGTGACTAATACTAATCAGTGGTTAAATACACAGTCAACTACAGAGTAGTTAGGTTTTTAAACAGAAGAGACAGTCTCGTGTAGGGGTACTATATACGCTTATATGGAATGGATCCTAGCGATACTATACTACCTTAGACTTGCAAAAAACTAGTAATAGAAGTGGTACTAAGTACTAGGAGATACTAAGTTGCGTCTATTATATAGAATAACCGCGTTTATAAAGATTTAGTTAAGTACTTTAGGTTAGAAGTATTACTAAACCTAAGGTCCTAAGTTAACGTCCAAAACGCGTTAAATAACCACCTTAATACCCTCCGTGTACCTTTATAGACTATAAAATTATAATTAATACCTAACTATACGTTAAATAACCTTTATTTTCCTTAATCTTTTTATTAAAACGCGTTAAACAACCCTTAATAATAGCCATTATGGCGTTAACCTACCTAAAGAAGTATAAGGACGATATTAACCTAGAGATATAGAATACCAACATAACTAACCTTAAAGATATTAATTAGTAAGACTTAAACGGATTCTTATTATACTATATAGCATACTATAAAAACAGCAAATATAATAACACTATGCTATAGTACTGTATAAGGGAGGACTTTATTAGATAGATAAAGGGAATATAGACTTCTATAAAGAAGGATATTATATAAAACTTCCGTAACTTCTTATAAAAGTATAAAGTGTTTATAGTTATAGACGGGGGTACTATTAAAGATAATATTTAGGAGCAGGTTATTAACGTAAAAGAAGAGCATAAATGGACTCTATAAGAGATTAAGCACTAACTACGCACTATAAAGAGGCTTAACTTACGATAGAATCTAAGTAATATACCTCTAGAGACGAATCTACTTCCGCCTTTAACTCCTCTATATCCAATTTAACCTATAACTTTAACATTAGATACTATACTCTAATAAAAGTAGGTATAGGATCCTATTACTTTATAATTTACTAACCTTTAGACTCTACTAATTAGACCTATATCCCTACTATAGCCTATAATATAACTCCTACCTCTTCTACCTTAATCTTAAATTAGAGGTAGTTTAAAATTGCTTATAGAGCTTATAAAGCTCTATTTAGATTAGGAGAAAAAGTTTAGTAGGGAATTATATAATGTCCTTAATTCGAAACTACGTATTTTTTTTAACTATTGCTAGAAAGTAGAAATAGAGTCTAATTAATACCATAACGCCTATTCTATTATGCTTAAGGGCCGAGCTAGTACCTTCTATTATAATTATTTGGCAGGAAAAGGATATAATTTAACCGTATAATATATAAGTTAAGATACTACTTTAAAACAGAAGAAAATAAATAGTAGTATATATTAGAATAGAGAGAGACTACCTTTTTAAAGATTATTGCTATAAACCTAGGTGTCCCTTAGCTTAATTATCTTTAAAAGCTCTTTAATTAACTTTAGATAATTTAGCGTAGTTTATCCAAATTATATTAAGAGGATTTTAGCTTACGTAATTAAGTTATTAGCGTATACTAAGGTGTTAAAGAATGCAACCTTACTCTCTTTAATCCTATAAATACTTATAAAGGTATATATATTTAATTAAGATCTTCTATTAGCACCGCTCTACGCTCTTAAGAAGTATAATAATTTAACGCCTAACTCTAACCTACTTTAATTAACCTACCTAACTAATATAATTATAACTAGACTAATTGAATATATAGTAGCCGTAGTAGGTAATACGGTAGAGGGTATAACTAACGACTATAAGGTAAAGGTGGAGGTCCTTATAGAGGTTTATTTTAAAGTAATTACTAAAAAAAGTGCTACGTTTATAAGAAACTAAATTACTAATTAACTAGGCATTCTTTTAATAAATAAAAGGAGGTATATAATAAGTTTCACTAAAGTATAAGAAATATCGGAAATTATAAGGTTATTATAGCCTACTTCTAAAGCTTTCTAGTTTAATATAAAGGTATAAAAGATCTTAAGGGTAAGGTTAATAAGGCTAAACAGCTCCTTATAGATATAGAAATTAAGGACTACTTACCTAACTAATACTTCACTAAGTATAGTAAGGTAGATGGTATATAAACCATTACTATTCTTAATAACTAATCTACGCTCCATTTTATTATAAAGTTAAATATCTTTAATAAGCTAAAGGAGAGCTCCGCGTTCTCCTTTAATAATAAATACTTAGCAAATATCTTCTATAGTATTATGCCAGATACTAGAGCCGCAGGAGTATTTATAGTAGGAGAACCTTAAGTTTAAGCCCTTTAGCAGCTTAATAACTCTATTTAGATTAACTATTTAACGGCAGGCTAATATATAATTCGTTTTAGTAAGGGTACTATAATCTCTCTTAGCATAATTAGGGTCTAAACCCCCTTAGGGTGCATTACTTTCTACGTTATTCCTACAAATACTCTATTTCTATTTTATATTAAAGATATAAATAAATTAGGCATTAAGCTTAATAACCTTAAGAATATGCTTATATAGGGAGATAGTTAGGTACCTATCGTACGCAAGTAGGATTACCTTTAGTTACTCCTTTATTAACTAGAAAAGAGTATTACTTAAGGCCACCTAACTAAGTTAGAGTTACGTTAACTATACCATTGTTTTAGCCACCTATCTGTTTATTAATTGCTTAGGGTTCGTTAGCAAGTAGGCTATAAAGGTAAGGTTAAGGTAATTAAGCATTTTATAAAGTACTACTATTACTGCTAAATAAACCAGAAGTCCCCTAGCCGATTTAAGTTTACCCTTAAAGATAACTATAACTTTAACTTTTATATTATCGTTAACGTTATATATTTTAGCGGCAGGCTAATACTCTAAGTTATTAACTTCTTAACCTCCTTCTAAGCCGCACGTTTTTTTAAAGGATATATTAGCTAGGAACGTATAGGATACCCTATAATTATGCTAGATTAATACTTACTTAAGACCCCCTAATTAAATTATCTATAATATAGGAAAGAACTTCTTATCTATAGAGTTTTAATAATAGATAAAGGTAATAGCAATTAAGGTTAAGAAAGTCCCTATTAAGGTATATAATAATATTAGAAAAGTAGAGCAATATTATACGCTATTACGCCGTATATATAGGATTATCTCTTTAGAACTAGAGGATATTAGTAAAAAACTTACCTTATAAATAGCTATTAAAGCTATTAACGATTCCGCTGGCCTAGATAGACTTATACCCACGTTACCAGTCTTTAGCGCCTACCCTTAAATAACTAATAATTCTCTACTGTTTCCCTCTATTATGTAATAAACTAAGGCTATTCGCAAGGCAATAAAGGAGGTATAACGTCTCTATGCTATATACTAGGTTAACAACGTACTATAAATAAAAAATAGCCTAAATACCTTAATTATACTTAATCTACCACTCTAGTCTAAGGTATATATATAGCGTAAAAAGGGAGGGTAGTTAGGCCTACATTAACTTATTATAATTAATAGTTAAACTTATACTATTTAGATGCCTTATAGACCCACTTAATTCCATTTAACTATTATTAAGCCTTATTATAAAGATAATAGTTCTAAGCCTTTATAGGATGCCCTAGAGGAAACCCACAATTAATATACTCTAGAAGGCGACTATAATTCTAATATAATTATAGTAGAGGTGCCGTAACTATAACGCAGTAGAGGTTGCCTAAAAGGATTACAAAATCGCTAATATTTTCTTAATTTTAAAGAGCAATTTATTGCCGCTATTAAGAATAGAGTTAAGTTATTAATGGCCTTTATAATAGCCAAGGAGAAGGCTAACTTTAAGCTTATAAAATAGCTCTAAAAGGAAGGTCGTATTATAACTCCTAGAGCTCCTTTTTAAGTATCCAATAAGCAGGAAATTAATAATCTTATTATAAGAGAAGTCTTTAAATTTAAGAAGTGTAACCCTATTAAGTTTAATAAAGTTCGCATCTTTAAGTTAAGAATAGTTAACGAGATTAAAGGTAAAGCTACTAACGCCCTATTTAAAAAAATTAAGGCTTATTATCTAAGGTTATAATAATAATAGTAAGGAGGTAATTCTTACGTAATCTCTTATAATTTAACGAGCTAGTTAGTAAGTTATTATTGCGCTAGCTCCCTTCTTAATAAAGAATAAAATAGCGGTTTATTTATAAAATATTACTTAAGCCTATACCTAATTAGAGACGTACCTTTAGTACTTAATATTAGCATACCTTCTAGAGCAAATTCGCTACTAGTATCCTAAAGATATAATTATAGTTATACTTAAGCCATTATATAGAATTGCAGAGGTAGGAACTTACTAATAGGCTATCTACAGCAAGCACTATAAAGAGAAGCTTTTAATAACTACTTCTATATTCGATCCCTGCTTCCTTATTATAACTATAGGAACTCTATTTAGAATTATCGGCATATAAACTAATAATACAATTATCTTAGGAGACGATTAGTTTTTAGCTCTTAAATAAGATAAGCTAATAAAGGTAAATCTTATAGCAAAGCTAAAGGAAAAGCTTAATTTAATAATACTATTACTCTTTAATAAATATATCCTCTCCCTAAATAAGGATTCTATTGCTTTACGCTAGAAGGGTTAAGGTAAGAAGATTAACGTTATTAATATTAATTCTTTAAAGTAAGGATATGTGGAGCAACGCGCTCGCGGAGCTTATATTGCTTCTATTTATTAACCTAAGGCTTTATTTAATCTCTTTATTACTACTTAACACTAGGAACTAATTAAGGATAACGTTCTTGCCCTAAATAAGTGTCTTTCCTAGTAAATAAACTATCTTAATTAAGGACTACTCTATATACCTACTAATCTCCCTACTACTAAGCTCTTTATATTTATTAATAGATCATTTATAAATAATAAAGATTTTAGCTCCTAGTTAGGATATAAGATTATTATTATAAATAAATTTACTAGAGAGAATAACTTTATAATCTATAGTAATCTTATTTATTAGAGCTTAACTAAGAGTAAGCGCGTTACTTAAAGCGTTCTAGCGTTAGAGATATATAAAATAGTTAGCGGAGTTAATATGGCAATTACAATTAGAACTACCCTAAAAATAATTATAAATTAACTTAAACTTCCTATTATCCCTATAATTATATATACCGACTTATACTCCCTCTATAAGTGTTTAGTTAAGCTTAGTATTATAAAGAAGATGTGCTTTATAATTAACATTATAGTATTTTATTAATCCTATAAACGGCAAAAACTCTTTAAGATTTAATAGATTAACGGTTAAGATAACCTAGTAGATGTAATAATAAAGGTAAACCTAAATAAGGCTCTAGAAACGTTTATTAATATAAATACTCTATATATATAAGTTAAAGGTTAGGTTAAAAGGGAGTAGGAGTATAATAATCTATAAACCCTAATTCTAACTAGCTAATTAGGATTTTCCATCCCTAAGATAGAAAATTGCTATTAGCTTACTTATAACTAGCGCCTTAGCGGCCTAGATATAATATCTACCTATAACTCCTAAGTAAGAAAGCACTACGTGCTAAGAGGCAAATTTTAGGATAGCGAGACTTATATTATAATGGCAATAGTAAGTAAGGAGGGTTTATATTTATTATGCTAGTTAAGCAGTATTTATATATAGATAGCAGCTATAAAAGAAGAGTTGCTAGTGTTAGGAATAAGGCAAGCGATCGTTATATATTGCCGCGGCGCTAGCGTAATAAGGAGCCCTAAGCTCCTCGCCCTCCCTTATTCTAGATAATAAGTATATTAACTATCATCACTATAACCTACTCGAGTAGTTGTTATTGGTAAGTCACCCTATATAACTAACAAAGATTAACCAAATTATTAATAATAGGGAGAAAAGGCTAGCTAAGGAAACTAATAAGGAACTAGTTAAACGCCTTCTTCTTACTATTTATATAAATTATAAGGATATATTCTTAAAAGCAGCTTTAGACAAGTTACCCCCTTATTAGATATATAATTATAGGATTTAATTAAAAGCTAATAACTTGCTAGGCTATAGCCCCCTCTACTAATAATTAATGGATAACTTAAAAGTAACTAAGTGGTACTTAATTAATAACCTAGATAAAGGGTTTATTAAGCTAAGTTAAGCCCCTTTTACTTCCCCTATCCTATTTATAAAAAAGCCTAGTAAAGGCCTCCGTTTTTATATTAACTATTAAAAGCTAAACACTATTACTTAAAAGGATTAGTACCTTATTCTTTTAATTAATAAAACCCTTATATGTCTAAGCTGGGTAAAGATCTTTACTAAACTTAATATCTGCTAAGCTTTCTACTAAATTAGAATATACCCTATATATAAAGACTTAATAATATTCTATACCTATTATAGCTCCTATAAATATAAAGTTCTTTCTTTTAGACTAATAAACGGACTGGCTACGTACTAAAGGTATATAAATAATATTCTTTTTAATTACCTTAACGAATTCTATACGGTATACCTAGACGACATTCTTATATACTTAGACAATAAACTTAAGTATTAAGTTTATTTTAAAAAGGTCCTAGAGAGACTATAGAACGCAGGCTTATAAGTTAATATTAAGAAATATAAGTTTGGGGTAAAACGTATAAAATACCTTAAGTTTATTATAACTATAGAAGGAATTAAGGTTGACCTTAAGAAGGTAGAGGTAATTTATAACTAGAAGCCCCCTTATATAGTAAAAGGGATCTAGTCCTTCTTTAGTTTTTATAACTTCTATTACTAGTTTATCTATAACTATAGAATTTTAGCAAAACCTCTTATATAACTAACCAGGAAGGATACGCCTTTTATCTTTAATAATAACTATATAGAAGCCTTTAAAGAGATAAAGGATCGACTTATCTCTTTCCTAATTCTTTATTATCATAACCCGGACCTTAAATTAATGCTAAAAACAGATGCTTCTAATAGGGTTATAGCGGGAATCCTATTACAGTTATATCTAGACGGTGAATAGTACCCTATTACCTTCTTCTTAAAAATAATAAACCTAGCTAAGTATAACTATAAAGTACATAATAAAGAAATGCTAGTTATTACCCAACTACTTTTTTAATAGTGTATAGTGTTACGGCACTAGTGGAAACTGGTGGATTGTGGCTAATAGATATTAGTGGATTATAGCGGATAGTTATAGATAGTCGCAGATAGTTATAGATAGTCGTAGATAGTTTTATACAGTTCTAAATAGTTACCGTTACGTGACTAGAGGATCGTATACAACGTTAAGCGGCGCCGCCCTTTATCTCCTTTCCTTTCCTTAGCTTTAGATCTTTATTTATAGACTACTAATTATATAGGCTTACGCGTCCCTCTTGCCGTACTCGTACCTTAATTAACTAAGTCGCTAATATTATCTAAAGCTTAACTACCTCTTCTTCCTAAGAAGGAACTTAAAAAATATTTACGGACTATAAATAAGAATAGAATATAGAAGTAGACCTAAAGACTATTACTAGAACTTAAAGAATAAAATAAAACTAGAAGAATAGAAAAGAATAATAAGATCTATAGAATACGCATAGACTAAAACTCCTATAGAATCCTACTAGAAGTTACCCTAATAACTATACTATAATGCTAAGAAATACAGCAGCTGGCAAAGCAGCTATAGGACCCTTAAATACCTCCGATAGTAAAATAGCATCTAACTTAAACTCCTAGGTAGAGCTTATAGCAGTTAATGCTAAAATTAAACGACTTTAAGAGCTACTTAAAGCTAAAGAACCCCCTATACCTAGTAAAGAGTTATTAAATACCTAGAGACTTGCTATAGTCCTTAAGGCTCTAGCCTAATATATAGCATTAGTATTATTACGGTCCGTAAAGGTTGCGGACTCCCTATTACTTATAGACGGAACCAACTCTATATTTAATAATTAGAAGCTTTAATTATAGGATAAGCTTAAAGTTAATACGGACTACTTCCTTACTACTTAGGCTAAAATGGCCTACGTCTTCGGCCGTACCGGTAGGGATATATAGACATACCTACGTTCTCGGTACGTATAGAACTTAGTAAATCCCTTCCTTTCTAAAGAAGAGATAATTATCTACCTATCTTTTATTTATAAGGACCCCTTTAAAGTATAAAACGCCTAACTTAATTATAAAAGCCTAAATATAAAAATGATAGAGACCTTCTTGGCCTTTTAGACCCACTTTCTATACCTAACCAGCTAAGCTTAAATTCCTTAGAAAGATCTAATGCTAGACCTATTTAATAAGCTTACCCTAGACTTATAGCGAGCCGTATTGCTAGTTTTTGCTACTATATAGACGCTAAAGGAACTTATAGACTAGTGCTTAGCTATTAACTAAGGCCTTTGCCGAATTAAGGCATACGCTAAATAGTATAAAGCCAGAAACCCTTTAAATTAGACTATAAGCAATATAAGAATGGCCCGCAATGCCCTAGCACAATTAGTAACCCCTATAGCACCGCCTATATAGCTAGCCGTACGGCTAGTCCTGCTATAGGTTTAGCGAATGCTTAGCCTATATATAGCAACCCTTATATATAGGCCCTTAGTAATTAAGGAGCTTGCTTTTTTTTATAGTTAGAAAGGTTACCGTATAAAGGATTACCTAATAGGCGTAAAAGTGGATAAGGTTCTGTTAATCTAGGAGGATAGCGCGGAGTTAGAAAAAGAGGAACTTTAGAGAAAGACTTCTCTTTAGGGTTAAAAGGGATTAATATATTAGATATTAATTTAGGTTAGCTAGTTAGTAGAAAAAGCTGCACTATTCCTTATACTTTATTCCGTAATAGATACTAAGTTTTAACCTCTGCTTTAGCTAACTCTAAAGTAAATGCCTTTACCTTAATAGATACCTAATATGCCATAAAGCTGACTAACTTTCTAAATGCACCTATTAAAAAACTACCTAAATTAATTCTTATTCGCGGGTATAACGGGTAGATAGGGCCACCTATTATAACTATCTTGCGGATTTACCTCTATATTAACGGATAAAGGTAATATAATATCCCCTTCCTTATTATAGACCTAGGTAGCTATAATATAATCTTAGGGCGAAAATGGCTAGCCTATTTAGGCTTATAGCTTAACGTATAGAGTAGACGGCTTATCTAGCCCAAAACCTTACCCCTAACCCCTTCCTTTATAAAAGAAATTAGTATTATAATAGAAAACCTTATATAGCCCTAGATTAATACTATTTACCAGGCCGATGCTATATGTAGGGACTAGGCCTTTAAGAAAGATATATAGCTTAATTTATAACGGATCTGTATACTACGTCGCCTCTAGACTACCTATATTATGCTACCCGCATTAAAGACCTAGCAAGTTAGTAATGACTTAGAAAAGCCTCCTATAGAGAGTTTAAGCCCTATATAGCTACAAAGAATAGTAAGGGATGTTAAACGTTATACTAAACTAATTGATTAAAGGGATAATCTATAGAAAATAGAATAGGAGCTAAGAAAGATTATAAACCCTAGACCGTAAAATACGGTCTGGGAAATAGCTATAAGGAAACTAGCGGACCTCCTACCAGTTAATGTCTACTATATTAGTACTATAGGATTTTACTAGAGCTTGGTTTAGCCTAATACTATTACCTTTATAAAGAGCTTATATAAAATTAATTAAATAATTAAGGAAAAGGGAAGTAAGTTTAGTGGATAAGAAAGCAAGCTTATAAATAAGGAACTAGTAGAATAAAAGCTACCCTATTAACACTAGAAATTTAAGGATGTATTCTTTAAAGTAGCGTTTAATATATTTCT
>Ga0307515_10019271_pt1 | contig 12298 bp, 13 predicted proteins | sample 17_EM_MG_FD_194513 | JGI IMG/M metagenome (GOLD analysis project Ga0307515, IMG submission 194513) | Populus trichocarpa ectomycorrhiza microbial communities from riparian zone in the Pacific Northwest, United States - 17_EM | ecosystem: Host-associated > Plants > Roots > Unclassified | place...
TTCTACATTGCTTCCCTAAGCATTTCGATGCTTCCCTAAGCTTTTGGTTGCTTCCCTAAGGAATATTTGGTTTTCGATACCTATGTTTAGTAACTTTTCTCGAGGTTTCAGGTAAATTTAAAAAAACCTAAAAGTTTTTTTATTTTTTTTCCTGATGTCCCCAACCTTCGCTGCTTCTCGCTATCCTTCGCTGCTTCTCGCTATCGTTCGCTACTCACAATCCTTCGCCGTTGGTCACTATCATTAGCCGCTGTACGCTATCCTTCGCCGCTGCTCACCATCTTTCGCTGCTTCGTGTCATCCTTCGCTGCTTCTTGCTATCGTTCGCTACTTACAATCCTTCGCCGTTGGTCACTATCATTAGCTGCTGCACGCTATCCTTCGCCGCTGCTCTCCAACCTTCGCTGCTTCTCGCTATCGTTCGCTACTCACAATCCTTCGCCGCTGGTCACTATCATTAGCCGCTGCACGCTATCCTACGCCGCTGCTGACCAACCTTCGCTGCTTCGCGTCATCCTTCGCTGCTTCTCGCTATCTTTCGCTGCTTCTCGCTATCGTTCGCCGCTTCTCGCTATCGTTCGCTACTAACAATCCTTCGCCAGTGCTCACAATTATTTGTCGCTGCTCGCCTTCCTTCGTCTCTACTCACAATCCTTCACCGTTGCTCACTCACATTAGCCTCTGCTCGCTATCCTTCACCACTTCCTGCTATTGTTCGCCTCTACTCACTATCCTTTGTCGCTGCTCACCTTCCTCCATCTCGACTTAGTATTCTTTGCCGTTGCTCACAATCATTCGCCGCTGCTCGCCATAGCTCTGAATCACTGCCTCTCACTATTATTCGCTGCAACTTCCCATCCTTCGGTGCTTCTTGCTATCGTTTGCCTCTGCTTACCATTCTTTGTTGCTGCTCGCGTTTGTTCGTCTCTGCTCCCAATCCTTCGTCTCTACTCACAATCCTTCGCCGCTACTCACTATCATTAGCCGCTGCTCACCATCCTTTGCCACTGTGTACCATCCTTCGTTGCTTGTCATCCTTGTCGTTGTTCGCACTCATCGCCACTACCCTCTGTGATTCGCTACCTTCGCTGCCTCCGCTGCTGCCGGCTGTCCTTCGCTGCTGCTCGCCATCCTGTGCTGCTGCTCGCTGTCCTTTGCTGCTGCTTGCCATCCTTCACTGCTGCTCGCCATCCTTAGCTGCCGCTCGGTATCCCTCGCTACTACCCACTACCATTTGCCGCTTCTAGCCATCTTTCGCTGCTTCTTGCGGACCTTCGCAAAATCCCACTCGTTGCTTGCCTAATTACACACTGTCCAACATTTCTGTGGTAACGGGATCAGAATTTCGTCCTTGAATATATTTAAGACTAACTCAAAATGAATCTGCATTGATCAACACGAACGTCAGATCAAAGTTTGTTCAACTTGAAGTAGTAAGTTCAACACGAGAAACATAGTAGGTAGGTAAGATCGGGCACTGACTACTAGCTCCAAAACTTCAGGATAAACGGGCAACCTCTCACCAAAACAGACGGAATACGGACCCAGGCAAAAAGTACATCTTGGTAGTTCCATCTACCTATTGGATTTGAACCACAACATATCGAAAACCATATGGCGCTCCCACCGGTACCTGCTTTCGGACAAGGTGACTATGATTGGCAGCAGATGGTAAAGGGGTATGCTAGAGGCGCATTCCTAGCCGCGCGGGACAACACCCCTGTGAGAATGTTGCTGCTGGTCAACAACTTAGTCGCAGCTTATCCCAACCATAACCATATCCTTAACCAAGACATGCAGACGATGGCGAGATATGCGGAGAGGCAATTTTCAATGTGAGGGAATTCCGAGATGATATCACTCATGAGCTGACTAGTGTTTTCACAGGTGGCAAAGTAATGTCCTCAAGAACATGATCAAAGTAGTCGAAAACTGGCTACACACCACACGTCGTGGTGTAGAATACGTGTACGCCTGCAGGGAACCCCTCCTGGACAACCAATGGAATATTCCCAGGGGACAGGCTGTTACCTGGCACATATGGTTTCCAGATGGATGGCATGGTGGTGCCGGGGAGGCTGATTTTTACAATTTCTGCACCCATCCAGGAATGATAGCGGAGATTTGGAAAGACACCATCGACTATGTGACGCCATACCGTATCGAGGTCTTTACCGACCAATATCTGTTGTCTATTAGACAGGTTACGGTCAATACGTTGCGGTCAGTATTCGAGCATGTACGCCAGCGGCAATTCTGGCGATACAATAAGCTGGCCGAAATGTCTCAGCTACGCGCCCAGCTGCTTCAACAAGACCCCGTCACACTACTCACAGTCGGTACAATCCCTTCAACACTGGCGGCCGGTTTGAACAGGGAAACTTTGGCAAGCAAAGGCCGACGAATCCGTAGATGGCTCCAGGAGCTGGATGTACGGTCAGCCCCGAGCTTATCTCTGGTGGGAAACAATCCTGTATTATAGGCAACTTTTGTTCTTTGGTTGTGTAAAATCTGTTGGGATGGATATCGTGGTGAAGTGTGTTTGAAAGTTTGAAATATACTCCGTTCCTGCCAGAACATTCTGATGGAAGTTATTGTGGATAACAACAATACCCAGATTCAGATGAGGATATCTGATACGACATGCAAATTGAACGGTGGTTATCAGGATATAAGGCGCTTCATCCTGTTTGTGATATATGGTACTTCATCCAGTTTGTAATATGAGACGCTTCGTCCTGTAAGGAATATGTAGGACTTCATCCTGTTTGTGATATTGGCACTTCATCTTGTTCATGGTATTTGACACTTCATCATGTTGGTCATATATGGCGATTCATCCAGTCCGTCATACATGGGGATTCATCCTGTTCGTCACATATGGCGATTCATCCTGCTCGTCACATATAGCAATTCATCTTGTTGCAGTAGTCTCCATCCTGTTCCTATGGTCTAATATAACTTGTTGGGCTGGGTAGAAATGCCACTACTGAAAGCATAAAATAGGACTATACGATTGATTCGGCAACCTGTTCGCAGTATCTTTAAGATAAAATGAATAATCTACCACCAGCACCACCGGTACCACCACCGGGAGGACCACCGGCACCACCACCGGGGGGACCACTGGCACCACCACCGGGAGGACCACCGGCACCACCACCGGGAGGACCACCGGCACCACCACCGGGTGGACAACCGGCACCACCACCGGGTGGACAACCGGCACAACTGCCACCACCACCACAACCACCACTACCACCGCTGGCCCCGGGTGGACTACCGGCACCACCTCCACCACCACCACCAGTAGTACAGGCATGGTTGGGTCATCCCGGAGTCGGACAACATCCATATCTGGTATATCCCCACCCGCTACTTGTACCACCCCTATTGCAACTGAATGCCAATTTCGTGAACTGGAAGGCGGGAGCAAAGTGGTTCTTCAAAGGCGCGTTCCTTTTGCGACGCGATTGGACGGATGGACTTACCGAACAATTTGGAATCCTTCTAAGAACACATTGGCCGATGTGCCATGGAGTACGTCCTGAGGAAATCATTGCGGAATTGATGCCTCTAGCGGCGCACTGTCGGCAGATGCTCCTGGACAACATTACCAATGTGGTTCTTGAATGGCAGAGAAATAGGCCGCTAGGACAGTGGTGGCTCTTCGAGAGCTTGAACACTTGGCCTGCCAACCCGCATGGCGGTTTGCAAGCCACCTGGCGTATCTGGTTCACCCAGACTGTGTCGCAAGTTCAGCATAATGCTGGATTTGTTGGTAGTCACGAACAGCAGGCGTTCGTAGACTTCTATGCTTGGTGCCTGCGACCCTTCAACGTCGTGAGGATTTGGAGGCACGTAATTACGTACATCCGGCAGGACCTAATTTCAGCCTGGATTCACGGTTTGCCGCAGCCTTTACCAATCTTTGCGCAACTTCGGAGGGTTGTTGCGCAAATGCTGAAGCCGATATTCGAACATTGCATGAAAACTATCTTCCACGCCAGCCGCCGTTATCGCTACGGGTTCGGTGGAGATATTTTCCGGCACCTGTACCACCAGGACGAGATGACAGCAGCGCATTACGGGGATTTGGTGCAGGCCAATGTGAACCCGAATTTGGGGTTAAGGGAACATCGGCTGCGACAAGTAGCCTGGATCAATGGGTTGGACAATGAGGGATAAACGAACATTGGTAGAAGGCGGGGGGGGGGGTTGCTAAGGCCATATGAGAATGAGGACAAGACTTTGCTTGCGGATAATAGTTACTGCCTGTCCGTACGAATCGAGTTGTCATTTGTGCGAAAATTAGAACCATCTGTATCCGTGACAGTTAACTGAGCGTGTCATGATGATCGTTGGGTGAAAATCAACTCGAATGCAACGGACGATATAAAGGTAAGTTTAAAACTCGAGGGTTTTCCATCTTAAAGTCTCTGCAATAAATACAACCCCATACCTCAAACATGAAAATTACCATCGACAGCCTCTTACCTTACCTTCTGCCGACTCCGACTTGGCCAGACCCAGTCTTACGGGCGGAAACAATTACAGACCCAACATCTTTCATCGCCTGCAGTACTCAATCGGCTGAGTTAATAAGGGAACTTTACGCAGATATTCCGCCAAACATTTTTGCTCATATAGTGCAGAACTTGCTCATCACAAGGAACGAGCAAATCGATGACAACTACACGCACTTCGTACACGTATTCGATATCGTCAGCAATTCAACTTCGTCTGCTCTAGATGAATTAAAGCAAAGTACACTATTTCGACTGTCACAAAAAGAGGCGAAAGAAAAACAAAGGAAGTTAAACTGGAAGATACCAATGGCAAAACGGCTCAGCAAGAAGTTGGGTAGCGGCTGGGAATGCAAATTAGATCCAAGTACGTATAGCTAACATGCAAGCAATGTTCTTTTACTGACGACTTCAGCAAACACTTGGCTCAAGGATCTCAGGAGGGATGGATACCGCGTCCTGATTGAAGCACTGATTGTAAAAGAGATTTCTGTGGAACCATTCGGAAGAGCAGCAGTCGAGGCAATGAAGCAGCGAATCAGCGGACACCGTACGAGAGGTGGCAACTGGACCCCAATGGTAAAACCACAGGATCTCCATATGGCATCAGAGCAATGCACCTCGCAAGCGGTTCAGCAAAACCAATACGACTCCGAAGCGGATACGGATGAGACTGATTCTGATTCTGATGAGGATAGAGATGAAGAAACCGATTGTCCAATGACAGATGTGACGGAGCAGCTACAAGATTCTCCTTCCAGGACAGAGTGTTCGGAGCGGCAGCCATATAGTACCCCTGGTTGCTGGGATTATATACCATCCGAGAGTATATGGATTCCAGTGGATAGTGTAGTAGATGAGGCTCGAGAGACAAGTTTTAATTGCACTCAACTTGTCGATTCAACCGACGTACCATCTGCCCTACAGTCTGTACCATCGTCTGTACGATTGTCGATATCAACGTCGATACCGCCATCTGCAGATTTAATCCAGTCAACTTATTCCTCCGATCCGCCCTGTGAGAGACCAGGTCTTGGTCTGGATGAAAAGAGAGCCCTACGCCGCATTGCCACTATGGCGTTTGGAAGTTCGGTTCTAAATCAGAAGGAAGGCGGGTGGATCAACCTGCCCTGGATGAATGGTACTCTCGACGGCTCCTCAGAAACACCGTCGGTGGCGGCCATGGTGGTGCTTGAAATGCACATGTATACGCAACGGCCGATGATCCACACAGTCTTCCAGCAGCTTCTACGGCAAGATTTAGGAGTGTGGGCACTTTCAGCATTACGTATGGACAACTACAAGCTAATTGCGGCTCCTGTACAGAGCGAGAAAGGTCTTTGTTGCCGTTGGAGTGATTCTGGTTCTGTTGGTCGCATTCAGCTGCCGGAATACCAACAGGATGGTGGCATCTGCTGGCCAGGAGCAAATATTCACTTCGTTTCCAGTATTCATGGCAGTGGGGCTACATGGCAAAATTTGCTAAAGGGCAACAAAACAGGTGGATACTTTGATGTGTCTGTCGATGGGAAACTTGCAAAACGAATACGATATGCAGCTAAGGGGGTGCAAATGCTATCACTCATGAATCCAATTGCGAAGGCATTGGTCGGAAATGCAAGCTGGGAGGACAAAGAGGTCAAAGGGTTCGTTTCGGGGCTTTTCAGAGCTACTGAGAACGACGAAGATCTGAAATATCATATCGATATGTACACACTGCGGACAGCTACTATGGCGTTCGAAAGCAGCTGGCTTAGTGTCGTTACGGATCATCACCGGCAGGAGAATCAGGCAGAATCATATTTGTCGGTTGCAGTTCTCAACAACGATGTCACTTGCATACCCGAAGATGAAGTACAGACAATCCGGAAATTTGCACGTCGCTATGGTTTGGTAGGAGGGCAGTGATTTAGTCATATTTTTTAGCATTTGAGAAAGACTCTACTTTGAGAACGGATATGTAGTATGAGATTGACAAGGATAGGTGGAACATCGCGAAGAATAATGTAGTTAGAAGCGATCCGGACGTGTTGTGTGAGACTGGAGCGTACAGTATAGTGTTATACCCTGATATCTCTGGTGGATATTCATACGGACTGGGCAGAGAGCAACCAGAAGCGCGGCACAAATCTTAGGATGGCAAACGTCGACCGGCTCTGCAGCACCACGAAAGCCATGTGCTAAGGTCTGGATCATACTGAAAAGTGCAAGTACTGCCGCAGAGGAAGGCAACCCTTGGCCGCCAGAGAGTGGTACACCAATATGCTATGAGGCTGGGCCACGTCATGAATCCAGTCTATGAACTGAGAGAATTGTACGGGCTGCCGACTACCTACCGATCCCACTTGGCTGAACCAACGAGGACCAGTTGCTTTCAGGCTTCGGCGTATGTACCGACTATTTACTATGCAAGAGTTGGAGTAATGTTGCTGATACGATTCGGTAGCGCTCGGTAGCCCCCGGACCACTGCAAGCATCGCCTATTCCTGGGAAAGAGCAAACGCCGCTACAAGAACTCGTACCACTGGAGAAGTTCGAGAGTCTAGATGCGAGATGCAGTGTGGAGCTATACCTTGACGTCGATACGGCAGAGAAAGCTAGCTGTCACAGTTGGAAGAATTCATTATCACTGATATGGCCGTTGACCCTGAGGGGAACGATGCCGACTCCACACAACCCAAGTCACGGACATCCAATCATGACGAGAGAACTCACAGACGACCCACTCCGGCCACTCACGGAAAGGACAGTGAAAGTAGCACTTTCCAATGGATAGATTATCCCTGACAACGTTAAACTCTGTGGTTGTCACACCCCAATATCTCTGGGTGGACATTCATACGGAAGCGCGCCACATGTCTTAGGATGGCAAGCTGAGCGGATCACCATTAGGTGTCCTACCCGGGTCGCCCGACTCTGCAGCACCAGGAAAGCGCAAGTGCTGCCGCAGAGGAAGAGGGTGGCACGCCAATATGCTATCAGGCTGTCCGATGCGGGGCCACGTCATGAACACAGTCAATGAGCTGAGGGAATTGCGTGGTCTGACGACTACCTACCGACCCAACTCGCCTGAACCGACCACGACCAGTTGGATTTGGGCTATGACGTACACACCGACTATTTACTGTGCAAGAAGAGAGTGGCGTTGCCCTGAGCACTGATAAGATTCTGTATCGCTGGGCAGCCCTCGAACCAAATAGCGCCTCGCCGCGAGAAAGAGCAAACGCCGCTTCAAGAACGCGCACCACAAGAGAAGCTCGAGTCTAGATGGGAGACGCAGGTGGAGCTATACCTTGACACCGATATGGCAGAGAAAGGTTAACTGTCACGCTCGGAAGAATTCGTTATCACTGATATGGCCGTTGAGCCTGAGGGGAACGATGCCGACTCCGCACAACCCACGTCGCGGACTCCCAATCATGAGGAGAGAACTCATAGAGGACCTACTCCGGCCACTCACGAAAAGGACAGTGAAAGCGGCACTCTCCAATGGATGGATTATTCCTGACGAGGAAAACACTGTTGTCTTGGCCTGCGGGGTAGACAGCGCATCCGCCAGAGCCTGCCCCCATGCTTGAGAAAAGAACGACTCAGCAACATCGAAAGGAACTATGGAGAACCAGACTTCACTTCGGAGGACCGATTCTACAGGACACCAGTCGCTACTTCGCACTCCGTCTCACCCTCTACCGAACCGAGACATGGAATTAACAAGCCAGCAGCAGCAGCAGGACCTTTGGGTGTAGGTGGCATAAGTAGCGGCCTCCTGTTGAGAATCAAACGCCAGCTGACTGCCTGCACCCGTATCACTGGGAAGTCGTCCAAACTTCCCAACGTTGCTGAAAGAACGCTGATATTACGTTGAGCCCAGCGATCGAACTGGCCGACGAAAACGAGGACGCACTTCACGCAGCCATATTCCTCCACTGAGCTCTCCACCAAGCGCTCCACCAAGCGAGACGAGCAACGCGAGCAACCGCCTGAGCCAGAGCTCCTGTGGCAGCCGATGCGTAATCGGCCTGCTCGGGTGGCGCCTCTTTGTCACCGGTAGCCCCGGGCCCAGTAGCGGTCTTTACTGTGAAAGCGCAAACGCTGGCAAAGAGATATGGAACCTTAGTTGTCACCGGTAGCCCCGGGCCCAGTAGTGGTCTTTACCGTGAAAGCGCAAACGCTGGCAAAGAGATATGGAACCTTAGTTGTCACCGGTAGTCCCGGGCCCAGTAGCGGTCTTTACCGTGAAAGCGCAAACGCTGGCAATAGAGATTTGGCAGTTTAGTTATTGCACCCTGTATCAAAAGGGTCATACGGATTCTTGCAGCTGGGGTAATCTGGAAGGAGGGGAATGAGAACGAGCGCGGCTTAATAGCCGCGTAACGCAAGACGAGTATGCGTGGGTGGTGCGTGTGCAATACTGCGCGGGGGTTATTATTTATTTATCCCCCCCGGCTGAGCACCTTAGAGAGCGCAATCACGACGACGCATGCTGACAGTCTACCATCTCGTATCTCTTAGAAAATTCCTTATCGAGGACAGACCAACCAGTCGTACCCACGGCCGTTCGGGGATTGCGTAATCGAATCTAGGCCTGGTACAGTAAGCATGCACGACGCTGGTACAAACGGCTGCAGTGTCGCCTAGTCAAGCAAAACCGCAGCCGCAGAGCAGGACCACAAGCGGAACCACGAGCCCAGAGTCTAGGTGGAAAGCGAGGGAGTAGACGGTTCGCAAGGAAAGCCCGATACGAGCAGGATGCTTTGAGGCAGAGAACCAAAAGACCCCACTATGACGAGAGGATACGTAAGAACCACGAGCGGAACCCTGTGCACGCCGCCTGGCACGCCGCCGGGCACGCCGCCGCCAGATAGGACCGTGAGCTCGCCACTGTACACGCCGCCAATTGGACCACGAGCGAGCTGCCGAGCTCGCCGCTGAGAAGAAGTACACGCGGAACCCCGTGCACGCCGCCGGGCTTGCCGCCATCAGACAGAACCTCCAGCACACATGCGCACGCCGCGCACGTTGTGCAGGGCTACGAGCGAGCTGCCGAGCTCGCCGCCGAGAAGAAGCACACGCGAAACCCCGTGCACGCCACCGGGCGTGCCGCCATCAGACAGAACCACCAGCACACATCCGCACGCCGCGCACATCGCGTACAGCCACCAGCAAGCCGCCACGCACGCCGTGCAGAACCGAGAGCAAGCCGCTGCGCACACCGCCAGCAGAGCCACCAGCAAGCTCCCGTGCACGCTGCGCAGAACCATGATCGAGCCATCGGGCAAGTCGCCGAGCGATAAGAGCGATCCGATACGCGAGCCATCGGACGAGTCCAATATCGAACCAAACCCCTTAGATTATTCGCTGTGAATATCATTGTGGATACTATCGACGAGGATCTCACCTTTTGTGATTACCTTTGTGTGAACACCTTTTGTGAATACACATTTCGTTGCAAGGAATTGATGGGAGTTAGTTAGGAGACTTTATATTTTGTATAATAGAATTGGAGTGCCGGCGGTGTCCGCGCGCTCTAAAGACTCCCGTGAATTATGGAAAAACCTGACTTTGTTCGATATAACCACACCACCGCTGTGCCAGAAACACCCCGGTGTCACAGTGGTCTTGGCCTGTGGGGTAGGTCCCATAGTATCCGCCAGCACACGCGCGATCATGGTTTGGAAAAGGACAACTCGGTAACATTGAAAGGAAGGATCGAAAACCAGGCTTCACTTCGAGGACTCGATTCTACCAGGATGCCAGTCGCCACGAGCCAGTAGCAGCAGCAGGACTTTTGGGTGTTGTCACGGCGCCGAATCCTATTGCCGGATCGCCGGGCGCTTATCAGAATGTGTAACCACGGAACGTCATCTCACAGTAATTGGATTTCGTAATGGTTTCTTTTGGAAGATTTATCGTCACGGTGACGTAAGGGTGTTTCATTGGAAGTTATTTCGTTCACTTAGTTGAGGGAAGAAGAGGCGTCGGCCGGACAGTGTATTTAGATGGGCCTGCGGGCCTCGCGTGGGTTTCTCTTCTTTCCTTTCTTCTTCACTCAACCTTTTGTCTTACTAGTTTAATATATTGTTCCCGGACGTATACCTGACCGTGCCCCCGACCGCGTCCCCGAACCTGTAACCGAACCGTGAGACCGAACACCGATCTGCGTGCCTGTCTCTCTGCATAGGAGAGACTTTCCATGGAACCCATATCCGAACCGAACCCCAAGCTCCCTATCGGTCTGGGAGAAGTAACTGAATTCGCATCCGCTATCGGAGGTCTCTCCGCCTCATAGAGGCCTCCGAGGCACTGTTAGCCTTCCGAAGTACCGCGGAGCTAACCGACCACGTGAACCGAAACCGAAGCCGACAGCCAGCCGTTACAGGTGTAGGTGGTATAAGTAGCGGTCTCCTGTTGAGAACCAACCGCCAGCTGATAGCCTGCACCTGTTCCACTGGAAAGTCATCCAACTTCCCAACATTGGTAGTCAGATACAGCGATCGAACTGGCCGCTTACGGCGAAAATGAGGACGGGATTCGCGCAGCCATACTCCTACACTGAGCATTTCACCGAACGAGACGAGCGACATGCACACCTGCGGCCCACCTGAGCCAGAGTTTCCGTAGCAACCGATGTGAAATCGGCTTGCTCGGGTGGCGCCTCTTTGTCACCGGTAGTTCCGGGTCAAGTAAGGGTTATTGCCTGGAGAGCGTAAATGCTGGCAAAGAGACAAGACAGTGCAAAGTTGTGTTAGTTAAGGGAAGAAGAACTACGATACAGGGCGGAAGAGTCTAGGCAGTTAGTCAAGGCGTGGCTGCAAACGGAAGTTTGCAGAGAGATTTGTATAGCGGATATATAGTGCAAGTGTATTGTAAGCAAAGAAAGCAGGAGTTGACTACACTGTGGAATTACAAACTTGCATGTGCTGTCAAGCTGTGAGCCCTTATCTTATTCTACCTGACTATGACTAATCTGTATCGGGTACAACGCACTATTCTCTCAGCGAGAATGGCGCAGCTTAGTTCAGATCCCCGTGACTGCATGTGCACGCCATCAAGCAAAACCGAAGGTGGCAACCAGGAAGACGCGGCGAATGAAGCGGACGAGAACCACCTGAACCATTAGAAGTGCTTCGGAAAGAGAAAATATGCGCAGGGTCTACCTGGAGAGCGAGGAAGTGGAGGTTTTGTATGGTAAGTCCAATACGAGCAGGATGGTTTGAGACAGCGAACCAAAGGACCCCACTTAGGAAACCCTCGGTCGAGGACCCCACTATGACGAGAGAAAGCGCAAGACAAAGATGAGTGGAACCCCGGGCGGCCGTGTAGAACCACGAGTGAGCTACCGTGTACGCTACTGAGAAGGACCACGAGTGTGCTGCGGTACATACCGTTGAGAAGAACCACAAGCGAGCTGCCGTACACGGCATCGCGTAGAAGCACGAGCGAGCTGGCATATACGCCGTCGAGCAGAACCACGAGCGAGCCACCGTGCACGCCATGTACGTCGTATATGTCATACCCTGGTTAGCCGGTGTCCTACCCTGGTTAGCCGGTGATGACAGTTGGGTATTCGGTTGTCATATCCTGGTTAGCCGGGGATGACAGTTGGGTATTCGGTAGAATAGACAGGCTGCAATAATTAAGTTAGCTACCTCGCCAGAGTCAATGTGTTGGTACGATCGTTCAAGTGATCGCTTCGTTCAACTAAGACACATCATTGCCACAGGTAGCCCCGGGCCCAGTAGTGAGGTGATAAGCCCACGAAAGTGTGAACA
>Ga0307515_10019272_pt1 | contig 12297 bp, 12 predicted proteins | sample 17_EM_MG_FD_194513 | JGI IMG/M metagenome (GOLD analysis project Ga0307515, IMG submission 194513) | Populus trichocarpa ectomycorrhiza microbial communities from riparian zone in the Pacific Northwest, United States - 17_EM | ecosystem: Host-associated > Plants > Roots > Unclassified | place...
CCCCAATCGATCCATGCCGGAATCTGTCGTCATTCCGGTGCTCGCGTATGCGGACGTTCGCGCGGCTTGCACCTGGCTGTGCGGGGCATTCGGGTTCGTCGAACGTCTGCGAATCGGCGAGCATCGGGCGCAGCTATCGTTCGGTTCGGGATCAATCGTTGTGGCGGCTGCACCTGCGCACGCTCCCGCTCAGCCGCGAACGCATGCCGGAAGTTTCTCCGTCATGGTCCGAGTGGCCAATGTGGATGCGCACTACGCTCGCGCCAAGGAATTCGGCGCAACTGTCCTAAGCCCTCCCAACGATTTCCCATACGGCGAACGTCAATACAGCGCGCAAGATATCGGCGGATACGTGTGGACGTTTTCGCAATCCATTGCGGACGTGGACCCATCAGCTTGGGGCGGCGTGCTTTCGCATCCATGACGTATCAACTCATCAATAAGCGGCAAACCGAAATTCGCACCGAGCGATTGAAGCTGCGCCCGTGGCGCGCGTCGGATCGCGAACCGTTTGCCGCGCTGAATGCAGATCCGGCGGTCGTGGAGTTCTTAGATGGCTCGTTGACGCGCCCGCAAAGCGACGCGGTAGCTGAGCGAATCGATGCGCACATCAAGCGCAATGGATTCGGTTTCTGGGCTGTGGAGGTCTTAGATAAGGCCCCGTTCGTGGGGTTCATCGGGCTTGTCAGGCCCCGGTACGAAGCGCACTTCACACCGGCTATCGAAGTGGGCTGGCGGCTGGCGCGCGATCATTGGGGAAACGGCTATGCGACGGAAGGCGCACGCGCGGCGTTGCAGTTTGGGTGGGAAGTGCTACAGCTCAGAGAGATCGTGTCACTGACTGTTCCGGGAAACTTGCGCTCGCGGAACGTGATGGAAAAGTTAGGGATGACGCGCAACCCGCTTGACGACTTTGACCACCCGGTGTTGCCCGAGGGGCATCCGCTCCGGCCGCACGTGTTGTATCGGATTTCCAATCCGCTGGTCGACGATTCGAATCCCTCCGGGCACGCCAAAGTCTTGCGACATCAGCAATAAAAACGACAGGCTCGGCGGCGCGACGTTTCTTGAGGAACATCAGTATTGCTTTCATGCTGGACCGGCTGATGAGGCACGATGCAGCGCTGCAAGCGCTTCGCACTCATTTTACTGGGCTTGCCTGCGGTATTTGCGTTCCGAAAGTCCCCATGGACCGCTCCGGCATCTTCTCGTATGCCGATTTCACCTTGACAAGTGTCGCTTGTCACTTTACATTACTCTTTATTGGGATAGGCCGTCGAAGGTTTAGGAAAGAGAAGAATCTTGATCCGAAGCTTTCGACATAAAGGCTTGCGTCGTTTTTACGAGGACGATGTTGAAAAGGGTTTGCCAGCCGACCAGATCGAAAAGATCAGGCGCATCCTGGCTCGCCTCGATGTTGCAACAACGCCGCTGCAGATGAGTTTGCCCGGTTGGCGGCTTCATCCGCTCAAAGGCGAGTTGAAGGGATTTTGGTCGGTCACGGTCAACGGCAATTGGCGAATCATTTTCCAGTTCGATGGGAAAGACGCCGTGCAGGTTGATTACGTGGACTACCATTAATGCTTATGGAGAGAGGTGTTTTGTTATGCCGATGAAGAATCCGCCGCACCCTGGGTTATCGGTGCGCCATGACTGCCTTGAGCCGCTAAGACTAAGCGTCACGGACGGTGCGAAAGTTTTGGGCGTCTCGCGTCAGGCGCTGAACAATGTGCTGGCCGGCAAAGCCGCGATTTCTCCGGAAATGGCAATCCGTTTGGATAAGGCGTTCGGCGGCACCGCGGAAACCTGGCTTGCGCTTCAGACCTCTTACGACCTCGCGCAAGCGCGCCGCAACGAAGGCGCGATAAAAGTAAAGCGCTACGCGCTCAGAAGCAAAGCCGCGTAGTGGGAGCTTGCCTGAGCAGATGGAGATTGAAGGCAATGTTCGCTCCGGAGCGCAAGGGCCGTAGGGAAGATCGACACCGAAGTTGATCGATAATCAACTCAACGTGGTGGACCTCAGTAGCGTGCATAGAAGTGGTCCGCTTGACGACTTTGACCACCCGGTGTTGCCCGAGGGACATCCGCTCCGGCCGCACGTGTTGTATCGGATTTCTAATCCGCTGGTGGACGATTCGAATCCCTCAGGCGCGCCAATCCCCTATTGATCCTGAAGAATCGGCTGAAGCCTTGAAAGGCAAAGCCAGATTTGCCGTTCGAAACCCTTCATTCCGCACAAAGGCAAGCCGATCGCTGCTGTCCTCTCTCATTGCGTCAATCAGTGAAGGAGCGATAGCACGTGCCGACCAGACCATCCCGCCAAAGAAGGAGTGGAGAGGCCTAAAAAAATCACTAGCCCGATTGCCATCAGGAAACGCTTTTCCGTGATCGCCGCCGTCGTAACGCGCCCAACGCCGCACAATCGAATAGCGGAGTCGGCTTGCGTGCGCGACCGAATCGGTGCACGCACACGCGTTTATCGTCGTGCGAACCAAATTCCTTTTCGACAAGGCGCCTCAACGCGGAATCGCGCGTCAGTTTCTGCAATTCACTGGCGCTAATAGCGACTGCTGAACATCGAGAAGCTACATCATGATCCGCTGCAGGCGGTCTATACACCGACCTTTTTCCGGCCTTTGCCGGCCTTTCACCGGGGTTTGAACCGGCAATTGCACTGGGCATTTTCTGGCGCTTAGGGGCACGTCCTTCTTTGCGACGCCAGAACTGGACAGTAGTGTCACGTCGAGACCAGTGCGCTCCAGCGTAGCGCATCTCGGTTTCTCGCCCGGCAGACATAGCGGATTCATTTCTTGGTTGCAATCAAGCTCGAACGGGCACGAAAATTGAGACTCTGATTACACTCGTCGTTTTCGTCTCCGCAAGCAACAACGTCATGCTAACTTTTGATCCACCGACACTTGAGTCGCAACTCAGAAAATCCCTATTCAAAGTTGGTGATTCCGTGTCACTGGCGCTGAATGATGGCATAGAGCTGAATGCGAACTTCGATGTTGCGAACTTTCCAGATACTGAAATATGCGCCTCAACCGAAGCAGAGATATGGTTACCAAGATGTGAGAATTGCCCATCCATTACGATTGGTGAGGCAATCTCATTGGTGGATGAAGTAAGCGATAAGGAAACAATTTTTGACGGCCTCATTTATCACTCCAAGTTCAGAACTCTTTTCCGTATCGCGTCTTCGGATCTTCAGACCATTGCTTTTTTAGAAGCCATTGGTGAGCAGCACGAGCTAGAAGCGAAAATCGTAGTAGAGATTCTTGGCGGCTCCGCTTCCGTTGGCCTTCGGTCAAGCTCTATTCATTTTGCATCAGCGGTAGTTCTGAATGATTTTTTCTACGACAAGAATTATCCGCCAATCATGCCGGATGATTCTTTTGTTGAGGTAACTCACCCAAACGGATGCATTTTAGACTCTGCAGAGGAATTGATCCAAGCGTACATGTTCGAGTTGCATTCATCGCTCGATTTTCAGTTACATGCATCCCCACGAGCGATGGAATGGGCGGATTTTCCCGAAGACGAGGAAATCAGTGAACTTACAGAGCGTGCCCGCAGAATCAGACCATTGATTGTTGGCCCTGGTGTATATTCTGTTGTTCGGGAATTTAACCACGGCGTGGCCTCGAGCAATTGGGAATCAGCCTTTCTTTCTTACGTGAAATGCATGGAGCACGTGTCGGCAACGGTTGTTCGAGAGAAGCAATATGAAGATTTGAGAAAGCGCTTGCTAAGTCGTGAAGCACTGAATCCAAAGGCTGAATACCTGGCCGGATTGTTGGCCCTTTTTGAAGAGAATCGTGTTTTTACTCGAGACTTTGAAGCTCTACGCCTCACAGTTGAGCGGTGTTGCGACCCACTTTCAATCGCCACGCATGCGCCTACCTTCTTGAAGGCAATGAAAGCAATCTCATCCACCACGAAGCCACCGGACCGGAAGCAGGCTTTGGGCGAGTTCTCGGCCGCATTATCAGCCACGCGAAATCAGTTAGCACATGCAAAGGCCAACTACGAACTAACCGGAAAAGAATGCCCGCCAGACGAGTTCGATAAACTCACTAAGTGCGCTAAGCTCGCAGCTGAGCAGTGCATTAGATGGTATGCAGCCCATGGCCCGGATCTCCGTAGGTAGTATTTTTCTCCTTAAAGTATCTGCGTAGACTCGAGCCGACTCTCTTACTCAAGCTGTCCACTGTCATTGGTTCGACGCACTTGCACGGAGCTTCAATGAAGTCCGCGCCGGTGTACCCGGATTCCGTCGTTGATCGCGATCAACAAAAAGGGGCGCGCAGTGGCGGCCCTTCTCTCACCAGTCCATTCCGGTCCCGCAGATTCCGTACAGGCCAAGGACTGCGTCACGGTCCGACACGTCACCGAACTGAGAGAACGTATCGAAGCATGGCATAAGCGAGGGTAAGGAAGAGGCGAAGCCGGACAAAAACCAGCGGCGCCGCTCGTCGCTTTGAAACCTATAGTGGAGATCTCACTCATCGTTCCCGAATTCCACCACTGTTCCGGCCAAAGGCAGCTCCTCAGTACGGCTCTCCCATTTTTTGTCGTTCCAAATGCGGTAGTGATCGATCAAGTACGGGAGGCCCTCGCCGCCCAACAACTTCGGCGAGCTCGTGACTTCGAAATGTAAATGAGGGACAGTCGGGTCACCCGAACACCCCACGCGCGCGAGGAGCTGGCCCCGCCTTACTCGCTCTCCAGCCTTCACTTGAATGCTGCCGGGCGCGAGATGGAAGTACCAAGCATATTGACCGGAACCAAGATTCAGCACGACGGTGTTGCCACCTACTGTGTCCATTGTGATTGGCACTGCGTGACGAAACGTTTCAGGAGAACCCGGAGTATTGTTGGGAATGCCATCACGAGCGGTTACCACTTCCGCATCCGCAACGGCAAATACAGGCTGGTCGTATGAATAATAAGAGCGAAGGTCCTGGGGATTGCCCGAAAGGCTGGCGTTGTCCTTCTGTAGAATCCAATCGATAGCGTACCGGCGTGAAGTAGTCACATGTCCATTGATCGCAAGGATTCCACGACGATGATGATTGTTAGGAACATTGCTAGGTCCGTCAGACGCTAGCCATCCTTTGCCTCGCACTGGAGGCAGTAACGATGGCAGCCTATCGTGATGCGTTTCAAGGTCGACGCCTTCGATCGTACCGCTGGTCGTAACAACACGATGGCGCAGGTGTTCTGGTGTGCTTTCATGCGCATTGATAGGAATCCATATAAAAGCGACGACAGTCGCGCCCGCCCTGATTTCCCTAATATCTGCTTTGTTCTCCGGCGCCTGAGAGCCCACAGGCTGCAACACTGCATCAAGGCTCTCAGCCTCGAATGACGCAAGCTTCCTGCTATCCGGCTTTCGAGCATCGAGCACGTCAATGCGTTGAAGTTGAATCGGCCTTTCAGAAAAGTTAGTCAGATACAGCTCGTAGACAACGTGCGAGTGGTCGCCGCTCGGAAATGCAGTGGGCGCAAATGGGACGCGCGCTTCTAGCTGTAGCGGAAATGGCGAGGCGGTTGCGCTCTCTTTGGAACGCTCGTCCGAATCAGCTGGAAAAGCCAACGGGCTAGTCAGAAGCAAGAGCGCGGTGAGCAGACTAACTTTCATTAAGTATTCCCTTTCCTGATGAATGGCGCGCTACTCGAGTAAATGCTTTATCTCTTGCAGCCGTCGCTCCGATCAACCTGATTCCTGTTTATTGCACAAGAGCTGGATCAAGCCCTCATTTGTGAGAATACGCCTGCCTCCAATCAGTCCGACGCTGCGCGCTAGTCACTTCAAACGGACTCGCACCCTGATTGGAGGAATAGAGCAAATCCCTTCAATCTCCTGTTCCTCCAGCAATGGGTATTCGGCTGTGCATAATGCACCGTCCTTTCGCCGGTGTTCCCAGCCATCAGCATGGTTGCTTTGCCGATCGCTGACTGCTCGACAATCACGGTTTATACCTGCGTTTGGAGCGTCGCCGCTCATACGTGAACGGCTTCCTGATTCGCCTCATTCCACCGCCAACCTAGCAGTCCAGGCTGGACGTGCACGCCACCAACCCATCGTGGTGGAGGTTTTAGCGAATGCCAGTCCTGCTCTCCACGTAAAACAGCAAGTCCTGCATCGGTAATGGTGAGTCGCTGACGGAACCAGCGCTCCCCGGCCGCGGGAGGCGTGCGAACGAGAACTGGTACTTCGGCCTTAAGCATCTCGTTCACTACGTGAAGCATCCCGAGATCACCGATCCATCGAAGTGGCTCGCGTACGCGCTCGGCTGCACGCTGATCGGAGCGGGAAAGCGGATCACCTGTGGTCATCATCAGGAACACGCGATTCAGTGTAGTGCTGCCTTCCGAAAGAATCTGTAGCACTAGATGCTCGGTGAGACTAAATCCGTTCTTCACGGAAGGCAGCTCGCGCAGATGTCGATGCAAGGCTGGCGCCATGATCGGAAGCGCCGGCGTGCCGAAACGCGCGAAAGTAGCAAGCCGCTGCGGGTTGTCGGAAGCGAGTGCCGTCCACACATTATTGCCGAGTAAGAGCTGCGCGTCCGTCACGGGTGTCCGTGCAGACCAGAGAAGCCTAAGCGCTTCTGGCGGCAACTGCCCGAGACCGAGGAATCGCTCGCTGCCAGGAAACTCGTTCACGGCGATCAGCTCGAGCACGCGTGGCCGCTTCTCCTGCGCGTAGTGCGCGAGCATGCGAGCGAGAAACAGTTGGTCCCAGACATCATGCTCCGCCCAAAGCACGATGCGCTCGTAGCCGTCCGCGGTGCGCCGCAAGCGTTGCTCGCCACCGGCCAGACCTTTCAGCTCGCGCTCGTATAACCGATCTCCCTTGGCATCCGGAAACGCCTCTACGATGAAGCGGGCCATCAATTCGTGGCGATCGGATCCCGATGTAACGGGGCCCATGCAATAGGGAATCGCGTGCTCTAGGAAATCGCCTACGAATCCGGCGTCCTGCAGTGTCTTTTGGATATCCGAACCACATCGGATGTGCAACGTCTTCATTTCGCCATCCGGAGCGGAATAATTCTGCTCGATGGCTGTACGCTGGCGATCCATCAACGCAATATGCGCCTTGAGCTTCGCCCAGCTTGCAAACCGCAGCTCACGCGCGATGACGAGCTGCGCGTCCGCGAGTTTCAACGAAGCGGCGGCTTGATTGGGTGCCAGGTGCGAGTTGTGAGCCGCAGCGAACCGTCTCAGAACTGCGGAATCCGCAGCCTTCGCTGCACGCAACAAGTCTTTTGCTCGATTCTTCTGCTGTTCGAGATTGAGGCGAAACGCAGAAGGCACTCGCTCTGTGCGGTCGGTCATGATAATTCCCTTTCGTTTGCTTGCGTCCGCACCAAGCAGAAAAGGGACGTTTTGACCAAAGAATCCCGGATCGAAGGTCGTGGGCGCAGCCCTTTCCGCGGACGTGGATGCTCCGACCGAGCGAGGGCATTGTGCAAAAGCGCACTTTAGTTCGTCAACCATCGGAAGCTTGTGCCCGCTTCCGGCGAGCAGCGGGCAGGTGAATCCGCATGCGGTTGCAACACCGTCGCAATAACGTTGCAACTACGCGCTACCTGCCAATGGAGGCTGGCAGAATTGACTGGAGAGAAATCTCGGGGTATTCAGGGTTTTAGGAAAACAGGTGGTGTTCAGCGGACTTCGCTGGATGTTGTTTCTCAAATTTCCAATCCGCTGGTCGACGATTCACCAAAATACGCGCAGAACGTCAATGCCGCCTAAGGGCGGATATCGACTTCTCGATCCATCGCCTCATTCGACTAGCGCGATGAGCAAGCTACGGACGTGCGGAGCGCCCCAGGCACTCGCGAAGACACAACGCTTCCATATTGAATGTGCACTGGAGCAGTTTACTGGAGCGCGAGGTGAGTGAACCTGCGTGCGAGTATCTGTTGTAGTCTCCGCTCACGACAGCGCGAGGGAACGTTACGTGCGAATGTCAGGATGGCCAGGTTTTCTCCTGTGGATGCTCGTCGGAGGCCTGTATGCGCTGGCATTTCTGGCGATGATGTCCATCGGCATCTACATCCTCGTGATCGCCATCGTCACAACGATTCTCGTCGCCCGCCGCTCGAGAGTCTGGCCGGAGATCATTGGCCTCGCGGCGAGCCCTGCTGCCGCGATGTTGTGGATTGCATTCCGTGCCTGGGCTCTGCCTCAATGCGGCCTGGGAGGGCGCGACAATCTGACGATGAGCGCCTCAGGTTCGGGGTCCTTGCAGTCCGGCACGTATTCGCAGATGGTGCATTTCGCGAGTTGCACGAGTCTGGATGCGCGGGTTCTGATGTGGAGTGGCATCCTCCTCGTCAGCGCAACGCTCGTTGCCTACGTCGTTGTGAGATTTCGCAAACTACCGAGCTCGGCATCGGGCTTTAGATGAGACCGCTGGTTTCGCAGTGGACCGCAGACATGCGCGCAGCACTTGCGCCATTCGGCTGAGTGCTTCGTCGCGACACCGGTCCCTGTATCTCACTCCGTGCGCATCTGAGCCAACTGTCGACATTCCCGCGAAGGCAATGGCCAGGAGTTTCAATTGAGCCATCGACATGAAAAACTCCACGGGTTAGAACCTTCTTCACCGTAGGGCCACAATCTTGTGGCCGCTTTTTACTGGAGGGAAGCTGCATGGAACGCACCCAGAGCCAGCGACGCGCGCTAACCCGTCGCGCACTGATGAAATGGCTGCCCCTGGCCGCGCTAGCGCCGCGCTTTGCCTGGAGCGCCGATGCAAAGAAGACTCAGCTATTCAAGCTAGCCGACCTGCAGTTGAGCGAAGGCCCGTTCGCGCATTCGCAAGCCCTTAACCGCCGCTATTTGTTGGCTCATGAAGTGGACCGCCTGCTTTCCGGCTTTCGTAGCGAAGCGGGGCTGAAGCCGCGGGCACCCAAGTATCCCAACTGGGAATCCATGGGGCTGGATGGCCACAGCGCCGGGCATTACCTCTCGGCGTTGGCTCAGGAAGCTGCCGGCGGCAATAGCGAAATGCGCCGGCGACTGAACTACATGGTGTCAGAGTTCGAGATTTGCCAACGCGCTCAAGGAAACGGGTACGTGGGCGGTGTACCAAACGGTCGCGCATTGTGGAAGGAAATCGCGGCGGGCCACATCGACTCCCCTGGATTTTCACTCAACGATAGCTGGGTGCCGATATACAACGTGCACAAAACGTTCGCGGGTCTGCGCGACGCGTGGATCATCGCGGGCAATAAGCAAGCGCGCGACGTGCTCATTCGCTGCGCCGACTGGTGCGAGGGGCTGGTCAGCAATCTCAACGACCAGCAGGTCCAGACCATCCTGAAAACGGAGCATGGCGGCATCACTGAAGTGCTGGCGGATGTTTACGCCATCACAGGCCAGTCGCGCTATCTGGAGTTGGCCAAGCGCTTCTCACATCGCGCCATCCTCGATCCGCTACTGCGGCGTGAGGACCGACTAGACGGCCTGCACGCCAACACACAGATTCCCAAAGTGATTGGCTTCGCGCGCATCGGCGAGCTCGGCGGAGACCGCACCTGGATCGACGCCGCCGTCTTCTTCTGGGAAACAGTAACTCAGCACCGTAGTGTCGCCTTTGGCGGCAACAGTGTGCGCGAGCACTTCAATCCCACGAATGATTTTTCCGCGATGGTGCAGTCGCGCGAAGGACCGGAGACCTGCAACACCTACAACATGCTGCGCCTCACGGCTCAGCTCTATCGCCTCGATCCGCAGACCCGCTATGCGGACTACTACGAGCGCGCGCTGTTCAATCACATTCTGTCCTCGCAGCACCCACAGCACGGCGGCTTCGTGTACTTCACACCCATCCGTCCGCGCCAGTACCGCGTGTACTCTCAGCCTGGTCAGTGCTTCTGGTGCTGCGTCGGTACGGGCATGGAGAACCATGGCAAACACAGCGCCTTTGTCTATGCCCACAACGAGCGTTCGCTGACGGTAAATCTATTCGTGGCTTCGGAAGTGCAGTGGCGCGAGCGCGGTTTGGTGCTTCGTCAAGAGACGCAGTTTCCGGATGCCGAGTCCTCTCGTCTGTCGCTCAAATTAAAGAAACCGCAATCCTTTACTCTGAAGGTGCGTCATCCAGCCTGGGTTGAAGGGCCGTTGAAAGTCAGCCTCAACGGTCGCGACTGGCCGTTAACGTCGAAGCCTTCGTCGTACGTCAGCATTCAGCGCACTTGGCAGGACGGTGATGTGCTGGAAATCGCTCTGCCTATGCGTACGCACATCGAGCACTTGCCGGACGGTTCAGACTACGTGGCCATCATGCACGGCCCCATAGTGCTGGCGGCCAAGACCGGCACGGAGGATCTCACTGGCCTGATTGCGGACGACGGTCGCGGCAGCCACATCGCGCCCGGTCCCTATCTGCCGCTGGAGCGTGCGCCAATGTTGGTCTCCGACGCTGAGTCGCTGGTGGCGCAGATCAGGCCTATCGAAGGTCGTCCGCTCACCTTCAATGCCAACAGCCTGATCCAACCCGCGCAGTTTCGCGACCTGGAACTTCAGCCACTGTTCCGCACGCACGATACGCGTTACATGGTCTATTGGCGCACCGCCACGCCTGCAGCCTACCCCGCCGTGCTTAAGAAGATCGAAGCACAGGAACAGAAGCGTCAGGCGCTGGAGAATCGCACGCTCGATCAAGTGATGCCCGGCGAGCAGCAGCCCGAAGTCGATCATGCGTTCAAAGGCGAGGACACGGGAACTGGCATGCACCTGGGTCACCGGTGGCGTGACACGGGGCGCTGGATTTCCTATCAGCTCAAGGCTCCTGCCAGCGATGAGCCGCTTGAGCTCGTGCTCACCTTTTACGGCAGCGACAAAAACGACGGCTTCAAGTTGCTGGTGAACGAGCAGGAGATTGCCACTCTCACACTCAAGGGAGATCGGCCGGATGATTTTGTCGACATGACGTTCTTAATTCCGCCGGAGCTCGCGGCCCGAGCGAACGACGGCATCACGGTGAAACTGGTCGCCGGCAACCAGCGCATTAGCAGACTCTTTGGAGTGCGGCTATTGAAGGCCAGCCAACACGATAAGATCTAGCGGGCAAAAGTCGCGCCTTTTCCCCAGCGAGCTGAACGCACGAAAGTCGCGCCTTTCGCGCGTGGGTCGAAAGCGCCGTAGGCGCCGTTCGGCCGACAAAGCACAGCGCAGGCTGCTTCAGCAGAAAACTAATGCTGTCGGCATGACGATCTGCCGACACTCAGCGTGTCTTCTCCTCAAGTTTTTGCGCGAGCTCAGCGAGGCTCGCATCTTCGTCGATAACAATCTCTATGGTTCCTCTGTTATCCGGCATCTGCCTTGACGGCGGGGCCACTGTTGGCCGGACAGGTGGACTTTCTGGCGCGGGTGCCGTCGTTAGCACAGCGCCATGCAGCCAGTCTTTCTTCTGGTTCATCCAGCGCTGATAGCGATCGAAGCTCCACATCCCTTCATCTCCGCCGGCCTGAATGACGTTTGCGATCTGACCGAATTGGCCCGCTCGAATAGTGCCCTTCGCTCCCGAGCTAGCCAGGAGAAGCTCACAGCGCGGAACTCGCAACTGATGGTTACTGAGAAACTCGAGGCGCTGGCAAACGATGCCGACGAGACAATCGGCAACCTGCGCGCGGATGCTGTTCTGGATCTCGGGCGCGAACGACATGCAAATGCGGCTGAGTGCTTCTCCACAAGTCGCTGAATGCATCGTGACCAGAACAAGATGGCCGGTTTCTGCGGCGTTCAGCGTGAGTCGAACGACCTCAGGTGTGCGCATCTCCCCTACAACGAGCACATCGGGGTTCTGTCGTAAAGCATCGATGATCGCTTGCTCGTAGCTTGGCGAGTGCGTGGGAACCTCTCGTTGCCGAATGAGTGACCGTCGATTGCTAAACGCATACTCCATTGGACTTTCAATGGTGATGATATGTCGGGCGCGCGAGGAATTGATCTCTTCGATCAAGGCAGCGAGCGTTGTGGACTTGCCACTGCCGGTTGGGCCGGAAACGATCACCAGACCTGTAGTCGCCTCGGTGAGTCTGCGCAGATCTGGATGCAGATTGCATGTGCGCAGATCGTGCACCGACTGAGTAAGCAAACGGATAGCCATGGCTACACCGCGCATGGTCTTGTATACATTCAGCCGATATCGCGCATTGCCGAGGGTTGTCGAAAGATCAGCCGACCCTCGCTCAAGGAACTGACGCCATCCGTCGCTGCCCAGAAGATCCTGCGCGATCTTGGCAAGCTGTGCTTCGGGAACGCCGCTTT
>Ga0307515_10019273_pt1 | contig 12296 bp, 15 predicted proteins | sample 17_EM_MG_FD_194513 | JGI IMG/M metagenome (GOLD analysis project Ga0307515, IMG submission 194513) | Populus trichocarpa ectomycorrhiza microbial communities from riparian zone in the Pacific Northwest, United States - 17_EM | ecosystem: Host-associated > Plants > Roots > Unclassified | place...
CAATCACGCTTACTTACGTCGTTTAGGCGACACGCCACAATTCAAATTGATATTGGAGTCGACATCTTGCATCCACAAGGACGAGCCGGCTGCAGGGAAGCAGAATAACAGCATAGTTTGTCGATAGAGACGATCCGCGCGTCCTACACTGTAGGTAGACATCGCTACGAGCGACGTTGAGAAAGGAGTTGGCATGAGAACGTCCATGGACGTTTAGCGCTGGACGGGGGTGCACCTAATGGATACAAGGTTTACATGCTGTACCACAGGAAAAGATTAAGAGAAAGCGATAGAAAACCAATAAAGTTACGAAAGGGTGGGGCAGAATACCCTGAACTCTGCGTCCAATGGTGGAAAAAATAACCGACAAACCAGACGATCAGATCTAGATCACGTTCGAGTCTGATAGCTGGGAGCGAAGAATGCCCTCGCGAACGCCGAAAAGTATCGCGCTTGTGGCGTCGGTGTCCTGTCGTGAAACCCGGAACGTCAGCGGAGAAAACAACAAGCCCAGCCGACGTACGATGACTGATGTTTCGTGCCAAAAGAATGGCCGAGGCTTGGGTGATAGCTTTTTCTGGACAGATTGAATGAGAAAATTTTCGATTCCGGACTGACACACGTACGTGATACGCCTTGAATTTGTCCTTGAAGTCTGTGACAGTAAAAGTTGGCTAACTGGATTCGTGCAAGGGCAGAAACGACATACACTTTGCAACCGAGGGCATATCGTTCGGTAGGTCGCCATAGCTAGTCACGTAATCCCTCACTTGTAGCCCACTCTCGAGCGCACCCGCGAGGACATCCATCTTGTTCAAAAATAGGATGATGATCGTCCGCTCGAGTAGCTTGTTGGAGCAGATTGCTTTCCAGATAATTATCGAATCTTCGATCCGGTTTACCGTCGGGTCCTCTTCAAGATTGAGGTTGAAGGTGAGCGGGGCGAGGAAGATTATCGCTTGCACTGGATGGAGCGATTGGATACGAGTTAGCGAGGGATTGGCGCAATATCGAACGCCAAGTTTGCCCAGCCACTTGAGAAAGTAGAAGCTGGGGACCGGAGGGACACCGATACTCACCATCATCAAAAAATGGCGCCCATTGGGATCGCTAGGGTAAAGAGCCACAAATCCATTTGGTTAGCATGATGGACTTTGATCTTATCCATCCAGAGAAAATCTTGAAACGGGGGGCAGACGTATGGCGGAAATACACTTAAACTGAAGTCGTTGAACTCACCAGACTCCGGCTTCCTCCAACGTCGTATATATACCAGTCTCCGTTGCCTTTGTTAGCTGGAAGGAAGTGAGTGGACAAAAGGTAGGTAGCGATGAAATGAGGACGGACAATCCTCCATAACGAAGTGATATTCCTCGACTCCGACGGTTTTCAGCCTTGCCTTCATGATGTCCTCTGCAGACGATAACAAAGAGGATAAAGCTCGTCAGTCTCATCCGCACAAATGATCATTCGAACCATCAAAATCGACTAACGATCAGACGGTTGGTAGTTCTGAACAGCGATCCGACGAATGTCATCCAGGAAACTTTTGGAGATGGGCCAAGATCACATAGCAGTAAGCGAAAAGTTGGTATTCGCAAGATGTAAATCAGATTTTGGATTTTGATGAGAATGAGGGTACGCACAAACCGGGCATGTCTCGGATGTTACACTTCCGTCTTTTGAGGACTCTGTGGACGGCTGGATCGTTCCAGAGTGCGATGATGTCCTCTTTGAAGGTGACAAGAATGTGAGTGCCTTCCTCTTGGGGAATAGTGCCTTGTGAAGACCTGGGGCGTGCGGGTTTCTGCTGTTTCTCCTTGGCGACCCTGGCTAGATAGGACTTCCAATTGGTACCTCCGCGGACAGATATCTCTTTGGGATCCGGTGGGTGGGGGAAGAGCTTCTTGGTCAAGTTTTCTTCCATTGAGATGAGGGGAGAGAGACGCATTCGGAGATGCCGATGCACGTCTGTCAGGATGGGTTCGCTGTCCTCCTCATCACCTGGCCTCTGGTTGCTGAAAGTGGGAGAGCCAAGGATGGAGCCATTCTGGCGTGAGAATCCAGGGGTGGGAGACGTCGGCTTTATTGGGCCGATAGTTTCCCAATCATCCTGGATGGCCTGAAGCATTGTGCGCACAGACCTGGAAATAGGATGAGAATGGGACAAGGGCGCGAAAGGACGCGGGACAAGAATTGACCTGATGAGATTGAGCTGGATGACCGATCTCCAGGCCACCCTCTCCTGTTTGAATTGAGAAGGACAGAAGGAGAGCTGGAAGTCTGCGCCAATCATGAGAAGGGAGATAACAGGTAACGGAGAGGATGTGGATGCTCACTCTTGAGGGTGGTGCTCTTGCCGGACTCGGCTTGACCTTTGGACACAATGAATGCGCGGGAGGTGGGGGTGAGGACGAGGGGCTTACCAAGGAGGAGAACCTTTATCGCCTTCTTACGCTTCTCGATGAGTTTCTTGGTCTCCTGCAGGTCCTCGTCAATCTCTCGGGAAACCCTGGCGGCCTCTGCCTGCTCGTGAACGCGTTGGGCGCGTTCGTCATCGGTCTCGTCTGGCGGGGGCATGAAGGCGGCAGCGAAGGGGTCGTGGGTCCAGCGAAGGTTTTGGACGGCCTTCATGGGGAGGAGGAAGGGGGGGAGACCTGGCGGGAGGGCGGGAGGGGCCAGAGGGAGTTTTTAGCTGGTGAGCATTCTTAAAGCCTGTTACCGTTCCATCCTCAGATCTCTCTCTCGTCGTCCCTGACGTATAACTTGTCGGTTTTTCCCATCGGTCAAATTCCCGATAAAATATTTTTTGTTTTATTTTACTTGTTAGGCGCCCAATTGCCACCGCATCTCCAAACATTCAATTGTCGATTTCCGCCAACGTCCTCACTCGTATTTCATCCTCCAGATCCAAAGATTCCACCCCCCAGATAATATGCATGCCACCATCCAGGACTTTCCCCCTGAACTCATCATCCACATTCTCTCCCATCTTGACCATGTCCACATCCTCAGATGCGCAACTGTACTCTCCCTTTTTCGTTTCCTGGTTCGCCTAAAAACTCACCTCAACGCCCCGTCCAGGTTTCCAAACCCTTTAACGCCATCATACAGGGCTCCCACAAACTCCGTTACAAGATTGAGCTTGCCTTTGACGGTCTCATAGACCTCCCACAGTCGAAACCCTCTCCTACCTATGAGAAACTTCAGCTCCTGCTCAGCAGACGCAATGCCTGGTGCAGACTTGACTGGAAGCACGAGTTTCGCGTTCCTATGTCCGGCTCTTGTCGCGCGTATGAGCTTGTCTCTGGTATCTTCGCCAAATCCATCGGCATGGGCTTGGGCCACGGCTCCCGCCACTTCATCATGTCAACCCTTCCTTCCAGAAGGCATCCCTCGCCCCAGTTCACTGTCAGGGAGGATGTTGGCGTTCCCAGCAAGGACTTCGTTATTGACCCTACCCAGGACTTGATCGGATACGTTTCAGAGTCGGTCCCTTCTCTTCCACCCAATAGCTTCTCTCGTCTCTGACCTCCCCTTTCTCAGAAGCGGCCTTTTCCCTCAGAGCCAGATCCAGATTCATCTCATGACCATCTCGTCCCACAAGCCCCACCCTGAAGCCGCCAACCCTACGATAGTCCACACGTGTAGCCTCCCCTTCGTGATGACAAACTCATTCATTGCCATAGCGGAAGACGTCCTTGCCGTCTTCTTCTGGATTGAAAACCCTGGTCTCATTATCTGGAATTGGAAGTCAGGAACACTGCTTGTTGTGAGTCCCATTGGCATATTGATTGAACGTATGCGTATTGACATCCCTCCAAAGTACGTAACCGACTACGGCCACCTCCCTCCAGGCATATGGGACTTTTCATTCATTTCCAACCGAGCGTTCATCCTCACCAGTCGCGACCTCGGCGGTTCAATCGAGATATACTCTTTCCAAAACCCACCAACCGAGCCCGCTTTAACTCATGTCGCCTCCTTATGCTTGCCCGCACTTCGGCCAACGATCACCCCAGCCCTGTTTTCCACCCACTCGGGACCGTTCACTAGCCACGATTCGTCCTCGGCAAACTGTGAGGCACTGAAGGAGAAGCCGTTTGCCATTTCAAAGCGCTCGAGGATCCACGCCATGTGCATCCAGTACCACATCGCTGGCGGGACCCTAGACAGAAGATTCCGCTTCTTCTTCTTTGTTAAAAACGACTTTTTTCTCAAATTGGTCGACGAGCACCAGAATGGTGAAGATCAGCATGAAAACTCCCCAAGGGTGCTTATTTGGGAGGATTGGGGTGTCGAAAACACCAGGTTTATGGCGTACGGCATGCAGCCGAGGTGGCTGAGGTGAGAACCCCGTTTCATGTCTTCTCAGACCTTTGGATTCGCTTTGTCTCCTTGGTTTCAATGTTCTTAGCGCGCGAACTCCTACTAACCAAACGTGGCTCCTTCGCCTTGTAGATATGTCCACGGGCTGAAGGTCGTGTGTCCACCATATCCATCCGATCGGAACGAGTGGAGATGCGTTTTGGAAGTGTTTGACTTCAACGTTCACCCAAAGAAGCTACCCGAAGCTGATAACACCATTCGAAGCGCTGATCTCCCCCATACATTGGGCAGTATGGTGGGCGGGGACACAGAAGCGGACGCGAAGCATGGACTAGCGGATGATTCGCGTTCTGAGACACTGAGCTCACCTTCCTCCTCATCCTCCTCCCTGCCCTCTAGCCCTCTGTCTACTCGACCCGCTTCCCATTGCTCGAGCTCAACCATTACCCACGACGTCTCTTATACCGTTCACACGGAACCCTCGGAAATATCTGCGTCAGGTGTCTTCGTCAACGACGTCATCTCTAAACTCCCATATACTCACACCGTGAGGAAGGATCTGTGTGCGGTATACTCGGGGTTCATGATCGATGACGAACGGATCGTCGGACTCAAGGTGGGTGGATATCGATTTCGTTCTTGGCGTTCGATGAATGAACGTTCGTTATGTTTACAGGCTTCACCAGACGGGGAGATGGGGGACATCGACGTGTTTGTATTTTGAATTTTTTTCAGTTGCCCTTTCAGACCTCCCCGGCTCTGCGCTACCTGACGCACGAGTGCGTAGCACTTGGGCGGAGCGTTTTGTTGGGGAGGGAAAAAGCGTAAATCCGAGAGCCACAGACATTTGTATTCAGCCGATTCTTACGCATGATGCCCGATAGATTTGATACCGCTTGCCGGCATGTTAATCGAAGGAATTTCCATGGGATTCTGCGCAACTGGGGTACGTCTGGCCTTGATGTCATGGCATTCTGGCACCTGTCTAGTGCGATATTCGATATCCCACAATGGGGATAAACGGGAGACGGAGGGGCTTTACGATCTCCAGTTCTTCGTGTCAAACCATCCAGGTCCCGTCAGAACCTCCTGGGTCACAACTTCCCCATTAGTCAAAGCTTAACTCCAGGAGACGCCCCGAACGCAAGAGAAAACGAGGCGACAGAATGGGTCAAAGATTGTTCCCGTTCGGTACCTATCTGCATAACGGTGTCCTTGGAAACACCGATGGTCCGGGGCGCAAGTCTCTGATCGACGCTCTTGATGTGGTGGTCCCCAATTGAAAAGTGAAGGCACGAGGAACACTAGAAGGATGGTCCTCACCGACACGCAATGGCCCCCCCTTTGTCTCAAAATCTCGTGACAGCTCCCAAGGGTAATTTGTTGTTGCGTCTTAGAGGTAGACGCTGGTTTTTCGTGACCCCTGGGTCAAAAGGTATCCGTTTCGGCAGAAATGTTTGATTTCGTACCCCGCCTCAGGTCCACAGTTGCCGTCTGGGGTAAAGGCCAGTATCAGACCGCAGGTGGATTCCCATCCCAAAAAAGCTGATACACAAACCCACATAGATTAAACGTAAGTAAGGAAAGGTCTCAACGTCCTACAACAGGTACATGAGCCCTCTCGGTGGCAGAAGACAACGAATCCTCGTATTGGTGTTCGCGTTCATCACCCGGAACCCACTGATTGAGCGGCAAACCTGCAGCCCTCCACGCAAGGTACCCTCCAACAACATCCGTCGCGCTCCTCAACCCAATCAGCTGCAACGACCGAGCAGCCAGGCTGGACGCATTTCCATCATGGCTCACCAGGATCACCCTCACGTCGAACCTATTCACCACAGCACTCGGACCCAATCTCCCGCGACTGCGGGGATCAAGTTTCCACTCCAGCTCGTTCCGGTCAATGACGATTGATCCAGGGATGGTCCCAAACTCGCGTCGTTGGGTTTCTGATCGGATGTCAACCAGAAATACGGGCGGAGCCATCTCATCCGCCTGGGTCACCTCCCCGAACGCTTCGTCCGGAGTCATTCTCTCCAGCTTGGCCCTCGTGTGTGAGAGAAGCTGTGCGACCGATACGGCACCAGGGGGTGGAACGAGAGGATCCATAAGATTCCCCACAGATTTCTTGACAACGTCTTTAAGCGCAATCTCGTCATAGGATGAACCACCCAATCCGTAAACGCCGACCTCCCAGAGAAGCGCTTGTTCGGGTGTGATTGTTGTCTGTTCCATGATTGGGACCGTTGTGGACCTCGGTGTGGCGCTCATTGGAGGGATAACTGCCGTGCTTCTGGGGGTTACGGCCGCGGTGGGGTGTACATACTCTGGCCGTTGCACCCGGACGTCGTACCCGGGGTTCTCAACAGTCCTCCCCAAGAACTTGGATCTTGTGAGCAGCATGGCCCGGTGAACGAATACCGGGGAGGACCCAACGATGATCAACTTGACGGGCGGTGAGTTCCTTCTTCGTGACCCAGAACCCGTCATGAAACTCTGACTTGGGACACTGTAGCTGTAATGGCTTTGGCTATGCCCGCTCCTGGTCGTGCCTCGATTGGAACTTGAGGGAGCGCTACTGGCTGTTGCGACGGCGAAGAGAAACCCGCCCTGTCCTTGGCTCCCGGGAGATGTGGCAGTGGTGGGAGATGGGATGTAACCGGTGTTCAACAATGCGCGAATCTCACCCGCGACAATGCGCAAGTAGCCATCGTCCTGAGACTTATTGAGGGTGAAGATAACACCAACTTTTGAGCCATCCACGAGCTCTGCTTTCCTGATCGTCCGAGCGGCAATGCTACGGGCAACTTGGAGACGGACGTCCTCGATGGTTCTCTGTGGCAGCTGGTCCTCTCCAGGGGGGTGACCGTCTCGGTGATGTAATGATTGGGGAGAGGAAGGGGAAGATGGGGAGTCAGGCTCGACGTGGTGGTAAACCTCTTGCTGATGGTAGGGATTTTGGTGGCCATGGCTCAATGGGGACCTAGGGGGGCGAACAGTCGAAGGAGATTGCGCGGGTTCTGTTTGGTCCTCAAATTGACGGTGGCGGTATGGACCGTAGGAACGAGTTGACTCCGTCCCGGAACGAAAAGTGGATGGGGAGAGAACCGCGTGTTCCTCAGGTTGGGTATAGACGCGATGCACGCGCGCAACGGAGGTTGGACGAGCTGTAGATGGTGCACTGGACTCGGCATACCCCTCGGGGTATACAGCATCGGTTGAACGAGAGGAAGAAGGCGGCGAGCGGGGTCGAGCGGTAGACTGCGACTGTGGTCCGCTAGTTTCGGTCTCTACGTATTGGCCAGGGATGACTGGGGGACTCTGAGCGTCGAGCTGGATCTGATTAAGAGAGAATGCTAGGTTCTGAAACTGCAGCTGGTCATTGTCGATGATAGTTTGGACTGGATTGTGGGACCACTGCTGCTGTTCGTAGGCCAGAGGGTGGAGTGTAGTAGGTGTGGGGAGGGCGGTGTTTATGGCAGAGAGGACATTTGTGAGATTCCTGACGACCTGAGAGGCAGAGGTGAAGTTTGAAACCTCTGAGCCGTGTCCTCCTCCTCCAGGAGTCGGACTATGGGATCGGGTGGGAGATGCGGACATTCGCTTAACTTTCTTTTGCAATCGAATCGACATCTTTTCGTTTTGCCAACTCGCCTGGTCGTGTCGATGTGTCTGAAGCTGAGGAATCGCTGAACGCGTGTTTAATCGCCTTGTGCATTTTCGTCGACGCGTCTGTTCTTCATAAACTTCTCTTCTCTTCGCGTGCAGCCTTATCGCACAGATCACGATCTCACTGGTGACGGAACAAAAATTTCCAGCACACCCCAGGATGGCAGACTCTGCTATCCGACCGGCTTATCTTTCTCAATACTCCGCCGGGATCGTGGCCGTTTTCTATTCCGCTGATTGTGCGCTTGGCCCGTAAATTCGCAGAGTCCCTTGCTTCGCTTCTCCCGGAACCACCCACTTGACCGCCGCAGTCATGTCCTCGGGCCCTACCAAGGACAATGAGAAAGGCGTTGCGGTCGCCGCCGACGAGGTCGAACTCGCCAGGATGGGCTATAAGCAGGAGCTCAAGTTCGTCTACCCTCTCTGAGGTAGCGTCGCCTGCTAACATTTTCCCCTTCTCACAGACGAGAGCTAAGTCTCGTGCAGGTACTAGCAGCTTCGGATCCCCGCACGGGTTCGTTGTTCATGGCTCATTTTTCAGAACTTTGGTGTTTCTTTCTCCATTATCAGCATCATGACTGGTATACCTTCGCTGTTCCTCTATGGTTTGGCACGTTTCCCATGTCCCGGATTGCCCGAAGCTCGCTGACATCTTCTCTCAGAATACTGGAGGTCCGGTGGTCATGGTTTGGGGTTTTGTGGTTGTCGCCTGTATGTAAACCCTCTTTCTCTCCCCACGTTCAAGTGACTTAACTTGCAACGCAGTTTTCACGATGACCGTTGGTCTAGCCATGGCAGGTCTGTAGCTCAAGCGCTCAATACCCGCATGCCTCCATAATCTTTATTAACCCCCTTTAGAGGTTTGTAGCGCCCACCCAACCAGCGGTGGCCCGTATTTCTGGGCGGCTATGCTTTCAACTCCCAAGAGAGCACCCTTCGCTTCATGGATCTGTGGTTGGTTCAATCTCCTCGGTCAGGTCGCCGTGACCACCGGAATTAGGTTTTTCCTTTCCAAAAATATCCGGGGTGTCATGTGGTGCTGACATTCCCATAGCTTTGGATGCGCAACGTTCATCTCCACCGCTGCTACCATTAACACTAGTTTCGTCCCAAATGAGAAGACGACGATTGGAGTGTATGCTGCTGTCTTGATTACCCAAGGTGCGTAAGCTCCTTTTAATCATTGGGTGCACCGAACAGACGTATGCCTAGGCTTGATCAACACTTTCGGTGTTCACCTTCTCAAATACCTTAACAATGTTTCCATTTGGTGGCATGCGATTGGGACCTTCGCCGTGGTCATTTCCATTCTCGCTGCCGCCCCCGAACTTCGGTCAGGTAGCTTTGTGTTCACTCAATTTCTGGATAATACCGGAGATCCCGGCTGGAGTGTCCGCGCGGGCAAGGGATACGTCGCTATGATAGGTATCCTTATGGCTCAATATACCCTCACCGGCTTTGATGCAAGCGCACATGTAAGAGAGCCCCTCTGCAATCCTTTCGTTTCGAGGTTTAAGCTTGTACGCAGATGACGGAAGAAACTCACAATGCTGCCATGTCTGGGTCCATCGGTATTATCATGGCTATCGGCGTCTCCGCGGTTTTGGGTTGGTTCCTCATCCTCGGACTATTGTTTTCGATTCAAGACCTGGACACTACGATAAACTCCCCGACCGGACAGCCGGTGACCCAAATCTTCCTTGATACGGTGGGTCCCAAGGGTGCTATCGTTCTGATGGTAATCGTCATCGGATGCATGTACTTCTGCGGGTGGGTCCCTTCTACGTCTTCGCGCGACCTTGGTTCACCTCGCACTAGCGTGTTTTCCGTCACGTCCAACTCCCGCATGATGTACGCTTTCGCTCGTGACGGAGGGATCCCGGGACACAAGTTCTTCCACAAGGTAGACCCTGAGACCAAATCGCCCATCAGAACAGTTTGGCTTGCTTGCACGTTATCTTTCATCCTCGGGCTCCCAAGTTTGGGAAGCAGCGTTGCGTTTGCCGCGGCAACCAGGTATGAAACGACCCTCTTCACGTTTTATCGGTCGTTGATGGTCCTCTGGTCACGTAGTATCGCGACCATAGGGCTCTACATCTCGTACGGAATCCCAATTGCCCTCCGAGTCTGGAACCGTAAGAGCTTTGAGAGGGGACCCTTCCACCTCGGAAAATTCTCCTATCCAGTTGCAACCGTTGCCGTGCTGTGGATATGCCTCATCTCGATCGTCTTCATTCTCCCTCAAGCCGACCCCGTCAATTCGCAATCGCTCAACTACGCTATCGTCGCTGTTGGTATAGTTATGCTATACTCGGTCACATTTTGGTTGGTTTCCGCTAGGAAGTGGTTCAAGGGACCGGTCAAACAAATTGAAGGTAAGGCGAAATCTCAGGTCTATGGTCGAACGGCGGCTCACGCGTTCACTTGTCACCGCACATCTACAGCTGAAGCAAGGGGGATCGATATCATGGATCCTGCTGACATCAATAAGGTTGGAGATTAGCTTGCTTTGTGGCTTTCATATTCTTGAATTTAGTGCTGCAATCTCACGTATATACGATGTGTTTTGTCGGTGTCTCATGGGGAACATATAGCAGGCTGGTCTTTGATGTAGGCGCAGATTCAACGTTGATCTACATTCGCCATGTCGGCAGCCCGATCGCGTCAAGGGTACAGAAACGCGTTGGGTTCACTGGCAGCTCGAACAGGAACACCATTCCCCTCGTTGATAATCTCATTTGCGATACTGCACGAAGTAACGGCTGTTCTGCCACTCGTCAGCATATTCTTTGGAGCGAAGTACTTGGGAGTCGGCGAACACCTCATGGAATTCGTCCGGACGGAAGCGCATAGCGATGCGACCTCATCAGACCAACCTCCCACGACAGAGTGGGCGCGAAGGAAAGTGGGGATGTGGATTGACGAGGGGGAAGTGTGGGCCGGGAAAGTTGGTCGAAGATATGGGATCTTTGGGTATCCCAAGACACCCAAAGGCGCAAAGCTTGAGCCGACCGAAGGCGAGAGAGGGCCTGGAGTCGCCGGCGATGTTGCGAATGCAGTGTTTGCGTATACTGCTACCAAGGTGGGTTCACCTCGTCCACAGACTTGCCGGTATATTGACATGGACCTTCGTAGGCTCTTGTTCCGGTTAGGCTCGGGGTGTCGTTTTACCTGAGCCCGGCATTTTCGAGGAGAGTCGTAGAGCCAATTAGAAAGGGATTCATGTTTGTGTTACGTCGCGGTCGTGCTTAGAGAATTATCTTCTGTAATCTTCCTTCTGCTATTCGTCGGTCCCGGCTTGCGGGCAAATACCACCAGTCCGATCACCCTCACTCCCTCCGTTTCTACACGCATTCCATCCCGCGCACACCGCGTCCTATGATCACCTCCCTCGGCCGGACCGTGTCTCCCTTCCGCTCATGCAGGGCAGAATGGTGCAGACGTGCTCTCGCGACTTCAGCTCAGGCTGAAACGTCGTCGACTTTGCCTATGCCACCAAAACTCAACAAGAAGATGCATATACGAAGTGGAAAGGTCAACACCGAGAAAGCCCCTCAAATATTCGTGAGGCCGTGGGATGGTGTGCCTAGCATGCTTGACGGGTTTGCTATGCTTCGGGGGATCGAGCAAAAGTACGGAAAGGTCAAGACCTTCAAGTTCATGCGGGTACGTTAAATTCCCTTTCAGTCGCTCGCGCCCACTCCCGGATGGACTTAACCGCAATTCCCGTATCATTCTTCTTTTCCAATCGTCCAGGACGGAGAAATACCCTCCACGTACTTTTCGTACTTCTGGGTAGAGCTCGAAGACCCTTCCAGGTACTCGGATGCCGCTACGACAGTTCTCCAGGTCCCCGTCCCAGAAGTGGAGCGGAAAAAGCCAGGCGGAATCGGTATCGCCGACCTCCAACCATTCCTCCGACCCCCTCTCGAAGCGCAAGAGGAAAAGCAGGAATGGAAGGGTGTGACGGAACGTATGGTTGACGAAGTAGACGAGAGCAAGCGGAGGAATAAAGTGTACGACTTACGCCTTGAACCTTCAAGTGAGTGTCTCTTCCAACGGTATAGTGCACAAGCTCTCGAGAAACTCGGCTGAATAACATGTTCAGGCCCTTGGGTAGATCCATTCAAGCCCATCCATCCAAGAAAGCAATTCCACCTCACCAAAGCGTTCGTGAAGTGGGGAGGGTTTGCCTCATCTTCCTCCCAGGAGACCACCGGCCCAAGCACCAGGCCGATATTTGATGGAATCGTCGAACGTGGTTCCCTGGTCATCAAAACCAAACCCCTCACCACCTC
>Ga0307515_10019274_pt1 | contig 12296 bp, 13 predicted proteins | sample 17_EM_MG_FD_194513 | JGI IMG/M metagenome (GOLD analysis project Ga0307515, IMG submission 194513) | Populus trichocarpa ectomycorrhiza microbial communities from riparian zone in the Pacific Northwest, United States - 17_EM | ecosystem: Host-associated > Plants > Roots > Unclassified | place...
CCCCAAACAATTCCTGTTTCCAACGCCATCATAGTCGCCTCATACCCCCTTCCACAGTTATGCATTACGCATTTCACCATGACTTCATGGGGGTTTCTTGGGTCCCTGCGTTAGAAGATTCTCCTTCAGTCTCCTGGGTCGCTACAACCTGGACTTCCGGCTCCCTCACTGTTTGTTCATCATCCTGAACTTTCTTTTCAGCCTCTGCGGTTGATGGTCCCCCATCTTCCACAACCTCTGGCTTCTTCTGCTGATCGGTTGTCATATTTCGGCGTTCTCCTTCTCTCTCCTTCCAGGTGCGCCTTTCTTCTCTCGCTGTCTTAATAGCCTCCTGTTTCTTAACGCAACAGTTGGCCTTGGCGATATGATTTCCCTTGCAGTTGACGCACTTGTCGACATTATGGGTGCAGTTCTGTCCTGCATTAGCTTTGCAACCTACCACGTTGCACTTATGATCTTTTGTTAGATGTCTCCCTGCGCACAACATGCACGCCGGCATCTTCAAAGACCCACACTTTGCCTCAACATGTCCCCATCTGCTGCATACTCCACAAAAGGAATCTGGTCCAGCATTAATGAACTTTTCCACATCAAACTTCATTCCTGCTGCCCTCAAACCCCCCTTCAAAACTTTTTCGGCCATTTTACTTCCCTTGACCGCAAACACAACCGAAGATGCTTTCTTTCCTTCCGCCTTCTTTTTCTGTACATCTTTCGGTCCTCCAATCCAGTTGATAGCGAGGGGCAACACCACTCCCTCATTCTCAGCCTGCAATTCCTGCCTCAATTTTTCCAGTCCACCTCCCGTCTTCTTCCCCAAATATCTATCAAAATTGACGCCGTGCATTTTTACTCTCTCCCAGAGTTCATTCGTCTCAATGTCCACAATTCCTGCGTCCACTTTTCTTGCTGCTTTAATCACAATCTCCCTATACCGAATCAACATTTCGGCTGTTGCTGCGGGGGTCGTAATCGTAGTCAAGCATCCGCGGGTGTTCCTTGTAACTCCCTGGATGCGAACAAAATGTGGGACCTTTGCCTCGAAAAGTGCTCTATTCACTTCCGACGAAATATCCGAATCCTTCTTCTGAGAAAGGGGGAGGCCGTTATCCCTCTTAAAGGTAACTCTCCTCTTCTCCATCGAATTCTGTCCTGGGGGGACCATCTTCATCTCTTCCTTCTTTTGCTGCCTCTTAACCTCAACAAAACCGTCCCCCTTCTTCTTCTGCTGCTGTCCCGATTGTTGTTGTTGTTGTTGACGCTGTTCGGGTTGCTTCTTTGATGGTGGTGCTGCCAATCTCTGCGCCCACGTCTCCTTCTTCTTCTCTTCCGGTTTCTTTGCCGGTTGTTGTTGTGCGGGTTTCTTAACCTCCGGCTTCTTAACCCCAGCCTTTGGTCCCTTTGGTACCGCCTCTACCTCCGGTTTTTTACCCTCTTTCTTTTTCTGTTGTGGCACCGCTGGCGCCACCGGTTTTTTCTTCAAGTTAGTAACCTGCCCCACCTCCAGACGCGGAAACTCCTGTCTAACTCCTCCGGGTGGTATAACCGGTGCGTGCTTGGATTGCTCCAACCGCTGCTCATCCACCTCCATCTCAGCCCTAACAACTCTTTCCACCTTCTCATTTTCCTCCGCAGAAAAAGTCGCTCCTGGCTCAAATTCTATATCGCTCATCTCTTCCTCCTCAGGGGTGGCTTCTACCTGTTTCCCCCTTCGAATTTCATCCTTTTTTCGGCGTTCTTCCGCCGCATCCTCAAACCTCTTAACCACCCTATCGGTCAATTGGTCCACCAACTTATCCATGCAAGCACTCATTGCATTTTCGATTGTTTTGGCCATGTTAACCGGAGCTAACTTGGCCACCTTTCTCTCAATTTTTTCCAACCTCTGATCAAGTTTTTCCGCCCTCTTTTCCTCATACTCCCTACTCAACTCAACCTCGGTCAAAATCTTTTCCGACGTCCTACGATTGGAGGTAACCCCCGCATCCGTATGATTCTGTCGCGCCGCCATAAACTCTGCCTGCTTTAGGCACCATTCATCATATCGCTCATCATGCAACTGACTTGTGGCCATATAATCCCTCAGCCCATTAGTGTTCCGAAGATACTCACCAATAAAAGCTTCCAGATTAACTGGCCCATTCTCATTCGTCAACGACTCTGCAGGCTTGGCCCAATCAGCCTCCAACTTTCTCCTGCTTGGCGTCTGCGGCATATTCGGGATTGGTCGATCGGGCGTTGCCGGCCTCTTCACTCCCTTCCCCTTATTGCGCTTTTTTCCTTTCTTTGTTGGCGTCATGTAGGGCGACTCGTCCCTCCACTCCACCTCCGTCATCGCATCATCTTCGTTGTCGCTACTATCGCTGACTTCGAATTTTCTCGGAATGGGTGTGTAGACTTTCCGGGTCTCTTCCATTCCCCCCTCTTTTTCCGCGTCCTGACTGGCATTTTCCTCCGACTGAATATACCTGCGCGCAATAATTCCGGTACTCGCCCTAGGAGTCGAAAAAGGATCCTCCGTAAGTTCGTTTAGAGCACTTAGAGGTAGTCCCATAAGACTTCCCTCATAATTCGTAGATGGCTGAGGGGATTGAACCCTTTCCCTTGGTGTTTGCGATGGGAAGGAAATCTCACTTCCCCCGTAACTCGTAGTTGGTGGCGGCGACAATGAAGATCCGTCGTCGCTCGAAATCGTATGAACTTCGTGTTTACGTCTGTTCCCATATTCATCGATAACCGAATTCTCCCTCCAGATCGGTTCAATAACTTGGCTCGGATGTCCCGCTGCCCTCACTTCGGCATTATGAATCCTAACTCCCTGATTGTACTGTTCCCTGGTCAAGGTAACCGCCGCCGGTTGAACCCCCAGATAATCTCGTACCTCCTCTCGAGCAATCTCGGAGGTCGTAGCTGTTCCATCCGGATCGGTAGGAAGTGATCCGGTAATTTCGTTGTGTCGTTCGAGGACTTCCCCGATATGGCTGCTTTCATCGGTTGCGGCGGACTCGCTGACGGTCATCCTAGCCGCTTCCTTCTTCTCTAACTCCTCCGCTCTTTCCTTAGCCTTCTGGAAAGTCGAAGTCTTGCGTGCTGCTCCGAAGAGACTCATTTTGGCTCCTAGGTAACTGATTTCGAAGAAAACAGCTGAAAACCGAAGCAAAAGTTTTCTGACGATAATAGATTTGATTGGACGATAAGGGTCTTGGCAAAACTAAAAGGTGGTGTGGTGTGTTGTCGGAGGTGTGTCTTGCGTATGATCCCAACTGAAGCCATACGTCAGGGAGATAAACCATATATGCAACACAATTCATAGGTTTCCATAGACTCCCACCGAGCCCCATGCTCTCTTCTATATAAAGACAGAGATTCTCCCTTAGATAGTTCAATAGACTTCTTCCGCTTCACATTCGCAACAGTGTATTGCATGATAGGTCTCTGCCTTCATATGGCCGGAGATGAGTCTCGTATGGCCGGAGGTGAGTCTCGTATGACCGGAGATTGCTGTCCGCCTGAAGGGTCTATACATAGATGCGTACGCACGCATTCACACTTGTACTCTCATATATATATATGGCCTTGTGGCTCTCTTAGATAATATACAATCAAGCTTCTCTATCATCTTTACTTTGAACACAGTGCGCGCTGGACCTGCCGAGTGATATCTCGTGCTAGTCGGTTTTAGTACATCTAATAGCGCGGTAGGGAGCACTGTGTCTCGGGGAGATAGTGTGCAATTTTTTGGTTCCAGCCATATTATGGTCGCGTCACTCAGTCATCACTTCATCACTCGCGATCACCATACTTCACCTGTTGCAATATGGGGAGAACCGTGTGTGCGTATAGACTTAAGATACAGAGAACAGAGAAGCGGAAAGCCTCTAGTTATATATGAGAGAGAAGTGTGATCAGCCCCGATAGATCAGCTCTATATATAGAGTACATGCAACATCACCGACGAGTCACTCGATGGCCCGAGGGCCCTCTGTGTTGCATGTGTACTTGGGTCGTGAGTCTCAGCACCGTCTGATGTCTTGTATGAAGATGGTGGCTGTATGAGGATATGCATCAGGACCAGGGTGATGCGTCTCATGTCAAAGCATACGCGTACGCATATGGAAGATTGTACATATACGGGCCTTTGGCCCTCGAGATAGAGACGATCAATGAAGTCAATCAACAAGTCACCGAAGCATCCAAAGTAACACTCTGTTGCATATCCGGAGGTGGCGAGTGGCAAGTGATCAGAGTGGCTAAGGCATCAAAGTTTTCCCGATGATTCTCTGTATATAAGTAGAATCTACACACACGGTTCTCCCCTACGTACTATGTAACACCTTATTGGTTGACTGTCTTTCTTTTCAGAAGACTGAAACCCCCAGTCCGAGATGATGGTGCCCGGATTCAAGGGCAAGCCATCAGACAGACGGGACGGACGTTTGCAATTCTTAGCTCTATGGGATCCGCTCGAAAGTAGTCTGTTTGTTCTTTTGGCGGTGTCTGAAAGATACTCTTCGAGGATTTCTTGTCGTTAGTTTCGGCCCCGCTAGCCAGTTTCCTCTGCATAGAGGCGGGAGGTTCGTATCGACATTAATCAATACGGGATAGGCGTAGGTAGTCGTAGTGGCGCTGATAAGCAGACAGAACAGCATCAAGAGCAAAGACGTATAGTGATAAAGTGAAATTGGCAAGTGAGAAACCACTCTTGGCACTTCCAGGCAAGAAGCGAGTCTGCCCCGCCTCACACACGAACGTGTTACAAACCGCAGCTGGAGACATCCAAATAGGAAACCTCGACTCTCAAACACTTTCTCATATTATAACACAACGCATAGTCAGAATGGGTGAGTACCAAGTATTATGCCCAAGTTCATCGAAGTAGTATAAACCGTCGGTTCAGTTTGACGTCGCGGCGATATTCTGGCATGCACTCCAGAGGAAGTTGAGGATAGGCACAGTTATAATTTGGTAGTCAAGTGCCTAGCTCGGTAGTACTTTCTTCCCTGGCTTCCCTTCCTTCGCATCCTTCCCTTCTTCCCTTCCTTCCTTTCAACCAGCATCAGCGTGTTGGATCACTACTCGACTTGACAGCGAAGGTGTGTAGTGTATAGATATAGATGCGAATCGCGAACTGCGGGCCTATAAACTGTCGTTTGTGCATCCGCACGCATGCTAGATAGGGTCCTGGTGTGCTCTAAATTTGTCTGTCCGTCGCTGTAATGCACGTGAGTACATACATACATACATACATACATACATACATGTATTCCTGCCAGCTAAACTTTCCTTCTTCTAGCTTTCCTTCTTCATCCCTTCCACTCGTCTTCCCTTTTGAAGTGTCTCGGTCCGACTTTCGAATTCTCTTGAACCGCACCGTTCAACTAATCCATAATCCTCTCTTCCAGTGTCACAATCCAGCATAAGATGGATACTACATCTAGTATCCCACTCCCAGACGGCACTACCGCCTCGGGCCAATCTACACGGAAACACTCCCGCGCCCCTTCCGGTCGTGAAGCAGCCGCCAAAAAGCCCCGAACTTCGAGTATCAATGCCGCTCGAGACCAGAGGATCCGCAGGATCAATGACAGTATTCCTAAGCGGCCAGGCCGGCCCGGCTTTGCATTGGCCTGGCCTAACCAACCTTAGCGGCAGCTTTAAATGAGGGCCAGGCCGAGCCTGCAGGCTTTTCCGGCTGGCCTGCAGGCTTTTCTTGGTGGAACAAAGCATATACAGCATATATTGTTCGAAAGATACATTGCCGGTAGACGAAAGAGGTCAGTTTTAGGCTTTTAGATCGAGGTCTGCTAACTCTGAGGCCTCTCTGGAGAGCGCAATTAGCAAGGGTGGAGTTGTTGGCATTCGAATCGTAGGTGACCCTCGTGTTGGAGTCTCTGAAATATCCTCGGTGAGGACTCTGGGAATATGGGCTACCGGTATGTAGGGAAGTGAGGATTTCGTACCCGCCGCGATCAAATCGGAAGCACTCCTAAAAGCTAGCTTATCGACGAGCTCGACCGCTCTAAGGGACACGGCCGCCCCACCCATCGCACCCATCGACCCTACCATTCTTTCTTCATCCACCGTGCCCTTTGTCGGTGGCAGCGCAACCGGGCCCTCCAATGCCTCTCCGCCCAAGCCCCCGCATTTCGATTATAGCGCAAAGTACGCGGCCATAGAGGGTTTTAGAGACAAGCCCCTCCGATTGATTGAGGATTACGAAGAGTTTTGACACGCGGATGTTGCAGTGGGCGAGGAGAACTCGTCAATCGTCTGAATTCTAAAGAGCGAGAAGAGAAAAGGAGAAAGCTTAAGTACACGATTTCAAGATAACTATACTGAAAATGGAACTCACATAATAGCCAAGCAATAACACGATTGCAGTCGATGATCTCGGGCGAAAGCCCAGTATTCCATCAACAAAGAGCTGTGTCGCAACACCAAGGAAGATGACCGACAGAGTGCAGATATTATAACGGCCAAGGTTCAGGTACCTCCTCAATTGCGTACCCCTGCCATCTCCTCTTCCAACTAACTCTTCATAGGAGCTCGCCAAGGTGCGATCCAAGCTTAACGAAGAAAGGAGAATGCACGAAACCACAAGGGCAGAGCTGAATGCAAAGAGCGCGGTCATCACCAGCACTGCCGCCACCATCTACTATCGCCCGCCCTTCTCCTATCGCCTATCTGCCAACCTGAACTTTTCAACAAAGAAAAGAAAAGGAGAGGAGATAAGCTAGAGAGGTGATGATGATAGTGGTGATAGTGGTGGTGATCAAATTTACTACGAAAAAAAAAGCTCCGTACTTTATGGTGATGGGGATGATGATTTGTAGGGTGGTGGTTGTGTTTCCTGTGACAACAGCCGCACCACACTGGGGTTAGCCACCGAATACGGTACGTAGTGATAAACTCGGAGGTTAATTAGTCGCTGGCACATCCACCGTCGTCATCCACATCAACCGTCTCCAGCAAGATCCCAGCCAGCACTTGGTAGCTCCATCTCTACCGTCTTCAGCTAGTTCCGAGCCAGCCCAAAGATAGATAGATAGAGAAAACTGGATTTGTAGAATAGAGAATTCACTTGCTGTATGTAGATTCTATTAGGTATGACATATATATCCTTTCTCCGCAGTTTGAAACTGAGAATTGAATAATGAAGCCACTCGCTGTAGTTGTGAATAATCACTACTTGCTCAATGCTTCACTCACATGCGCATCTAGAGCAGGATCAACTTGCAAGTGTGTACCACAGATTTCAATGGCCAGCAGAGTTGGCACGACTGGTGGAAGTCCCGGAAGTGAAGAGGGTGGCATGAAGAGTGGAGGTGAAAAAGAAAAGTTGGCAGGATGTATGAACCGGTAGTGTAACGCTACTGCAATCAAGCAAGTGTGTTGCTGGTGTACATGTGCCGGAGATATGTTACAGATCTGATACACGGTGACTGCTGCAGGGGCTGATGCCCCCTGTATATGTTCCGACCCATTAGCGAACCCTCCAGTTCGCGAACTGGACTGACCGGTTCGCAATATTTCATCCCGTTCGCAAACCGGACAAGAGGTTCGCGAACTAGTCAGTTTATGTAAACTCTACCGTTTAAAGTCACTATAAGTTGCGAGAATGGACATGATACTAGTTAACTATAACTGGCTCCACAACTTTCATCGAATTCGACATGATGCAATCTCTGAGCCCTTGTCAAGTCATCGCCAATATATCCATATATTACTTCATGTAGTCTTCCTGGATTATGAATATTTACCAGTCACTATATACACGAACTCAAGACCAAAATTGGCTGATCCTTACCTGGCGCAGTGTCAAGCAGATTTTCAACACTGTGCGAGGTGCTTAAAGTTGCTAAAATGACAGTCATAACCATCTGTGATTGATAGGAGACCGAGTATTGAAGTCCTTGGAGCAACCGAGACTTATCACAGGTCTTACACAATCATTATTGCATAACTCCCTGACTTTTTTGTGGGATTAAATCTCGTACTTTGGCAAGGTTGCATGCTGGATCCCCAGTTCGCGAACCGGTCAAAATTCGCAAATTGGCCTATCCAGTTCGCAAACAGGCAAAGTTCGTGTATCGGTCGGAACATATACAGTACCAGTACCGTCAACAAATATTTCGCAAATTCGTTTTTATAGAGTACGAGCTGCTCTTAGGCCTATTCCATACCCACTACCAATAGCCAGTAATTGCACCTCCTCTCTCAAACTTTTCCTCTCTCTCATCTACTCAGTTCGAGGGGATATAGCAGTACAGTCCCAATGATTTTTGGCCGACAGGAGTAGAAACAGCATGAATCTATGTACATCAATTAGATTTAGTTGCACTAGTTTGCATCATTCAACCCAATCCACTAAGCTGATTACAAGCGGGCTAATAGCCCACTCTTTGCCATTCCGCTACGCTATACGGACTGCATTGTTAAGAACACTGACTTGGTCAAATAGTCGGTGGGGTAGAACAGGTATATATAAATATTAAACCACAGATAATCCACGTAGCAAAGTAATATTCCTGAAAAATCTCTGACCAGGAAATACTAATAAACCCTGTCAAAACTAATCTGTCGCGCGCTGAAGGCTCTGGTCATGATCAAATTTTGAAGCGCTCGGGGGAGCCCTCATCCAGCATCTGGACAGTCGTACATACCCAAAGCGACGAAAAAATATTTATGAAAATAAGCATCGTGAAGCAGGTGCGGGATAAAAAAACGTAAGACAAGAGATATGCCGTGCTATATATACAGCTATATAGCTAGTACCGCGAAACTATCCAAGGTACACGACTACAACATTAACATCGGCTCATGCATGCTTCATACTCAACAACATTGAAGTCAATATTCGCCATCACAGTATCTCTAGAACTCCTAATCTTAGACTTGGCATTCTCCCAGTGGCTTCACCACTTCCCAGTAGAAACATCGCAACACGTTGGAGTTGTAATCCTCTTGGTCCCGTGCGGTCCGCAAGGACGAAGGACCGCCCCAGCACTCACGCATTCCATCAAATCCGCCATCGAGACACTTTTGAACTGCTATCATGTATTTCTCGCCCATTGTAGACCCAAGCATAGGGATAGTGTTGCTTAGAAGACTACGCCTTAGATTATGACTTGAATATGGACGGCCTGCAATAAAATTGCGAAGACATTGCCAGGTTCTAATCTCGAGCAGCAAAGTCCCCAAACTGTATATATCATGCAAAGACAAGTAGCGAGATACCGCGCCAGATGAATTATAGACGTCCGGGTGTCGATAAATACCGATCTGTTCTTCAACAGAACTCTGTGAGGAATGAGTATTGGGTCGGGACAATGCAAATCCAGGGAAGTAGAGGTTCTCTAGCATGGATAATCGAGGTCTCTGGTTCGAATGGATGCTTGGGGTAATGTTGTCTCCAGGAAATAAGATGTTGTGCGAACAAATACACTTATGAAGCCACCCACAAGCGTGTAATTCATATAGGGACTTAGCCAGGATCAATGCTAGTTGGAAGCTCCTTTCAAGGTAAGGAACCGGCAGCAACTCTGACAGGGCTTGGTGCAATGTGATTGCTCGTTGTTCGGTTAACTCATTCGGACTTTGTGGAAATCGAAACACTAGTCCAAATCTTGCACTTGAGTTGTCTTCTAAGTAGCCTAAACAGTCCAGGACTAAGTAGCGTGAACCACGGGATGGTAACGGGGCAGTTTTCAAGGTTGGTCATCCCGTCCCGGGACGGGATTTGGGATGACCAAAAATCGATATCCCGGGCGGTATTGGACGGTATTTCGAGTCAAATCGACCGAAATGGCCGCCGCTTAAGAACGGCTCGGCGGAATCAAGATCGGACACGCGAGGCTGTTAGAGCTCATTGAGTAGATCATTTGATGTCAAACAAGTGTCCTTATCGGACAATATTTGTGGAGTTGGCATGGGTGAATGGTGGGAGTTGATGGAATCCTCCCCCTGCAAACTCCCCCACCATCCACCCATGCCAACTCTACGAATATTTGTCTGATAAGGACGCTTGTTTGACGTCAAATGATCTAATTAATGAGTTCTAACAGCTTCGCATGTCCGATCTTGATTATGCCGTGCTGTTCTTAAGCGGCGGCCGTTTTTGTGATTTTGAGCGGTAGTTACAATCCCGTCCGCATACCGTCATTTCGCTGGACCGTGCGAAATCCCGTCTTGGCACAAACACGGGACGGTTTTTGGACGGATTCCCGTCCCGTTTTCATCCCGTGGTTCACACTACTCAAAAGCCTGGTGGTTTGGGTTCATGTCGGAGCGTTTGAACTAACTCCTCGATTCGCTCTTGTAAGGCTCCTTTACACGGTCCAAGGGCTATTGTTGGATCATACAGTCGCCATTCCACTGTAACTGCGAAACTGAAGCCCCCGGTTGCTAAGACTGGTGATCAGAGAAGAAGAGCAGCCCATGACCAGCGGTTATGGGTGTCGTTTGGGATTGATATCAACCAGTGGAGTTGACGAATATCGACCAAAAAGGTGTGGGGAGGGCGATCAGGTGCTGACAACTTCGCTGGGCTAGACTACACTATGGGCGGACGCCACCTGGCCTAATTCCAAGCCAGCTCCACTTGCAAACTCACTCCTAGACTCACCACTCACCGATTCTCCGCTCCCAGATCCTCCACTCCCGGATCTCCCACCCCTTGCTCCCCCACTTCCCAATCCGCCGCTCCCCTCTGACATGGCTGCCTGCATAAGTGCCTGTACACCTGGATAACCGTCGTCGAACATGGCCCGCGCCAACATTTCCGCATTCATTGTAGCGGTGAGAGACGCTCCGATATTGACTGGGCGGAGCTGATAGAACACGTCATTGAACGCCGTAAGTTCTTTGACCAGATCAGCAAACTTCGAACGATCATGAACAGTCCAGCGCACTTTCCGCAATAGCGCACAGCTCTTTTGAACCCAAAATACGAGGGTTGACTGCCTACGAATTTCGCGATCGAATGTAGACTGCGGGCTGGCATCCGCCTGTATATCTGCTTCCTGCTCGAGACCGTAGCATGCACGTAGATTCTCCGAATCCTCTAGTAGTGAACATATTTGAACAAGCACGGCTACGACCATCTCGTGAACTGGTTTACCAAGAAGCACATATATGCCTTCACAACCCCAATAACACGGGCAGCACCAAAACCCGCATCCAGCATTCCTGCATCCTCAATGCAATAGTTACTTTTGTCCGTATTCTCTAGGAATGCCTTCCACAACATCCAACTAAATACAAACGTTCCTAGCGTCAACACCCACATCCCAGACAACCACTGAAACAGTCTCCTCAAATCCGTCGTTCCTCTCTTTTCGCGGGGACCGCAGCAAGCCTTCGCACTCATCCACCACAATGGGAAGATCAAGAACAGCGTGTACGTCACTGTCGATGCCATCAGTCCTGTCGCAGAAATTTGCATCTTTCTATACGCCCTCAGGTCGACAGGCTTATCGGTCGACATCCACTGGTAGGGATCTGACGGAAGCGTTTGTTCCAAGACGTACATTATGCCTAAGAGATTGACACATGCTTCCGCGATCATAGCCGTGACGCACATTGATAGAAACCCGTTCATGTTTTGTGTTAGTGTGTCCTGCAAGGGCTCCTCTGACTGCATTTTGGACGTTGGTGGGGGGCGCCTGAAGTCGAGAAATGCGAGGATTCCATTCACAAAGGATGGCGCTTGTGGCCCATTGCATGATTGAGAGCCTGATTACGATGGAATCATTAGCGCTCCCGTTCCCGAATACGGAATTCTAGCCGTACCCTTGCCAGACTAAGTAGCCGGCCAGTATCGGCGCGAGCAGCGAGAGGGCGATCGAGCCTATGACAGCGTAAAATACAGAGTTCGTGGTGTACGCACCCCTGGTAAGGACTCTAGTTCTAGAGGGTTTCTTGAAGAGGTGTGTAATCTTTGCTTGCAGCCTCTTGTAGGGTTGGTAGATATACGGACTTGCCCAGATCAGGGAGATGATGATGCTGAAGACGTTGTAGACAACCAGCATGCGAAGTATCTTGGAGTGGGGTCGGCATTTCATCCCCGATTATGCTCGCACGAACCAGCTGGGAGAATAAAGACGGAGTTCTTGAACTGGAGGTCGGGTTCGGACATGGCTTTCTGTTGAGAGACTATTAGTGTCTTCTTCAAGACTACTCTCTACCTTGTGGTTGTTACTCGTCGGTTCAACAAGTTATCGGACACGTACTAACCGGTTAGGGTTAGTACGTGTCCGATAACTTGTTGAACCGACGAGTAGAACGTTAATTTTCCC